>Ga0157371_10002739_pt1 | contig 16585 bp, 18 predicted proteins | sample C45metaG_FD_113462 | JGI IMG/M metagenome (GOLD analysis project Ga0157371, IMG submission 113462) | Corn rhizosphere microbial communities from Kellogg Biological Station, Michigan, USA - C4-5 metaG | ecosystem: Host-associated > Plants > Roots > Rhizosphere > Soil | place: USA: Michigan...
CGATCGCCTCGCGGGCGATGCCGTGGGAGTCGACGCGCCCGGTCCGGCCTCGCACCTCCTCGTAAGCGCCGTAGAGGGCGGCGATGTCGCTGAGGTAGGCGGAACCCTCGAGCGTGGCCGCGCTCGCCCCGACTTCCTCCGGCTCGACCCCGGCCGCCTGCAGCTCACCGAGCAGGCGCTCCAGCGCGCGGGCGAAGCGCGGGCGCCCGGCCGAGCGCCGCAGCGGCCGCAGCCGCTCGCGCTGCGCCTCGATCGCGACCGAGACCGCCCGCAGCCGCTGCGCCGGCGAGAGCTCGGCGCGCGCGGGGGCTCCCGCCATCGTGGCGACGGTGCGGAAGAGGCCGCCGAAGGTCATCGCCGCGCCGCCGAGCAGGGCGCCCATGCGCGCACCTTCGGTGCACAGCTCGCGCTCGAAGGCGAAGACGTCGTCGACGGTCGGCACGACCAGGATCGGTTCGCGCTCCAGGGTGGCGGTGAAGGCGCGGCGGATGACGCCGGCGCGGCCCGAGTTCGGGGGTCCGTAGACGAGTTTCAGCGGCACGGCGTCCGAGCCTAGGGACGGGTCCGGCGCCTTCTCGGGACCGCCAGCCACGACCCCGCAAAGTGGGGGATTAGCGGGGCATCTTTGGCGTCATCGGCCCTCTCTACCTTTCTCGGCAGCCGATGTCACTCTGCTTCGTAGACCCAGCCGACGCCATCCGGGCCATCGCCGACTCGATCGGTCGTGAGGCTCGCCGCCAGCTCCTCGGGGAGGCGGTGCGCGCCTGGGTGGATGAGATTCCCGACGCCGAGCTAGAACTCCACTACGCGAAGGCGATCTCCGAGCTCGACGAGCACGACCTCTCGATGCTCGCCGCCTGGCACGGCTCCCTCGACTCCGGCCAGCCAGTCCCCAACCGCGACTTCCTCATGGGCGCCTTCAACGGGCTCGGCGAGAACCGCCGCGAGGCCCTCAAGCTGGCCGCTGGCTTTCGCGGCGAGGAGGCGGTCGACTCCGGCGTAACCGAAGAGGACGCCCTGGAGCTGGTCTTGAGCCTCCTCAGCCCACCCCGCCTGATGGAGCTGGCGAGCGAGGCCATGGAGCTCTACGTCTGGGACCGCGCCGGCTCGGACAACTAGTAGGAGGGAGAGTGCCCCGGCCCGGCCGATGAGAGGCCGGGGTCATCTGCACCGTTACGAGGACTTCCGAGTATTCAGAACTGGTGCAGTAGTTGCAACGCCGGCTACCTTCATCTTGTCACCCCCTTTGTAGTTCAGCTCAACAGATACGCGAAATATTCTGAGCAATCAGGGGCAGCAAGTCAAAAAGAATTCCGATTTAGCCCTTTCTTTCGGAATTGAAGCGGTCTAGGTTCGGAACCCATTGGGCCTTCTTAAAGCGAAATAGCCCAATGGGAAGGGGGAAGAGGTATGGAGGACAAGCGCAATGGCGCGGGAGGGCGAAAGCCGGCAGCGGTCCTTGGGTACGACCTGCGGGTGAAGATCCTGGCTGCCTGCGATCAACGCGAAGCGACGTCACAGGAGTTCGTCGACCCGGCCCGAGGCCTGACGTTGGCGAACGTCAACTACCACTTCAGCGAGCTTGCGAAGTGGGGCTTCATCTACGTCACCAGGAAGGAACCAAGCGGAGGGAGCGAACGCTGCTATTACCGGTCTCTGCGGCAAGGCATCGTCAGTGACGAGGAATTTGCCGCAATGAAGCCCGAGAAGCGGAAGGTGCTGACCGGAGCGACCGTGGAGGCCATCGCCGAACGGGCCCACGATGCCGCGCAAGCCGAAACGATCGACAGGCGCCCCAACAGCCACATCTCTTGGGATGCCGAATGGCTCGACCCGGAGCGCCATGACCTGCTCATGGCCAAGCTGGATGAGTTCCTCGAGTTCTTCAATCAGCTCAAGGCGGAAATGCAAGCTGACCCGGCGCTTTACGAGGAGGCGATCTTCACAACCCTGGCCCTGATGGGCTTCGAGAGCCCGCCGGAAGAAGAAAAGCGACCCGATCGCAAGCCCCGGCTGGCCCGCCCCGGCGAGAAGGCGCGCCCGAAACCGCGCGCCTGATCCAACCCGAGCACCTGGGATCGACAAAGAGGAGGAGCCATCGAGATGTACTTCTCGATCTGGAGAAGCACCGACGACCAGCTCTACTTCGAGCTGAAAGGAGACAACGGCGAGACCGTCGCCGTCTCCGAGTTGTACCGGCGGAAGCAGTCTGCCGAAGACACGATCGCCACCATCAAGCGGGAGGCGGCAGCGGCCGACGTTCGCGATCACTCCAAAGGCACCAAGTACGACAGGGAGATGCCGTAGATGAGCCCGCCCCCATAGCTAAGCTCGTTTCCTTGGAAGTTCCGCCACAGGCAATCGTCATCTTCGGCGCCACCGGCGACCTCGCGCGGCGGAAGCTGCTGCCGGGACTGCTGCGGCTGTTCCAGGCCGGGTTGATGCCGGAGTTCCGGGTGATCGGGGTGTCGATGGAGGACATCTCCGATGCGGAGTTCCGGGGGATCGCGGAACGGGCCTGCCGGGAGTTCGCGCGGAGCGCCTTCGGTGGCGAGGAATGGCACGAGTTCTCCGGGAAGCTCTCCTACGTGCCGCACGAGCAGGCGCCGGAGGCGCTGGCCGAGGCGGTGAAGGAGGCCGAAGGCGAACTCGGCTCGCAGATGCGACTGCTCCACTACCTGAGCGTGCCGCCGACCGCCGCCCCGGACGTAATCCAGATGCTGAAGACCTGCGGGCTCTCGCAGCGCTCGCGGGTGATCATGGAGAAGCCGTTCGGGACCGATCTCGCCTCGGCGCGGAAGCTGAACGAGATGGTCCACGAAGTCCTCGACGAGGAACAGGTCTTCCGCATCGACCACTTCCTCGGCAAAGAGGCCGCGCAGAACATCCTCGCGTTGCGCTTCGCCAACGGCCTCTTCGAGCCGATCTGGAACCGCAACCACATCGACCACATCCAGATCGACGTGCCGGAGACGCTCGGGGTCGGCTCGCGTGCTGCCTTCTACGAGAAGACGGGCGCCTTCCGCGACATGGTCGTCACGCACCTGTTCCAGATCCTCGCCTTCGTCGCGATGGAGCCGCCGACGGCACTGGCGCCCGAACCGATCACCGAGGAGAAGAACAAAGTCTTCCGCAGCCTGCAGCCGCTCGACCCGGACGAGGCGGTCCGTGGCCAGTACGAGGGCTACCGCGAAGAAGAGGGGGTCGATCCGAGCTCGAGCACGGAGACCTTCATCGCCCTGCGCTGCGAAATCGATAACTGGCGCTGGAGCGGCGTCCCCTTCTACCTGCGCACCGGCAAGCGGATGGGCGAAAGCTCGCGGATCATCTCGATCGCCTTCCGTGAGCCGCCGCACGCGATGTTCCCCGGCGACTCGCGGGTCGGCCGCTACGGCCCCGACCACCTCACCTTCGACCTCGACGAGTCCTCCCGCGTCTCGCTCTCCTTCTACGGCAAGCGGCCGGGGATGGGGATGGTGCTCGACAAGGCGAGCATGCAGTTCTCGCTCGACGAAACGGGCTACGCCGGCGACGCGGTCGAGGCCTACGAGCGGCTGATCCGCGACGCGATGATCGGCGACCGCACGCTCTTCACCACGGCGAAAGGGATCGAGCGGCTGTGGGAAGTCTCCGAACCGCTGCTGCGGGACCCGCCGCCGGTGAAACCGTACCCGCAGGGGTCGTGGGGGCCGTCGGAGATCGGCGCCCTGATCTCTCCGCACAGCTGGCGGCTGCCGTTCGCCCGCCGCTGGCGCGAGGCCTCTGCGCAGCCCGGCCACGGCAACGGCGCGCCCGCCGACGTTCGCGCGCGCGAACGCTCTTAGCCGGCGCCCAGCCTGACCGCCGCCCGGATCTCGGCGATCGCCTGCTCGTTGTCGCGGAAGTGGACCGCCTTCATCCCGGCCTTTTCCGCCCCTTCGCAGTTGACCTTGAGGTCATCGATGAAGAGGCAGTCCTCAGCCGCCATCCCGATCCGCGCCAGGGTCAGCCGGTAGATCCGCCCTTCCGGCTTGCGGCAACCGACGAAGGCGGAGTCGACCACCTCCTCGAAGATCTCGTCGACCGGCATCATCGAGCGCCAGAGCGGCTCCCACTCGCGGACGTTGTTGGTCAGCATCGCCATCTTCAGGCCGCCCGCCTTCAACTCCCGCATCAGCGCGATCATCGGCTCGTTCGGGTCGAGCGCGTCGAAGTAGACCTCGCGGAAGCGGTGCAGGTGGGGCCGGTGCCCGAGCATCGGCTCGAGCTGGGTGTTCAGCAGCTCGAGGAACTCAGACTCTTCGAGTTCGCCGCGCTCGAGCTCGAAGAGCGGGTTGTCGCCGCGCTGCTCGGCGGCGGCGCTCAGCGCCTTGCCGAGGCTTTCAGCCGGGATCTCGATCTCGTCCTGGACGCGTTCGAAGCTGCCGAGCAGCGGCGTCGTCAGGACGCCGCCGAAGTCGGAGACGATCGCCCGGATCCCATTGCCCGCGGGCTCACTCATCGACGGCGCGGGCGACCTCGTAGGTGCCGAGGCCCTCGCGGCCTTCGACCGTCCAGCGGAAGAAAGCGATCTGCGAGTCGAGATGCTGCTTGCGCACGCGCACCGAGCTGATCAGCGAACCGGCGCCGCGCAGCGGCCGCATCTCCTCGACCGACGGCCATAGCTCGAACGTCACCCGCCGCTGCACGCCGTCCTCGCCGTACTCGGTCGAGAGCAGCGTCTCCTCGAAGGTCTGCGGCGCTCCGTCGGGCTCGCAGAGCGCCGCGGTCACCTCCTCGGCGTCGATGCCGCGCGCCCCCGCCGGCAGCTGCGAAGTCAGCGCCAGCAGGCCGCCGTCGGAGAAGACGATCCCGATCGACCGGCGCACGACGCTTCCCTGCTCGCTCATGCCCGGCAGCCTAGTGATCGCGAGCGAACTAGATTGCCGTCTTCGTGCCCGACTTCCAGATCCGCGACGCCGACCCCAGCCGCGACGCCGCCGCCTGCGCGGCGATCTACGCGCCGCACGTCGAGGGAGGTCCCGTCTCCTTCGAGGAACGGGCACCGGACACGGCCGAGATGGCGAGGCGGATCGAGCACTACAGCGCCAGCCACGCCTGGCTCGTGGCCGAGCGGGAGGGAGAGGCGGTCGGCTACGCCTACGCAACCGCCTTCAACGAGCGTCCCGCCTACCGCTGGAGCACCTCGGTCTCGGTTTACGTCGCCGACAGCGCCCGCGGCGAAGGAGTGGGCCGCGCCCTCTACGAAGCCCTCTTCGACCGCCTCCGCGAGCGCGGCTTCCGCATGGCCTGCGCCGGGATCACCCTGCCGAACGAGGCGAGCTGCGGCCTGCACCAGAGCCTCGGCTTCGAGCTGGTCGGCGTCAACCGCGAAATCGGCTGGAAGCAAGGCGCCTGGCGCGATGTCGGCTGGTACCAGCTAGAGCTAACCCCAGCTCCCCAAGGCCCACCCCCCGAGCCGCGCTGACCTCGCCGAACTGCATCAAATTCTCTCTCTGGGAGGGAGAAAATTTGATGCAGTTCGCGCCCGGCTACCATTGAGTCATGCCCGACGACCAGATCACCACGCCCGATCAGCAGCCCGCGGCCCCGGCAGCGGAGCATGACGAAACGCTCACCGAGGAGGACGTCTATGAGGCCCTCGAGGAGGTAATCGACCCCGAGCTCGGCCTCGACTTCGTCTCCCTCGGCCTCGTCTACGACGTCAACATCGAGCAGGACTCCGAGGTCTACGTCACCTTCACCCTCACCACCCCGGCCTGCCCGATCGGCCCCCAGGTCTCCGAGCAGATGAAGGAGTTCGTCGGCGACCTCCCCGGCGTCACCGCCGTCCACCCGAAGATGGTCTTCGATCCCCCGTGGTCCCCGGAAATGATGACCGAGGACGCAAAGTTCGCCCTCGGGTTCTAGGCAGGCCCCACCGCGTGCCAGCCGAACTCTCGCAAGTCGGTCATGGTGAGCCCTCGATCCGTGTCCTCGGGGACAACGGTGATGAGCGAGGCCCGAGCTTTTCAGTTCCTCAGGAGTACTTGCGCTTCCTCGGTGCCGCAGGGGATATGCACATCGCGTGCATCCTCCCCGGCCACACGCGTGGTAACCACTATCACGTCCTGCGTGTGGAGTTGATCGTTGTCGTTCACTTTGACCGCTTCTCGATGTACTGGGACTGTGGCGCTGACACAGAGCCCTCCAGTCGCAGCTTCGAAGGCGAAGGTGCTGTTGCAATAGCGATACCCAAACACTCCTCGCACGCAATCGTCAATGATGGCGACGAGCCGCTCTGGCTCGCCGCGACGAGCGACGGCCCATACAACCCGGACGCTCCGGATGCTCACCGCCGCGTGGTAACTCCGAGCTGAGGACCCTGACTCGCTAGGTGAGAAGTCCGGCGGCCTTCGCGTCGTGTTGCAGATCGAGAACCATCTCGTTGCGCCTGCCGTAGCCAAGCGCCTCGACGAGGTCCCGCGCCTTCCCCAGCACCCGCGGTAGCTCCGCCTGTGCCTCCTTTTGCTCAGGTGCGGTCAGTCCAGACCAGAAGTCCAGATAGCAGGCAGCGCGCTCCAGCAGGATGTCCGCTTCGAGGAGGTCCATGCCGCCGTGCTGGGCCGCGAAGGTCGCCTCGGTGAGGTCTTTTCGTGCTATGTCGAAGTCACCCGCCTCGCCGCGAACCCTGAAAAAGCGAGCCCGCTCGATCAGGCCCCGAACCGTGTAGTCAGCGTAGCCTGCTTGTCTGAACTCGTTATATGCGGCGTTGAGGAACTCCTCGGCCTCGGTAAGCAGGACTGAGGACCGATCCCCGCCCTCAACCAAGGAGCGGCGCACCGCACCGAGGACGAGCAGACGGATCGCCCCGGACAGCAGAGAAGAATCGTTCTCGTCGGTGCCCCAGTCGGGGTCACTGCGGGCTTCGTCGATTACCTGGCGCTCCATGCCGCGCTCGATCAGGTAGTAGGCGTATCGGAAGAGACCCTGCGAGTAGAGGAATGGCGGCCTGGGCCGGCGCCGGCGCTCCACTTCCCTCGCCTCCTCGAAGCACTCGCCGGCGCGATCGAGGTGTCCCAGCATAAAGTGCACTTCGCCCAAGGTAGAGCGGGCATGCATGCTGAAGTACGGGTCCTTGCCGCCGTCGGCGTACCTCAGGGCCCACTCGGCGCTCCGCAGGGCGCTGTCGGACCGGCTTCCCCTCCCTTTCAGCCGTCCCGCGATTACCTGAAGCTCGGCGTGTTGCGCGGCCCCGTATGCCGCGTCCTCCAGGTCCTGCGACCCTGCTCTGCGGATGTCGATCTCGTCGTCGACGGCGGTGAAGCTCCTTCGAGCGTCGGCGAGCTCTCCGAGCTGTCGCAACCGCACGCCAGCGTTCGTGAGGATGAGGACGCGGGCGGGGGGGGAAAGGTCGAAACGACCGAGCCGGCTCCAATTTCCGGATGGGAAATAGTTCGACAGGGCGGCGATGTCGGCTCCGGTCATTCCCAGGCGCCGGGTGGAGTAGTTGGTGCGGCGGTCGCGCCAGATGCGGGCCAATAGCACCTTGTCGAACACCTCTTGGTGGAGCCCGGCTTCGCAGCCATGGGTCACAGCGGCATAGAGGGGCTGCATGCTCGCGGTCTGGGTTGGCCGATGTGGCGCCTTTCTGGCGTAATGCTCGTAGAGCACCCGATTGCCCCGCTTCCAAATGCGAGGCTCCGTCAACTTGAGTTCGTCGCGGAAATGCTCCCGCACGAGCGGATGGGCATCGAGGCTGCCCGGAGGACCCGACACCTCCGCGTTCAGGAGGCCCAGCTCGATCAGCATGTCGACGCAGCTGTTCCAGGCTTCGTCTCCCATCCGTTCGAGCCTGGCGGGGCGGTCCATCTCGCGGTCGGTCAGCAGTGCTTCCAGCGCCCGCGGCTCAGCCGGCCTGTCGAAGAGGCCAATGAAGCGGAGGATCGCAACCGCGTCCCCACGGCCGTTCGTCTGGAACCATTTGACGTAGGCAGTCATTACGCGTCGAGCGTGCTCGCCTTCCCTGTCAGGACCGGCAAGCATCCCGATTTGGCGACGCGCCGTAAGGTCACCGGCGTGAGCCTCCCTTATGTAGGTGCCGAGCAGCGTGATCGCAAGGGCGTGCCGGCCTACCTCTCTGACCGCGTCTCTCAGCTCTTTCTCATCGCCATCGAGACCGATCAGCCTCCTCAGCAACTCCACCGCGTCGTCTTCCTTCAAGGGCCCCAGGTCCAATCGTGAGACGGCTCCTAAGCTGCGCTGATTTCCCTCCTCGAAAGGAGTGAGCTCGGCAACCCGAACCCTCGTGGTCACCAGGCAGAGTCCGCTCCAGTCCGGTGCAGCCAGGCTCTCGAGCAAGGCCCTGATCGAGTTGTCGGTCAGCTTCCCCCCGACCTTGTCCGCGCCAGGCGGGTGTTGGAGCGGCTCGAGTCCGTCGAGGACCAGCAGGAACCTGTGCCGCTTGATCAGCGAGGCCAGCCTCTCACCCCGTGCCGCCGGGCTCAGGGTCACGGCCTGCTCGTCGCCGAGCCAGCGCAGTGCGGCGTTGACGAAGATGTCGGCGGACACCAGGTTTTCCCGGGTCCCCTGACTGTAGAAGGACCAGATCATGACTTTTTTGGCCTCGGGAAAACCCTTCTCGCTCATACCCTTCAGCCAGTCATTCACCAGGGCCGACTTCCCGGCACCGCCCATCGCCACGATCGAGAGGATGCGGGTTTGCGTCGATGCCCACGCGTCCTCGAGTCGTGCCCGCTCCTCTTTGCGGCCGAAAAGCTCACGGTCGGTGATCGGCAGGCCGTGGTTGTAGACCCGATCGGTCATGGTGCTCATCACATCGGGGGGGTAGTCGCCTGAAAGCAGTTTTCCCTCGGTGTCGACCGCGGTGATTTCGCCCTGCTGTTCCAGGGTTGCTTCCGCGATCCCGAGCTGCTCTGGGAGCCCGGCGACCAGGAGCGCCACATTGCTGCCCCTGCGATTGAGCTTGGGGTCCGGCGCTCTCCTTTCGAGCGCGTCCTGAAGCCCTACCCAGGGATCTTTGTCCTGATCCTCCCTGAGCTCAACCGCGACGACCGGCACCGACGAAGACGCCAGGGAGAGCATCGCGCGTTTGGTGGCGTCGACGGCAGCATCGAGGTTTTTTCCCGCCACTCCGACCGGGCCCTTCCCGCGATCGACGGCGCGAGCGGTGCACGCTTCGAGCGCCCGCTGGCGCTGCTCGCTCTGCTCCTCCAGGAGCCACATCACCCGGAGCGCTCCGCCGTCCTGGCATTCGCATCCTTCGAGCCACTCGTCGAACCTCGAGGAAAGGGCGGCGAACGTCCGGATGAGTGTGACCTCCTCCCGGGTGATGGCGCTGCCGGGTCTCCATCTTGGCCGGGATCGAACGTAGACGCTCCGGTTCAGCTTTATCCATTCACTCCTTACGCTGCCGCCGATGACACTCTCGTCCGAGAGGCGCTTGGCAAAGGACGAGGCGGCGAGCAACCCGAGTAGCAGCGTTCCGGCGAACAGATAAGGCGTCGTGCGCGGGGCCAGGGGCTGGCCGGTGATGAGCAGCGAGGCGAACGCGCTCAGCAAGGCTGAGAAAACTACGACGACGGCGGTTCGAAGCGCAGGGTGCGCGATCGCCCGCAGCAGACGGAGGACGCCTTCCACCGGGAGAGCGTATTCGGCGGCGAATCCAGCCGCGTCCCTGAAGCTACTCGGTTCACGCGAGCCGTTGCCGGAACAGCAGGTGCGGCAAACCGGCATGGGTGACCTCGCCGTTCTGTTTGAAGCCCGCTTTCTCGGCGACGCGCTGGGAGGGGGTGTTGGTCGGTAGGACGAGGGCGACCACTTGCTCCAGTTCTAGTTCGCGGGCGTGTTCGCAGGCGGCGATCGCGGCCTCGGTGGCTAGGCCTTGACCGTGGAGGCCGGGCTCGATGCTCCAGGGGAGCTCTACTTCGGCGGTGCCTTCGACGGTCGTCCAGGCGAGGCCACCGCGGCCGGCGAAGGCGCCGGTCCCTTTGTCTAGGAGAACCCAGGGGCCGAAGCCGTGGTCCTGCCAGTGGACCTGATCGCCGTCGACAAGCTCGTCGATTACCTGGGCGGTGAAGGGCGGCAGGGGGGAGGGGCGCAGCCAGCTCTCGATCTCCGGCCTTGTGAAGTGGGCGTGGTATAGGGCGCGGTCGTCGGCAGTTGGTGGGCGGGCGAGGAGCCGCGCGGTCTGCCGCTCGCCGGCCGCCATCTCAGGGCTGATCGCTCCGAGGCAGTCGCGGTTCGGTGCCGCCGTCGCTCGGGACCTCTTCGGCGGACGCGTCGTAGTCGTAATCGCGGGATGCGGGTCGCCGGCCGCCGTTGGTCGGCGGCGCCCCGAACGTTCCCCGCCCGCCGCCTGGCATCCCGACGACCATGAAGCGCCCGATCGTGAACCGTTTCAGCACCCGCCGGGCGATCGCCCGCGTCGGCGGCAGCAGCAGGAACACCCCGACGATGTCGGTGAGGAAACCCGGCGTCAGCAGCAGGGTGCCGCCGACGATGATCAGCGCCCCGTCGACCACCTCCCGTCCCGGGAACCGCCGCGCCGCCAGCGCTTCGTTGAACCGCCGCCAGGCGCTCCGTCCCTGGTGTTTCAGCAGCCAGGAGCCGAGCAGCGCGTCGGCCAGCAGCAGGATCAGGGTCGGCACGGCGCCGATCAGCTGGCCGACCTGGATGATCACGTACAGCTCCGCGATCGGGACGACGATGAAGAGCAGGATCAGAAGCAGGGGCATGGCAAAAGCGTAGGGAGGGGCGGGCGTCGCCTCTCTGCTTACCCGTGGAAGAAGAGGCTCAAGCCGCCTTCGCCGCCTTGCCGGCCGCCGCCTCGAGCTCCTCCAGCGCCTTGTTGAGCCCGTTGCTGACGACCTCGAGGTCGGTCATGCAGTCGTAGTCGGCGAGCAGGCCGAACCCGACCTTGCCGTTGTAGCTCATGATCGCCACCGCCAGGCAGTGGTTCTGCGGCAGGAAGGCGACCGGGAAGACGTCCTCGAGTTCCTTGCCGAGCACGTAGAGCGGCATCTGCGGCCCCGGCACATTGGTGACGATGAGGTTGAAGAGGCGGGTCGTGAAGTTGATCCGGGCGGCCTGCGCGAGGATCGTCGGCGGCGCGAAGTCGTTGAAGCGGGAGATCACTTCGGCGCCGAGCGCCTGTTTGGAGCGCTTCAGCCCGGCCATCGCGTCGCTGATCGTGCGCAGCCGCCGCACCGGGTCCTCGATGTAGACCGGCAGCGGCCCGCGCATCAGGGCGATCCGGTTGCCGAGGTCGCCGCGCTCGTCCTCGCCCCGGATCGAAACCGGGACCAGCGCCCGCAGCTCCAGCCCCTCGGTGCGGACGCGGCGCACGTGCAGCCACTCGCGCAGGGCGCCGGTGATGACCGCGAGGACGACGTCGTTGACGGTGCCGCCGAAGGTGTCCTTGATCCGTTTGAAGGTGGCCAGCTCCGAGCGCGCCCAGACGTAGCGGCGGTGCGGCCCGATCTCCTCGTTCAGCGGCACGTCCGGCGCCGGGTCGGCGAAAGCGCTGGCGATCTCGCCGACGCCCTCCAGCGCCTCGACCAGCTTGCGCGCCGTCGTCTCCGGTTTCTTGACCACGTCAACGGCCCGCTCAGCCAGCTTGATCGGCGCCGCCACCGCGTCGGCGATCCCGCGGGCAACCAGCTCGGTCGTCCCCGGTTCGGGCTGCGGCACCCACTCGTCCTCGAGGTTCATCGGCTCGGCGTCGCGCTCGACGTCGAAGAGGACGGTGCCGATGTCGACCCCGGAGACGCCGTCGACCATCGCGTGGTGGGTCTTGGTCAGGATCGCGAAGCGGTCACGTTCGAGGTTCTGCACCAGCCACAGCTCCCAGAGCGGCTTCAGCCGGTCGAGCTGCTGGGAGAAGATCCGCCCGGCGAGTTTCTTCAGCTCCTCCTCGCCGCCCGGATCGGGCAGCGCGGTGTGGCGGATGTGGTAGGTGAGGTTGAAGTTGACGTCATCGGCCCAGAGCGGCCGGCCGGCCTCCAGCGGCGGCACCACGAGCTTCTGGCGGAAGCGCGGGACCAGCGGCAGGCGGCCGCGCACGTGCTCGACCAGATCGACGTAGCGCGGCGGCGGTCCCTCGAAGATCAGGATCGCACCGATGTGCATGTGGCTGCTCGAGCTCTCGTTGGTCAGGAACGAGGCGTCCACCGAGGTCAGGCGGTCCAAGTGGCGTCCGGAAGTAGCCATCGCAGCAAGGCTACCTTTGCCCGAGTTTGCGGGCTCTCAAGCCTTGTAACCTGAAGGAATGCCTGCCACCCTGACCGGCCCGAAACGGGTTCTTCTGGCTGCGCCGCGCGGCTACTGCGCCGGCGTCGACCGCGCCGTGCAGACCGTCGAGCGCGCGCTCGAGCTCCACGGCGCGCCCGTCTACGTGCGCAAGGAGATTGTCCACAACAAGCACGTGGTTGAGGAGCTGGCGAAGCGCGGCGCGATCTTCGTCGAGGAGGAGACCGAGGTGCCCGAGGGCGCGATCGTCGTCTTCTCCGCCCATGGGGTGGCGCCGAGCGTGCACGAGAACGCCGCCGCCCGCAACCTGCAGACGATCGACGCGACCTGCCCGCTGGTGACCAAGGTCCACGTCTCCGCCCGCCGCCTAGCCGCCCAGGGCAACACGATCATCATGATCGGCCACGAGGGCCACGAGGAGGTCGAAGGGACGACCGGCGAGGCACCGGACTCGATCGTCCTGATCGAAACCGCCGACGAAGTCGAGAGCCTGACGGTCCCGGACCCGAGCAAGGTCGCCTTCATCACCCAGACGACCCTCTCGGTCGACGAGACCGCCGAGGTGATCGCCGCCCTGCGCGCCAAGTTCCCCGGCATCGTCTCCAGCAAGTCCGATGACATCTGTTACGCGACCACCAACCGCCAGATCGCGGTCAAGCAGCTGGCCCGCGGGTGCGATCTCGTCCTCGTCATCGGCTCTACCAACTCCTCAAACTCCAATCGCCTCGTCGAGGTGGCCCGCGAACACGGCGCCGCCTCGCACCTGATCGACAACCACACCCAGGTGCAGGAGGAGTGGCTGGAGGGCGTCGAGACCGTCGGCATCACCTCCGGCGCCAGCGCCCCCGAGGAGCTGGTCGAGCGCCTCGTCTCCTTCTTCCGCGACCGCGGCGCCGAGAGCGTCTCCGAGCTGCGGACCGTCCACGAGGACGTCCGCTTCATGCTCCCGAAGGAGATCCGCGAGCAGGTCGCCGCGAGCGCCTGACTGGTCTTTCGGCCCCGAAGGGGGCCAGGCGCCGTACGCATCTCCTTTAACTGCAGTTGCAGCTATCAATAACAAGATCGATAAGAGGTGCAATACCTGAATCAATAACGGCTTGGATAAGCCAAGTTGTCGTATTATCGATATAGGTAATACGGTAATAACGATTTACGTTTACAGATATCTATGTTGATAGCGCTAGCTTCCGACAGCGATCCCCAGATAGCGGAATCCCTACGTCGATTCGACGATGTCGAGGTAGCGGTTGATGCTCCACAGTCGGTTGTCATCACCGATGCCAAAGCGGTGCCGGTGCGGATCGCGCTCGCCACCGGGGGCGACGTAGCGGGCTTTCTAACGAGAGGGGAGGCCGATAGGCCGTTGTTCCTTCTCGTCAGCGCCGTTCTGGACGACGAAATGGCTGCGCGCTTGGAGGATGCCGGCATTGGCTACCTGGACGGCTCCGGCCGCCGCTGGCTGTGGGGTGGCAAGCGGACGAAACGCGCCCGTAGCGCCGCGACGCAGCAGAGGCGGATGCTCTACCCCGCGAGCATCCGTCTCGCCCAACTGCTTGCCGATCACCCCGACGAGCCGTGGACCCAGCGCGGATTGGCTTACCGCGGCCGCGCCTCGCAACCGACGGTCCAGCGCCTGCTGCGCCGCCTCGAATCGCTGAAGCTGGTCGAACGTAAGGGGCAGGGCCCGGCGAGTGCGCGATGGGTGCGCGACCCGGTCGAGCTGCGGCAGTGGCTGGCGCGAGAAGGGCGGCCACGTCGCGTCGCGCGGCTTGGCTGCTTCGTGCGGGATCCGGCGAAATTACCTCAGCTGCCGGGACGAACCTTCGCCCTGACCGGGAGTGTCGCCGCGCGGGAGCTCGGCCTCACCGTCCATACCGCGGAAGTCGATCCGACGGTTCGGGTCAACGTCGTCGCGGACGAGCTGGAGTCGATTCCGGAGGCGATCGGCGGGTTTCGCACCGAGAGCGGCGCAAACCTCACGCTCGTCGCCGACCCCGAGAGGCTTGCGTTCATCGATCCGATAGAGGTATCGGATGGGCAGTTGATCGCGCCGCCAAGCCGGATCATGCTCGACCTCTTCCTGGAGCCTCGGGGGGAGGCGGCAGCCGCGGTCTTCCTGGACCTGTGGGGACGGCGGGAGCTCCGGCGGTGAACGACAAACGCCATCCCCCCGAGCAGATGATCGGCGAGGTGGCGAGCTTGTTCAGCCTGCTCGGCGGGATCGCTCCCAAGCATCTTGTTGTTGTCGGAGGGCTCGTGCCGCCGCTCTTGGCCCCAGAGCCGCCGACCCCGCACCTCGGCAGCGCCGACATCGACCTTGCGCTCTCGATCGCGGTTACCAAGGGCGAGACCAGCCAGTACTACCGCTCGATCCAAGAGGTCATCACTCCGTTCTTCGAGCCGACCGAGGCGGCTTTCCGGTGGCGCAAGCGAGTTGGGGTGGCCGGCATCTCCCTGCTCGTCGACTTCTTGGGGCCCGAGGTCGAGGCCACCCAGGTCGAGGACGCCACCCTTTTGGCGGAGAGCGAGACCGCCACCCAAAACACCGGACCTCTGTTGCGGCCACTGCCGCTCCCCGCGGCGAGGCTGGTCGATATGGATGCCGACGTCTACACGGCGGAAGGCGTGGAGTTGGCCTATGACCCGGGAGTGCGGGCCGACGTAGACATCCGCCACGCTGGCCCTGTTGGCTTCCTCGCCTCGAAGGCCGACGCTTTCGGCACCCGCTCCGAACCGAAGGATGGGTACGACATCTCCTGGTGGTGCCTGAACGCGAAAGAGGAGCCGAGTGAAGTGGCGGAGCTGGTGATGGGGCGCCCGGCCTTCGAAGACGAGTACTTCCAGGAGAGCGTGGCCTTGTTGCAGAAGGCATTCAAGGAGCCGGACTATCCAGGTCCCAGCGGGTACGCGAAGGAAATGAATCGCGACGCGGGTCCTGGGGCCCCGGCTTTCGAGCGAAGCCGCAACGAGGCCTACCTCGCCGTCTCACAGGTCATCGAGATCCTGCGAGCGAACCTTTGGTCGACGCCTTGATGATCACGGTTCCTCCTTGGGACTGGTTCACGGGACGCCGGCGGCGAAGCTGAGTGACCAGATCTTGACGCCTGGGGCGGGGCGGAGGATGAGGCTGTGGGCCTCGTGGCTTGGGTGCTCGGCGAGGGTGCGCAGGCCGGGAGTGGGGCTGGCCGGGAGCGTTCGCCACTGGCCGTCGATCTCGGCCTGAAGCTCGCCGTCGCCCTCGACCGTCGCGTAGGCGCCGCCGGCCTGGTAGTCGAGCGCCAGGTCCTCGCCGTCTTCGCCGGCAATCCAGGGACGCTCGTAGGAGCCGCCGGGGAAGTACTCGGGGGTGGGAGGGATGACGTGGACGCCGGGCGCGTCGGTCGCCCGCAGCGGCGCCATCGGCTCAGGCAGTTCCTGCAGCGCGTCCATCTCGCGCAGCTCGGCCTGGATCGCTTCCTCGGTCGCCCGGTATTCGCCCTCGCCGAAGTGAGCCCAGGCGAGGGCGCCGCCGAGACTCCAGAGGAAGAGGCTCGGCCAGCCTTTGCAGCCGTAGGCGGCCCAGAGGTCGTGCTCGGTGTCGATCGCGATCGGGAACTCGACGCCGAGCGCAGCCAGCCCGGCGGCGACGTTGTCGCGCTCGGCGGCGAAGGGGAAGCGCGGTGCCTGTACCGCGATCACGCTCAGGCCCGCCTCGCGGTAGCGGCGCTGCCACTCGGCCAGGTAGGGGAGGGTGCGAACGCTGTTCAGCTGCGCGTATTCGACGAAGTGGACGAGCGCCGGGCCGCCGGCGGTCAGCGCCGGCATCGACTCCGGTTCGGTCCCGACCCAGGTGAGGGTGCCGGGCAGGTCGGGGGCGGCGATGTTGTCTCGATCGGGGCGCATTTAGGTCGAGTTGAAGCGGGACAGTATCCTGGCCGCCATGGGTCAGCTGGTCACATTCCTGCTGCCGGCGCTGCCTCTACTGGCGCTACTGCTGACCCTGATGCTCGGTCGCTACCCGGGATGCGAGGCGATCGTCCGCCTCTCCGAGCGGATCGCGAGCCGAGCCGGCGACGTCCGGCACGCCACCCGCCGCTCCGCCTTGCCGAAGCCGCCGCGCTCCTTCGCTCCCCGCGGCGGCCTCCTAATCGCCCACGGGCACGCCCAGCGCCCGCCGCCGCTCCCGGCCTAGTCCACCCAGGCCAATCGCGTGGTTCCTTTCGCACCTATGACGTGCAAAAGGAACCACGACTTGATGCGCGCGCACCCGAGGCGCGCGAAAGGAGCGAGAAATGAACACGAGAACTGCGCTGATCGGCGCTGCCCTGGTGGTAGTGGCCGTGGTCGGGCTGATCGTCCTCAGCAGCGGCGGCAGCGA
>Ga0157371_10002742_pt1 | contig 16573 bp, 11 predicted proteins | sample C45metaG_FD_113462 | JGI IMG/M metagenome (GOLD analysis project Ga0157371, IMG submission 113462) | Corn rhizosphere microbial communities from Kellogg Biological Station, Michigan, USA - C4-5 metaG | ecosystem: Host-associated > Plants > Roots > Rhizosphere > Soil | place: USA: Michigan...
GTGGTTCGGTGTGCTCATCGAGCTCAGGTATCAAACCGCGATCTCGTCCTCGTTGGTGTCCACGGTGATCGCGGTGCACAGGTTCGAGCCGTGATCCACGCCGACGTGCTGCTGCGGGCTGCGCAGGTTGCACGGGTCCTTGAAGGTCAGCCATGGGTGGCCGGTCTCGAACAGCATCGACAGCATCTTGCGCCACAGATCCTTGGCCTGGATGGTCTTGAACAGCTTGATCTTGCCGTACTGGGTCAGGGCTTCGTAGTACTCGTAGCGTTCTTCGAAGGCCTTGCCGGTCAGGTCGTGCAGGTCAGGTACTTCGGACGGCGAGAACAGGGTCCACTGGCCATCATCGAAGACACGCTTCATGAACAGGTCGGGGATCCAGTTCGCGGTGTTCATGTCGTGGGTACGACGACGATCGTCACCGGTGTTCTTGCGCAGCTCGATGAACTCTTCGATGTCCATGTGCCAGGTTTCCAGGTAGGCACAGACTGCCCCCTTGCGCTTGCCACCCTGGTTCACCGCAACGGCGGTGTCGTTGACCACCTTGAGGAACGGCACCACGCCCTGCGACTTGCCGTTGGTGCCCTTGATGTAGGAACCCAGGGCGCGCACGGGCGTCCAGTCGTTGCCCAGGCCACCGGCGAATTTGGACAGCATGGCGTTGTCGTGGATGGCGCCATAGATGCCCGACAGGTCGTCCGGAACCGTGGTCAGGTAGCAGCTGGACAACTGCGGACGCAGGGTGCCGGCATTGAACAGGGTCGGTGTCGATGCCATGTAGTCGAACGACGACAACAGGTTGTAGAACTCGATGGCACGGTCTTCGCGGTGCTTCTCTTCGATCGCCAGGCCCATGGCCACGCGCATGAAGAAAATCTGCGGCAGTTCGAACCGCACGCCGTCCTTGTGAATGAAGTAACGGTCGTACAGGGTCTGCAGGCCCAGGTAGGTGAACTGCTGGTCACGCTCGTGATCGATCGCCTTGCCCAGCTTTTCCAGGTCGAACGTGGCCAGTACCGGGTTCAGCAGTTCGAACTCGATGCCCTTGGCCACGTAGGAAGGCAATGCCTTGGCGTACAGCTCGGCCATTTCGTGGTGGGTGGCGCTCTCGGCGACTTCGAGGAAGCTCAGGCCTTCGGCACGCAGGGTGTCCATCAGCAGGCGGGCGGTCACGAACGAGTAGTTCGGCTCGCGCTCCACCAGGGTGCGCGAGGTCATCACCAGGGCGGTGTTGACGTCCTTGAGTGCCACGCCGTCGTAGAGGTTCTTCAGGGTCTCTTTCTGGATCAGGCTGCCATCGACTTCGTCCAGGCCTTCGCAGGCCTCGGTGATGATGGTGTTCAGGCGGCCCATGTCCAGCGGCGCCAGGCTGCCGTCGTCGCGGGTGATGCGAATGCTCGGGTGCGGTTCGGCCGGGGCCTGGGCGTCGTTGCGCGTGGCACGTTCCTTGGAACGGGCATCACGGTAGATCACGTAGTCGCGAGCGACTTTCTGCTCGCCGGCGCGCATCAGGGCCAGTTCGACCTGGTCCTGGATGTCCTCGATGTGGATGGTGCCGCCCGAAGGCATGCGGCGCTTGAAGGTGGCAGTGACCTGTTCGGTCAGGCGCGCCACGGTGTCATGGATACGCGACGAGGCGGCAGCGGTGCCCCCTTCAACGGCGAGGAACGCTTTGGTGATCGCGACGGTGATCTTGTCGTCGGTGTAGGCAACGACAGTTCCGTTACGCTTGATCACACGCAACTGGCCAGGCGCGGTAGCGGCCAGATCCTGAGTCGAATCTGAAGCCTGGGGCGCTTTGCCTTGCGGGTTCTCGCGAGTTGTGTCGGTCTGCATGGGGGGTGTGTCTCCGCGTTCTTTATGTGTGATGTGGCATTTTTTGGATGCCGGGCGTCGCGAGTGCGCGAGGTAAAGCTTTGCAACGGTCATACCGAATCAGGGGGCTGAGAATGCTCTGATTAAGTCGCCGTGCGCGGTACCTGAAAGGCGAAAATCCTGTACTTGAATCGGCTGAAAAAGCAGGCTGCCGGGGCTTGAATTTCGGGTTTGACCTATGCTTGGTTTTTTCTGCAAAACCCAACATGTAGTGGTTCGCTGGAATCGGCATACAAGATAATGCGGTCTGGGTGGCTTTGCAACCGCCCGAACTGTGGATAACGTGTGGGCAATTTGTGCATTCATTCGGCAACGGGGTTGCAGCCCTTATCCGACATGGCCGAGACCGTTGGTCATGGATTTCAGCTGCGGCTTATTGTATCAACAGATTGTGAAGTGTTGCGGCGTCGGGCTACGGTGATCGTCACCCGGGCATCAGGGCGACCCGGTTTTCGCCAGGACGGCCGGCGTGGGAGGTGAGATGAATTGGCGTACAGGACCTTATGCGTCCTTGCTGGGTGGCGTGCTTGAAGACAGCGATCCGCGCACCGTGGTGTCGCTGCCCGAATTGCTGCAGCCGCAGGTACTCGATCAACTGTTGCTCAAGCTCTACGGCGCTGAACTGATGGCCAGCCGGCGCCCGGTGCTGGTGTCGCAATGGTCGAAATTCTATTTGATGAACTGGTTGCCGGCGATGCTGGTCAGTCAGCTGGCCCATGGCTGGGATTTACCCTTGCTGCTGCGCGAGGTGGGCTTGTCGCTCGATCCCCAGGGCCGGCCCACCGGCCTCAGGTTTCTCGATGCCGGGGAGGAGGGTGAGGCCCAGGCGTCGCTCGAGCCCTGGATCGCCAGCAACCTGCGCCCCTTCATCGACACGCTGAGCCGTTATGGGCCGGTGCCCGCCGCGGTGCTGTGGGGCAACGCCGGCGATTACCTGGAAAGTACGCTGCGCCGGTTGCAGGCCCTGGGGCTGGACAACGTCGGGCCGGCGCAGAGTCTGCTCGACAGCGTCAAACTGGCCGACGGGCGCAACAATCCGCTGTACGCGCCGGTGCGTTACTTGGGCAACGGGCGCCGCCAGCGTCGGGCCTGTTGCCTGAGTCATCAGGTCGAATGGATCGGCCACTGCGAGCACTGCCCACTGGTATGAGCGTATGGGGGCTGGTGGCCAGGGTTCAGCGAACGGCCACCAGGCTCAACAGTTGGTCCTGCTCCACGCAGAATTGACCGGCCAGTTCGACCCCCGTGCCGAATTCCGCCGACAGGTCGGTCAGCAGGCGCAGGCGTGCCTGCCCATTGGGCGACCACTCGATCATTTCGGCATGCTCGAAGTAGAAACGCGTCCCTACCAGCGGGTAGAGCGCCTTGAACAGACTCTCCTTGAGCGAAAAGGTCAGGGTCACCTGCAGCGCCGCCAGCGCCGGTGGCCCGGCCTGCAGCCGCTGCAGCTCGGCAGGGGTGAGGATTTCCCCGGCCAGGCGCAGGGCGCGCTCTGGCGCGAGCAGGGTTTCGGCGTCCAGGCCCAGGCCACGCCAGTTGCCCCGGTGCGCAACCAGGGCGGCCGCGTAGCCGGCGCTGTGGGTGATGGTGCCCGTCACTCCGGCGGGCCACACGGGCGCACGGTCTTCGCCGATCGCCGGCACCTGGTCGAGACCGCCCAACGCACGCAACGCGGCGCGCGCGCACAGGCGCCCGGCCAGAAATTCCGCCTGGCGCTTGGCCACTGACCGTTGAATGGACGGTGGAGCCGGCACGGCGCAGCGGGTGAAGTCGTCGCTTTGCAGCGCGCTCGGGTCGAACCGGGTGCTGACCAGGATCGCGCCGGGCAAGGCCACGGGCAGCGGCCAATGCGGCTGCAAAGGGCTCAGGCAAGGGGGGAGGTGAGTATTCATCGCGCCATGGTGCCGGGCCGTCCGGTGCACGGCAAGCCTGCGTCGTCTAAACCGCAGGCGCCACGCGTTGCCAGCCATTTGCCCGGCCCTATAGGATAGGGCGGCCTGCGCCGGCCTCGGTGCAGGCTCGAGCCCGTCCCATAACAATAGCCACAAGGAAGGCGCTCCATGCGCAAAGCGCTCATCGCCCTGTGCCCGGTTGCCCTGGTCGCGCTGCTGTCGCTCGCCAGCCATGCCCGCGCCGACGACCCTGCGATTGAGTCGGACCGAGCGGCCCGCAGCCTGTTGCTGGACATCGCCCAGGCGGGCCAACGGCTGATTGCGGTCGGTGATCGTGGTCATGTTCTGTATTCCGATGACCAGGGCGAGCATTGGCAGCAGGCCCGGGTGCCCACCCGGCAGATGCTCACGGCCGTGTACTTTGTCGACGAGCGACACGGTTGGGCTGTCGGGCACGACGCGCGCATTCTGTTCAGCGATGACGCCGGCGCCAGTTGGCGCCAGCAGTTCGAGGACCAGGCCCGCGAGGCACCCCTGCTGGACGTATGGTTCGAGAACACTTCGCGCGGTTACGCCATCGGCGCCTATGGCGCACTGCTGGCCACCGAAGACGGCGGCGAGCACTGGCAGGACGTCAGCGACCGACTGGACAACCCCGAACAACTGCACCTCAACGGTATCGCCGCCGTCAGCGCTGCCGGCCTGATGATCGTCGGCGAGCAGGGCAGCCTGTTCCGTTCCACGGATGTCGGGCGCAGTTGGCAACGTGTGGACAGCCCCTATCCCGGCTCATGGTTCGGCGTGGTCGCCGCTCGCCCGGCGCGCAGCCTGTTGGTGTACGGGCTGCGTGGCCGGGTGTATCGCTCGGCGGATTTCGGCGACAGCTGGCAGCCCATCACGGTGCAGGACGAACGCGCAGCGGCAGTGTCCACCCTGGCGGGCGGGGTGTTGTCGAAAGAGGGGGCAGTGCTGCTGGTCGGCCATGGCGGCAGCGTGCTGCGCAGCGAAGACGACGGGCACAGCTTCAGTGTGTTCAACCGGCCCGACCGGCTAGCGCTCGCTGCAGTGGCGCAGCGGGGTGACGGCGCGCTGATTCTGGTCGGTCAAGGCGGCGTGCACCGCAGCGATGCCCGTGGCGCCGCCCTGGTGCTGCCATGAGCGCCGGCCTGCAACAGGATACGCCGACCTGGCTCGAACGCCTGGTGTTCAACCATCGCCCTGCGGTGATCATGCTTTGCCTGCTGATCAGCGCGGTGCTGTTCTGGCAGGCGAGCCTGACTCAACCGGGCACCCGTTTCGAGAAAATGATTCCCTTGCAGCACCCGTTCATCCAACGGATGCTCGAGCATCGCCATGACCTGGCCAACCTGGGCAACAGCGTTCGCATCTCGGTGCAGGCACTCGACGGCGATATCTTCAGCCCGCGCTACCAGGAGACCCTGCGCCAGGTCACCGAAGAAGTGTTCTACCTGCCCGGGGTCGACCGTTCGGGGTTGAGGTCGCTGTGGACCCCCAGCGTGCGCTGGACCGAAGTGACCGAAGAGGGTTTCGCCGGTGGCGAGGTGATCCCGCCGGGCTACGACGCCAGCCCCCAGAGCCTGGACCGGTTGCGCGACAACGTGCTCAAGTCCGGCCAGGTCGGGCGCCTGGTGGCCAACGACTTTCGCTCCAGCATCGTCGAGGTGCCGCTGCTGGAGACTTACCCCGACCCCCAGGATCAGGGCCGTTCGCTCAGGCTGGACTACTCGCGGTTGTCGCAGCAACTGGAAGAGCGGATCCGCGATCGCTTCCAGGCCGACAATCCGGAGGTCCGTATCCGTATCGTCGGTTTCGCCAAGAAAGTCGGTGACCTGATCGAGGGTCTGCACAAGGTGGCCGTGTTTTTTGCCGTGGCGTTCGGCGTCACGCTGGTGTTGCTGTACGCCTTTACCCGCTGCCTGCGCAGCACGGCCGCGGTGTTGCTGACCACGTCAGTCGCGGTGGTCTGGCAACTCGGCCTGATGCACGTATTGGGCCTGGACCTGGATCCCTATTCCATGCTGGTGCCGTTCCTGATCTTCGCCATCGGCATTTCCCACGGCGTGCAGAAGATCAATGGCATCGCCTTGCAATCGAGCGGCAGCGACAGCGCCCTGACCGCGGCCCGCCTGACGTTTCGGCAACTGTTCCTGCCGGGCATGATTGCAATTCTCGCCGACGCCGTGGGCTTCCTGACCTTGCTGATCATCGATATCGGGGTGATTCGCGAACTGGCGATCGGTGCGTCGATCGGCGTCGCCGTGATTGTCTTCACCCACCTGATTCTGCTGCCCGTGGCCATTTCCTATGTGGGCATCAGTCGCCGCGCGGTGGTTCGCAGCCAGCGGCAGGCGGTGCACGAGCACCGGTTCTGGCGGCTGCTGGCCCTTTGCGCCAGCCGGCGGGTGGCATCGGTGTCTCTCGGCCTGGCCGTGGCGGCGTTCGCTGGCGGGTTATGGTACAGCCAGCATCTGCACATCGGCGACCTTGACCAAGGCGCGCCCGAGCTGCGGGCCGACTCGCGTTACAACCAGGACAACCGGTTCATCATCGAGCATTATTCGACCAGCTCCGACGTGCTGGTGGTGATGGTCAAGACGCCCTCCGAGCAGTGTTCAACCTACGCCGTCATGGCACCCATCGACCAATTGATGTGGCGACTGGAAAACACCCCCGGGGTGCAGTCGGCAGTTTCCCTGGTCACGGTCTCGCGGCAAGTCATCCGCGGCATGAACGAAGGCAACCTGAAATGGGAGACCCTGTCGCGTAACGCCGACGTGCTGAACCATTCCATTGCCCGTGCCGACGGGCTGTACAACGCCGATTGCTCGCTGGCGCCGGTGCTGGTATTTCTCAACGATCACAAGGCGCAGACCCTCGACACTGTGGTCGGCGCGGTGCAAGCCTTCGCTGCCGAGCACAACCGGCCTGGCCTGGAGTTCATCCTCGCTGCGGGCAATGCCGGTATCGAAGCGGCCACCAATCAAGTGATCGCCAGCAGCGAACTGACGCTGCTGGCACTGGTGTACTTGTGCGTTGCGGTGATCTGCCTGCTCACCTTCCGCTCGTGGGCGGCCACCTTGTGTATCGTTTTGCCGCTGATGCTGACATCGGTGCTGGCCAATGCGCTGATGGCGTGGCTGGGCATCGGCGTCAAGGTGGCGACCCTGCCGGTGATCGCCCTGGGCGTCGGCATCGGCGTGGACTATGGCATCTACATCTACAGCCGCCTGCAGCGGTTTCTGCGCACGGGCATGCCGTTGCAGGAGGCCTATTACCAGACGCTGCGATCGACCGGCAAAGCCGTGCTGTTCACCGGGTTGTGCCTGGCGATGGGCGTGGCCACCTGGAGTTTTTCAGCGATCAAGTTCCAGGCGGACATGGGCCTGATGCTGACCTTCATGCTGCTGTGGAACATGGTCGGGGCCCTGTGGTTACTGCCAGCACTGGCCAGCTTTCTGCTGCGCCCGCGTGCCGAGCTATCATAGGCTTCACTACCCCTGAGGATTGCCCCATGACCGCCACCACACTCCATCAAGCCCTGGCCACCTGCACGATGGTCGTGATCGATACATTGCACGCCTTCGACTTCAGCGTGGACGAACAGAACACCCTGCACATCGAGTGCATGGATGGCCGTGAACTCAAGCGCTGGCAGTTCACCGCCGCGCAGGTCGAGGCAGCCACCTTCGATGCCTCGGTCCAGCACTGGCACGTGCAGAGCCACACCGGCTTGCATCACATCGCCTGCCTGGATGCCTTTTCCCCCGCCGAGGATGAAACCGACCCGCAGTGAGCACGGTCACTAGTGCCTAACCCATTTCTCCTTGCACTTCGCACAACAAACACAATGACCGCACTGTGAAGGAACCCAATGAAGCGAGCACTGATGTCTTTGATCATCGCCGGCGGCCTTGGCCTCAACGCCCTGCCAGCCGTCGCCGCACCGTCCTACGAACTGCTGGTGGGCACTTACACCCAAGCCAATAGCCAGGGGATTTATCGCTACGCCTTCGACAGCGCCAGTGGCCTTATCCAGGCCTCGACCCTGCAGATGACGAAGATGGACAACCCGTCGTGGCTGGCCTTGTCCGGCGACCAGACCCGCCTTTATGCGGTGAATGAAAACGGTCCCGGCCAGAAGGACTCGGTGGGCAAGGTCAGCAGCTTGCATCGCGACCCGCAGTCCGGGGTGCTGAGCCTCGTCAATCAGGTCGAGACACGCGGGGAGGAGCCCACCCATGCCAGCCTCAGCGGTGACGAGCGCTACCTGTTCGTCTCCAACTACGGCGCTCGCCCCGAGCCGGGCGGCAGCCTGAGCGTGTTCAGGGTCGAGGCCGATGGCCAGTTGTCCGGGGTGGTGCAGCAGCTTCAGCACGAGGCCAGCGAAGTGCACCCCGAACGTCAGATCGGGCCCCACGTGCATTCGGTGGTGTCATTGCCGCACGGCGGACGTTTCGTCTACGCCAGTGACCTGGGCGCCGACCGCATTTATGTCTATCGCTACCAGCCGGACCAGCCAGACCGGCCGCTGGTGCCGGCGAGCCCGGCCAGTGTCAAGCTGCCCGACGGCAGTGGTCCGCGGCACCTGGTGTTTTCCGAAGATGGCAAGCACGCCTACCTGACCCTGGAAATGAGCGGGCAGGTGGCGGTGTTCGAGGTCCGCGACGGCAACCTCGAGCGTCGCCAGGTGCTTGACCTGGCCGATCCGCAGCACCCGGCCAAGGAAAACGCGGCTGGCGCCGTGCACCTGTCCGCCGACGGCCGCTTCCTTTACGTCAGCAACCGCGGTACGGCCAATACGCTGGTGGTGTTCGGCGTCGATCCGCAGAGCGGGCAGTTGACGGCCTTGCAGCGGCGTTCGGTCGAAGGCGATCACCCGCGTGAATTCGCCATCGACCCCAGCGCAGGTTACCTGCTGATCGCCAATCAGAAGAGCAACCAGATCGTGGTGCTCAAGCGCGATGCCGGTACCGGCCTGTTGGGCGAGACCGTGCAGAAGTTTCCGATGGATTCCCCGTCGGACCTGAAATTTCCCCGCCCGGGCGCCTGAACCGGGCCTGCGGTCAGGCGTCGCGGCGGGCCGCCGCGGGGTTGTTCATCAGGGAAAAAGGAGTAGAGTGGCGCCCCCCGAGAATAGCCCTGCGGTTGAGTATGAAGTTTCGCACGTCAGCACCGTCACCAGCGGTGGCCAAAGCGCCACGACAACTGAGCCTCAAAGTCGCCCTCTGGCTGTTGGACAGCCCCCGTCTGGGCCAGAAGACCAACGTCAAGCACCTCGCCGGCCGTCTGCTCAAGCAGCCGGCTCGCCAGGGTGTGGTGGTCGCCCAGAGCCGTCTGGGCAGTTTGATGTGTCGTGATTGTGGCACTGCGCGCGAGCGCCGGATTGGCCAGCAACTGCTGCACCATGCTGCCCGGGCCGGCGACAGCCTGGCCCAGACCGAGCTGGGCCGGCTCGACGGCGAAGGCTGAGCGCGCAGCCAGCGTTTGCTCCTTGCCCGCGCTGGCCTCAGACTGACGCCATCGAATTCGCTTGCGTGAGGCCTTTATGCCGTTGTCGTTGGACTTGAGCAGTGTGCTGTTGGGGCTGCTGGCCGCGGGTGTGCCGTGCCTGGCGCTCGCCTGGCAGTTGCAGCGGCGCCTGTCCTCCCTGCAAGCCCATACCCATCTGCTCGACGAGCGCCTGGCCACGGCCCAAATGGCCCAGGACGGCCTGAGTGCCCAGCTCGACGCCAGCCGTGACGAAGTCAGTGACCTGAGCCAGGCCAACGCGGCCAAGCAGGCTGAGCTGGCCGGCCAGCAGCGCGAGCTGGAGCTGCTGCAGGTCGAGCGCGACAACGCTCGCGATGCGGCCCACGCCTGGGGCCTCGAACGCGCCGCCAAGGAAACCGAACTGCGCCACCTGGATGCCCGCTGCGCCGGCCTGCAGGCCGAACTGCGCGAACAGCAGGACAACCACCAGCAACGCCTGGACGACCTGCAAGGTTCGCGCGATGCGCTGCGCGCTCAGTTCGCCGAACTGGCCGGGAAGATTTTCGATGAGCGCGAACAGCGCTTCGCCGAAAACAGCCAGCAGCGCCTGGGCCAGTTGCTCGACCCGCTCAAGGAGCGGATCCAGTCGTTCGAGAAGCGTGTGGAAGAAAGTTACCAGCAGGAAGCACGCGAGCGCTTTTCGCTGGGCAAGGAGTTGGAGCGCCTGCAGCAACTCAACCAGCGCTTGAGTGACGAGGCCACCAACCTGACCCAGGCACTCAAGGGCCAGAAGACCCAAGGCAATTGGGGCGAGCTGATTCTGGAACGGGTGCTGGAACATGCCGGCCTGCAAAAGGGCCGTGAGTATCAGACCCAGGTCAACCTCAAGGGGCCGGATGGAGAGCGCTTTCAGCCCGACGTGCTGATCATGCTGCCCGGCGACAAGCAAGTAGTGGTGGACTCCAAGGTCAGCCTGACCGCCTATCAGCAGTACGTGGCCAGCGATGACAAAGTCATCGCCCAGGCGGCGCTCAAACAGCACGTGCTGTCGCTGCGCAATCACGTCAAGGGGTTGTCGGGCAAAGACTATAACCGTCTCGAAGGCCTGCACAGCCTGGATTTCGTGTTGCTGTTCGTGCCTATCGAAGCGGCGTTTTCCGCCGCCCTGCAAGCCGAGCCGAACCTGTTCCAGGAAGCCTTCGATCGCCAGATCGTGATTGTCAGCCCGACCACGCTGCTGGCCACGCTGCGAGTCATCGACAGCCTGTGGAAGCAGGAGCGGCAGAGCCAGAACGCACGAGAAATCGCCGAGCGCGCCGGCTGGCTGTACGACAAGTTCGTGCTGTTCATCCAGGACCTGGACGAGGTGGGCAACCGCTTGCAGCAGCTCGACAAGGCCTACAGTGCCGCGCGCAACAAACTCACCGAGGGCCGCGGCAACCTGGTCAGCCGCAGCGAGCAGCTCAAGCTGCTGGGTGCCCGCGCGAGCAAGCAACTGCCGGCCGAGTTGCTCGAACGTGCCTTCACGGGGGCCGACGACGCGTCAATGGCGCATCACATACCGGTTGAGTAGCGCGCGCAGAGCGGCTGGCTTGACCGGTTTGGGCAGGAAATCGAGACCGGCGGCGTGCACCCGGCCAATGGTTTCGCTGCAGGCATCGGCGCTGATGACCACGCCCGGAATCGGTTCACCGCAGCGTGCCCGCAGCCAGGCCATCAACGCCGTGCCGGTGTCGCCCTCGTCGAGGTGGTAATCGACCAGCACCAACTGTGGCCGCAAGCCTTGATCCAGCAACGTTGCGCAGGCATCTCGGCCAGCAGCGGTGGACACCTCGCATCCCCAGCGTGACAGCAGGCTGTGCATCCCCAGCAGGATGCTTTCTTCGTTGTCGATGCACAGAACGCGCACGCCGGCCAGGGGCTGCGCGTGCGCGGGCGCCCCCTGCAACGGCTCGGCCGGCGCCGAGGTGGCCAGCGGCACGCTGACGCTGAACACGCTGCCCCGGCCAGGCCAGGAACGCACTTGCAACGGATGGCCCAGCACCCGGCACAGGCCGTCGGTGATCGCCAGGCCCAGGCCCAGGCCTTTCTCGGCGCGCGTGCGATGGCTGTCCAGGCGCTTGAACTCTTCGAAGATGACCTGCAGTTTGTTCTCGGCGATGCCGGGACCGCAGTCCCACACCTCGATCCGCAGTTGATGCCGGTCACGGCGTACACCCAGCAGGATGGGCCCCTGGCCGTAGCGAAAGGCGTTGGTCAGGAAGTTCTGCAGGATGCGGCGCAACAGTTTGATGTCGCTGTACACCCGCAGGCGCGTGCCGCGCACTCGAAAGGCCAGCCCCTGTTCCTGGGCCTGGGCGGTAAATTCGGCGCCCAAGGTGTCGAACAGTTGGCCGAGGGCGAACGCTTTGCGGTCCGGCGTGATCATGCCGTTCTCCAGGCGCGACATGTCCAGCAGGTCACTGATCAGGTCTTCGGCCGAACGCAACGAGCTGTCCAGGTGACGGACCAGTTGCCGAGCATCCTCCGACAGCTGAACGTCCTGATGCGACAGCGAGGCGGAAAACAGCCGGGCGGCGTTCAGCGGTTGCATCAGGTCGTGGCTGACGGCGGCCAGAAAACGGGTCTTGGACTGGTTGGCGGCGTCCGCATGCGCTTTGGCTTCGGTCAGTGCCAGGTTCAGTTGCGACAGTTCCTGGGTACGGTCGACCACGCGTTGCTCCAGGCCTTCGTTGGCTTCCTTGAGCGCATGCTCGGCATCGCGGTAGGCGGTGATGTCGGTGAAACTCATGACGAAACCGCCGCCCGGCATCGGGTTGCCGATCAGCTCGATGACCTGGCCGTTGGGGAACAGCCGCTCGGAGGTGTGCGCGCGTCCCTGGCGCATCCAGTGCAGGCGCCGGGCCACGTGCACTTCGGCCTCGCCGGGCCCGCACAGGCCGCGGTCGGCGTTGTAGCGAATGATGTCGGCGATGGGCCGGCCCACGCCGATCAGGCCTTCGGGGTAATCGAACAGCTCCAGGTAACGACGATTCCAGGCCACCAGGCGCAGCGAACGGTCGATCACGCTGATGCCCTGGGTGATGTTCTCGATGGCGCCCTGCAGCAGAGCCCGGTTGAACTGCAGCACCTCGGAGGCTTCATCGGCGATGCGCACCACATCTTCGAGCTGCATGTCGCGGCCTTCGATGGCCGCCTTGACCACCGCGCGGGTCGAGGAACTGCCCAGAACCCCGGCCAGCAGCCGCTCGGTGTGGCCGATCCAGGCGTTGTCGGCATTCTGATTGGCGTTGAAATCCTTGCCCTGGCTGCGGGCGAAGCGCACGAAACTGTCACGGGCACGTTCGTCACCGACGAACCGCGCCGCCAGGTTCAGCAGGTCGTTGACCTGCACCGCCAGCAACGGCTTGCCGCCCGGGCGCGGGTTGCTGTCCTGGCCGATGAAGCGTCCGGCTTGCCAGTGTTCACTGACCCGGGTGCGCGAAAGTACCGAGACCCAGACGAACAGGATGAAATTGCCGGCCAGGGACAGCACCACGCCCTGGGTCAGTGGCGTGATCGGTAGGTTGAGCGGGTTGCTGTCCAGCCAGGCCAGCCCTGGAAAGCTGTCCAGCACCCAGCCCATGCTGTGGGCGGCGATCGGCAGCACCAGTGTGTAGAACCACAGGAACGTGCCGGCGGCCAGGCCGGCGAACACGCCCCGCCGGTTGGCCTGCTTCCAGTACAGGGCACCGAGCATGGCCGGGGTCAGTTGAGTCACGGCGGCAAAGGCGATCTGGCCGATGGTCGCCAGGCTGGCCGTGGAGCCGAGCAGGCGATAGCTGACGTAGGCCAGCAGCAGGATGACCACAATGCTGATGCGCCGTACGCTCAACATCCATTGGCGAAACACCTCGAAAGGTCGCTCGGCGCTCTGCCGGCGTAATAGCCAGGGCAGCAGCATGTCGTTGGAGACCATGGTCGACAGGGCCACGCTGGCAACGATGACCATGCCGGTGGCCGCCGAGGCGCCACCGATGAACGCCAGCAGGGCCAAGGCGGGGTGTGCTTCGGCCAGGGGCAGGCTGATCACGAAGGAGTCGGGCAGCACCGAGGCGGGCAGCAGCATTTGCCCGGCCAGGGCGATCGGGATCACGAACAGGCCGGCCAGCGCCAGGTAGGCGGGGAACACCCAGCGTGCCAGACGCAGGTCCTGGGGCTCGATGTTCTCGACCACGGTGACGTGGAACTGGCGCGGCAGGCAGATGATGGCCATCATCGCCACGCCGGTTTGCACCACCATCGACGGCCAATTGATGGTTTCCTGCCAGTAGGTTTCCAGGCGCGGGGCCAGTTTCGCCTGGTCCAGCAGGTCGTCGAAACCATCGTACAGGCCGTAGGTGACGAAAGCCCCCACCGCCAGAAAGGCGAACAGTTTGACCAGCGCCTCGAAGGCGATGGCCAGGACCATGCCGCGATGGTGCTCGGTGACGTCCAGGGTGCGTGTGCCGAACACAATGGTGAACAGCGCCAGCACCAGCGAGACCACCAGGGCGGTGTCTTGCACGCGCGAGCCGGTGGCGTCGGCACTGGCGCCGATCAGCAGGTTGACCCCCAGGACAATGCCCTTGAGTTGCAACGCGATGTAAGGCAGCACACCGACCAGGCAGATCAGTGCGACCACAATGGCCAGCGGCTGCGACTTGCCGTAACGGGCCGCGATGAAGTCGGCGATCGAGGTGATGTTTTCCTGTTTGCTGATCAGCACCATTTTCTGCAGCACCCAGGGCGCGAACAGCATCAGCAGGATCGGCCCGAGGTAGATGGGCAGGAACGCCCACAGTTGCTCGGCGGCCTGGCCGACGGCGCCAAAGAAGGTCCAGCTGGTGCAATAGACCGCCAGCGACAGGCTATAGACCCAGGCCCGCAAGCGGGGTGGCAGGGGCGTGCTGCGACGGTCGCCATAGAAGGCGATGGCAAACATGATGGCCATGTAGGCCAGGGCGACGGCGGCGATCAGCCCGCTGGACAGCGACATCGAGAACTCCGAACAGAGCGTTGACGGGGGACGCCGCAGTCTCGCACGTTGCCCACTGCCTCGTCAGTGTCAACCAAGGTCGATTGCCGGTGTCGGCGGCGATAGGGCAGTGGCAACAGCGGGCGGGTGCGCAAGCGGTTTATTAGGAAGGCGCTGCTGGTGAGATTATGCTGTGCCGCAATCAACGGTTTTCAGCGCGCCGGTCATCGGCTCGCTGCCAGACCATGGCCCTTACAGCGCTAGCAAGGTGCAAGGACGATGAGCCATCCGTCGCAGTTCAGTTTGTTGGGCAAACGCCGCTTTTTGCCGTTTTTCATCACCCAGTTGCTGGGGGCATTCAACGACAACGTGTTCAAGCAGTCGTTGATCCTGGCCATTCTGTATAAGTTGAGCATCGCCGGTGATCGCGCCTTGTGGGTCAATCTGTGTGCGCTGTTGTTCATCCTGCCGTTCTTTCTGTTTTCGGCACTGGCTGGGCAACTGGGGGAGAAGTTTGCCAAGGATGCGCTGATTCGCCTGATCAAGCTGGGCGAAATCGCCATCATGGCGGTCGGAGCGCTGGGCTTTCTTTATGACCATCTAGGGATGATGCTCCTGGCACTGTTCGCCATGGGCACTCATTCGGCGCTGTTTGGGCCAGTGAAATATTCGATCATGCCGCAGGCGCTGCACGAGCAGGAATTGGTCGGCGGTAACGGTCTGGTGGAAATGGGCACGTTTCTGGCGATTCTGGCCGGCACGCTGTGCGCGGGGGTGATGCTGTCGGCCAGCAATCATGCCTCGGTGGTGGCCTGCGCCATTGTATTGATCGCGGCGCTGGGCTACCTGGCCAGCCGCTGGATACCTTATGCCCCGGCGTCGACGCCGCAGTTGAAACTCAACTGGAACATTTTCAGCCAGTCCTGGGCCACCCTGCGCCTGGGGCTGGGCCAGACCAAAGCGGTGTCGCGCTCGATCGTGGGCAACTCGTGGTTCTGGTTCGTCGGCGCGATCTACCTGACCCAGATCCCGACCTACGCCAAGGATTGGCTGCACGGCGATGAAACCGTGGTGACCTTGATCCTCACGGTGTTCTCGGTGGGCATTGCCCTGGGTTCGATGCTGTGCGAGCGCCTGTCGGGGCGCAAGGTGGAGATCGGCCTGGTGCCGTTCGGCTCCTTTGGCCTGACGCTGTTCGGCCTGTTGCTGTGGTGGCACTCGGGGCAGCTCCCGCAAGACGTGCAGCCCCATGGCTGGCTGCAGGTGCTGGGGTTCAGCGAGGCCTGGTGGGTATTGCTGGATATCCTTGGCCTGGGTGTGTTCGGCGGGTTCTATATCGTGCCGCTGTATGCCTTGATCCAGTCGCGCACGCCGGAACATCAGCGCGCCCCAGTGATTGCCGCCAATAATATTCTCAACGCGCTGTTTATGGTGGTTTCGGCGATCGTCTCGATTCTGCTGCTCAGTGTGGCCGGGCTGAGCATTCCGGAGCTGTTTCTGGTGGTGTCGTTGATGAACATCGCCGTGAACACCTACATTTTCAGGATCGTTCCGGAATTCTCCATGCGGTTCCTGATCTGGTTGCTTGGCCATTCGATGTACCGGGTCGAGCATCGGGGGTTGCAGCACATCCCGGAGGAGGGCCCGGCTTTGCTGGTGTGCAACCATGTGTCTTTCGTCGACGCGCTGTTGATTGCCGGTGCCGTGCGCCGGCCGATTCGTTTCGTGACCTACTACAAGATCTATCGGCTGCCGGTGCTGAACTTCATTTTCCGCACCGCTGGCGCCGTTCCCATCGCCGGTCGTGGCGAAGACCTGGCAACCTACGAGCAGGCCTTTGCCAGGATCGCCCAGTACCTGGCCGAGGGTGAACTGGTGTGTATCTTCCCGGAAGGCAAGCTGACGCTGGACGGTGATATCGATGCATTCAAGAGCGGCGTGACCACGGTGCTCAAGCAGACCCGCGTGCCGGTGGTGCCGTTGGCACTGCAGGGGCTGTGGGGCAGCTTCTTCAGCCGCCACCCCGACAAGGGGCTGTTTCGCCGCCTTTGGTCACGGGTAACGCTGGTGGCCGGCGCACCGCTCGATGACGCCACCCTCACGCCGCGTGCGCTACGCGAGCGCGTCACCGAACTGCGCGGCGAGCGCCGCTGAACGCCTGATACGCCATTCACCGCGGTGTGTCAGGCAGAACGCCGGGCCCGCTGCGCGCGCCAACGCGGTCTACGCCCGCTGCTACACGGGTGGGGTCGTATCTGTTGCCCGGCAAAACGTCGGGCCCGGTCCACGCGCCATCCCAGACGACGCGACCCTTGTAGCA
>Ga0157371_10002744_pt1 | contig 16561 bp, 22 predicted proteins | sample C45metaG_FD_113462 | JGI IMG/M metagenome (GOLD analysis project Ga0157371, IMG submission 113462) | Corn rhizosphere microbial communities from Kellogg Biological Station, Michigan, USA - C4-5 metaG | ecosystem: Host-associated > Plants > Roots > Rhizosphere > Soil | place: USA: Michigan...
CGCCCAGGTTTACAACGCGAACTTTATGGCGGACGGCACACGGTATGCGGACTTCCCGAAACCCTGGACCGCGTTCACCGCCATCGACTTCCGCACCTTCACCACACACGCCGAAGCCCTCCAATGGGTCCTACAGGAAGCACGGAAATGACCGACGCACGAATCTACCCGGACATGACCAACGCGGAGTACCACGCGCATAAGGGCGCGCTGTCATCCTCTGGCGCCCGGCTCCTGCTGGATAAGTCGCCGCTGCACTTCAAGGTACGGCAGGAAAAGTCAGAGACTAACGAGGCGTTCGAGGTCGGAACCCTGACGCACTCCCTGGTGCTTGAGAATGACGAGTCAGCCGCCGTCGTCCTCGACTATGACTCTTGGCGCACGAAGGCCGCGAAGGAAGCCGCAGCCGAGGCACGGGCCGCAGGGAAGATCCCGGTGCTGCCTGAGAAGTGGGACGAGATACGGGCCATGCGTGACGCCGTATGGGCTAACCCAGACGCGGCGCTCCTGCTGTCCGGCGGCAAGGCGGAACAGTCCGTGTTCTGGAAGCGCGAGGGTGCACTGTTGCGTTGCCGGCCCGACTACTACGTGCCAGACTCCCCCATCGGGCCTATCTGCATCGACCTGAAAACTTCGGTCAGTGCTGATCCCCGCAAGTTTGAGGCCAGCGCCTCGGACTACGGCTATTTCCACCAGCAAGCCTGGTACGAGGACGGCATAGAAGCGCTCACCGGCACCCGCCCAGTCTTCGCGTTCATCGTCGTTGAGAAGGGCGACGTGCCTGCCGTGTCTCTGCCGGAGTTGGACGCCTACGACGTGGACATTGCCCGCATCGACAACTACGCAGCAATCGAGCTGTGGAACAAGTGCCGGGCAGCCGACGAATGGCCTGGCTACCCCAAGACCGCACCGCTTCGCATGAAGCCGTGGACCCGCAAACTCATCGAAGAAAGAAGCATCTCCAATGTCTGAAATTGTCCGTCACCAGCCGGAAGCGCTGGCGATACCTGACCAAGTCCGCTACGCCGAGTTCGTCACCACGGGCGACATGATCCCGCAGGCGTACAAGAACAAGCCCGCTAACGCCGTGATCGCTATCGGCCTCGGGCAGGCCATGGGCTTGTCCCCCGCCGAGTCGCTTTACCGGATCGACGTTATCCAGGGTAAGCCGACCGCCTCCGCCGAACTGATCGCCTCGAACGTCCGCAAGGCCGGGCATAAGCTCCGCGTCACCGTGGACGAAGCGAACACGTCCGTCACGGCGACGATCTACCGGGCCGACGACCCCGACTATCCGCACAGTGTTGTCCGTGACATGGCGTGGGCTCAGAAGATGGGCCTCACCAGCAAGGACAACTACAAGAAGCAGCCACTCACGATGTTGCAGTGGCGCGCTATCTCAGCCGTTGCCCGCCTCGCCTGCTCTGAGGCTCTGTACGGGGTTCAGTACACCCCGGATGAACTCTCAGACATGGGCGAACGACGCGCCCCGCAGCAGCCCGTACAGCCCACGTCCGTTGCCGACCGACTCAAAGCCGCGACCACCGAACCGGAAGCAGTCATTGAGCCCGAACCCACCATCCCGGAGAAGGTTGTGGCCGACACCGCAAAGGCAGTCGCTGAAGGCAAGGTCGCTGAGTATACACAGTGGCTTTACGAGCAGGACGCCCCGCAATCCATCCTCGACTACGTCTACAACAACACCCCGAAGGAACAGAACTAATGGCAGACATCACCGTAACCGGCAACCTCGGATCCGACTCAGAACTGACGTTCACCCCAAAGGGCAAGGCGAAGCTGGAGTTCTCCGTTGGTGACACCCCGCGCCGGCTGAACCAGCAGACGAACCAGTGGGAAGACGCGGGCGAGACAACCTGGTGGCGTGTCACCGAGTGGGAGCGTAAGGCCGAGTTCTGGGCCGAACACCTCCGCAAGGGCACGAAGGTACTCGTCATCGGAACCGCCGGCGTCCGCACTTACGAGAAGAAGGACGGCACTAAAGGCTGGTCCGCTGAGATAAAGCCCAAGCACATCTCTCTGATCCCCAAGGCAGGCAACCAGCAGCCCCAGCAGCAGGCCCCGGCACAGTCTCAGGGTGGCTGGGGTGGGCAGCCGCAGGCGCCGGCACAGTCTGATCCTTGGGGGGCCCCGCAGACCGGTCCGGCCTTCTGATGGCGTTCCGCACGAAGCCCCGCGGCGAGCAACTGTCATTCTTGACCGAATGCTGGAAATGCGCGGGCGAACTGAGCATCACCAACGGCAGGCCAGAGCGGCACGAATGCGGGCCCATCACCGGGACGCTAGCCGAAATATACGCCGCACTCGACAACCGATAACCCAAACCATAGGGGCGCTCCACACGGGGCGCCCCTTTTGGTGCCCAACGAAAGGTGACCAAATGCTGACCGCTGATGGCCGTGACCTGTCCGAGGCTGTGTGGCGGACGATCCCCGGTTTCCCCGCGTACCAGATCACCCCGGACGGTGACGTGAGGAACCGGCGCACACGGCGCCTGTTACGCGAATCCGAGAACCCCACAACCGGCGCCTGGTCCTACACGCTCTGGCGCCCGGACGGTGCCAAAACCAGCCGCAACTACACATCGTTGTTGCGGGATGCCTACCCCGAGGCCGCCACGTGACCGTCTGCGGGCGCGGGTGCTGCTGGAACCCCTGGGGCTGCTCACTCGCCTACGACTGCCGCTGCCATTGGGAAGACCGCAAACCCGCCAAAGAACCAGGCGACTCATACCGCCACTCCGATCCAACCGCACGCACAGCCATCCGCAACATCATGAAAGCGAGGAAAAAGTAATGGCATACCAGTACCGCGGCGCACAACCAGTCGATGAGGCATTCAGCGCCGACGAGGATGAAGCCGCAATGCGCCGCATCCGTGAACTAGACAAGCGATTCATGGCCGGAATGGGCGGTCTAGAGAGCCCATTCCCCACACGCCTAGAACAAGCCGGCCGACTACTCGCATACGGCACATCCCTCCGGCAAGTGCAGCGCATCACCCGCCTGCCACGGGTAACACTCCGCAAATACTTCCCAGGCGAAACCCGCACACTCAGCCGGGCAGCCGCCTGATGTTCAAGCAACCACCCACCCCCGAACAACTCGCACACGCCGCCCGCCTACTCGCTGACGGCGCATCCCAGCGCGAAACCCAACGCACCACCGGCATAGCCCGCGAAACACTCCGCAAACACTTCCCCAGCCAAGGCTGGAGCTACGTGGACGGCGGGAGGTTCCGGGCACTCACAAGAAACGAAAGGAACGTGGCATAAATGCCGTGGTTCAAAGTAGACGACGCATTCCACGGACACCCGAAAGTTATGGAGCTGTCCCCCGCAGCAGTCGGAGTTTGGACGCTGGCCGGATCCTGGTGCGCCAACTACCTCACTGACGGAGAGATTAAGTCCTCCATTGTCCGTAGGTTCGGTGCTGACGATGCCATGGTGCAGGAGCTTGTAGAAGCTGGCCTATGGATTGATCTTGGCGGGGCTTACCAGTTCAAGGACTGGGACGAATACCAGCCCCTCAAGGAAGAAGTAATGGCCGAGAGGAACGCCGCACGGGAACGCATGAAGGCGGTACGTGCAAAGAAGAAGGGCGTAGACCGTTCGGGCGAACACATTCCGAACGTTCAGCCGAACGACACCGGAACGTTCGAGGGAACTTCGGAAGAAGTTCGCGTTACCCCGACCCTGTCCCTGTCCCTTCCCGACCCTGTCCCTTCTTTGCCGACTTCCCGGAAGAAGCCCGCGCATCCGATCCCGGACTCATGGGCTCCAAACGACACACACAAGCAATACGCCGAGGCTGAGGGAATAGACCTCACGTTCCAGGCGGCAAAGTTCCGCACCCACGCAGAGTCAAAAGACAGGCGCCTAGTGAACTGGGATGCAGGTTTCAAAAACTGGCTTATCGGCGCAGATAGATCAAAGACAAAACCCGCGGCTAACAGCCCATGGTCAAAGGACTTCTACAAATGAGTATCAGCCAGCAAGCAATCGAAGCTGCTGCCCGCGTTCTTTTTGAGAGGGAGCATGGGCAAAGTGTGCGGTGGGGGGATGCTCCACAGCCACTCAGGCGCCAGTTTAGGGGAGACGCTGAGGCTGCCCTAAACGCCGCGAAGGTCAGCACCGAATGGGGCTGGCGGCGACGGACCGGCGGCGATGTCCGTTTAGTCCCGGCTGCTTTTACAGCCGCAGATGTCTACCACAAGTTGCAGGAGGACGGACGCACTTGGCAGGGCGTCAAGTATCAGATCGTCTCCCGAGAGGTCACGGCCTGGGAATTGCGCGAGACGGTAGCGAAGACGGAAGGGGGAATCAATGATCGATGAAAACCCGTCACATGATGCGGTAGCTGAGCAGTCAGTCCTGGGTGCGATGCTTATCAGCCGGGACGCGATCACGGAGATAAGCGACATCCTTGACGGCGGGGACTTTTACCGGCCCGCGCACGAGACCATCTACCGGACGATCCTGGATCTAGTATCGGCTGGTTCCCCGGTGGATGCGATCACGGTAAACGACGCGCTCACGAAAATGGGCGAGATTGAACGTACCGGCGGGGCAGGCTACACGCACTCTCTGGCGGCTACTGTCCCGTCCGCGTCCTCCGGTGCCTACTACGCGGAGATAGTCGCCCACGCAGCCACCAGACGCCGCCTAACCGCGGCAGGCAGGAAGATCCAAGACCTCGCATCATCCGGCGGGGACGTTGACGAACTCGTGGAGACAGCACGCCGCGAAGTTGACCGCACCAGCAGGGCTACCGGCTCAGTGGTGCAGTCATTCGGGGAAACCATTGACGTCATGCTCGGCACCTTGGACGAGGAAATAGACCACCGGCCGACACCATGGCAGTCCGTCAATGACATCATCGGCGGGCTACGACCTGGAGCCTTGTACGTTGTCGCTGCTAGGCCCTCAGTCGGTAAGTCAGTCGTGGCACTCAACCTCGCGCAGGAACTCACCAAGCACGGGTCCGTCGCGTTCTCATCCCTCGAAATGTCCAACAACGATGTCCAGATCCGGGCAGTATCCGCAGACCTGAACATGAACGTCTCCAAGCTGATCGAACGCAACCTTGACGCCGGGGACTGGGCAAAAATACGGGACCGCCGTGCAACCTGGGCCAACGTACCCCTGTTCGTGGATGACAGGTCAGGCGTATCCATCACCGACATCAAACGGTTCGCCAGGTCAGTCAACCGTCGCAAACCACTCGCCGGCATCATCGTTGACTACCTCCAGCTCATGACGCAGCAACCCGGAGATAAGAGGCCCCGACACGAGTTCGTAGCCGACATGTCCCGCCAACTCAAAATCATGGCAATGGACATGGAAATACCCGTCATCGCCCTATCCCAACTCAACCGAGGATCCACCCAACGCGAAGACAAAATGCCCCAAATCAGCGACCTCCGCGAATCAGGCGCCATCGAACAAGACGCCGACGTAGTAATCCTCCTACACCGCGAAATCATGGGCGACAACCGCTACGACCTCTCAATGCTGGTTGCCAAAAATCGGCACGGCGCAACAGGACTAGCCGAACTCCAATTCTGGGGGCAGTACTCGAAGGCCCTCGACAAAGGCGTAACCCCACAAAACGCACTCAGAGCAGCATGACCCGCAACCCAACCACCAACCACGCCGCCAACAAGGCGGCATACGACTTTAAGGGGACATTGTGACCGCCGCACACATCAAAGCGTTAGACCTATTCGCCGGCACCGGCTGGGGTGTTGCCTGCAAGCGCCTCGGCATCAAAGAAGCCGGGGTTGAGATCATGCCTGAAGCCGTCGCTACTCGCACGGCTAACGGCATGGAAACCATTTACCACGACGTATGGGACGGCTTGCAACTCACTGCCGAACAGCACCGGGAACAGTACGGCTCATACGGGCTTCTCATCGCCTCCCCGCCCTGTCAAACGTTCAGCACCGCCGGCAAAGGCGCAGGAATGGCAGCACTCAACGAAGTCCTCGAGGCCATCGAACTGCACGCCTACAAAGACGCCGAAGCGCTCCTAAGGTTCGGGGAACAGCACGACATGAGGACCGCGCTTGTGTTGACGCCACTCGCCTACGTGTGGCGCGACCGGCCCCGACTCGTCGCCCTAGAGCAGGTACCCACTGTCCTGCCCGTCTGGCAAGCCTGCGCCGAAGTCATGCGCGAATGGGGCTACGAGGTCAAGGTCGAGATCCTCAACGCCGAACAATACGGCGTACCCCAAACCAGGAAACGCGCCATCCTGGTTGCTCGCCGCGGCGGACCGGTTAACCTCCCTAAGCCAACCCACTCCCGGTACCACTCACGCACACCCGACAAACTCGACCCCGGCGTACAGAAATGGGTCAGCATGGCCGAAGCGCTCGGATGGCGCGGGCTCACGTCTAGGCCGTCGCCGACGATCACAGGCGGCGGCACCGAGGCTGGTGGCGCGGAACCTATAGCTAAGTTCCATGAGCGCTACACGGGGCTAGCAACTTGGGAAGGGGCTAACAGCCGGCTAACCACCGAAGAAGCCGCCGCGCTCCAGTCCTACCCCACCCATATCGCAGCATCAGGGACATCCTGCCAAATCGTAGACCCGCGCCCGGTCGCTCACCCGGCGCCCACCATAACGGGCGCAGCAAACGCCGAATGGGGCAAGCGGGCGACAAGAGCGGCAGGGCCACGCGACCGCGACCCTGACGGAAGGCGCCTCACCACAACTGAAGCCAGCACGCTCCAAAGCTACGAACAGCCGTTCGTCTGGCGCGGCACCAAGACAAAGCAGTTCCTACAGATCGGCAACGCGGTCCCGCCCTTACTCGCTGAGGCAATCCTCGCCGCACTCATCGGCATCAAGGAAGGACGGTAATGACCCGCCACGTAACCATCGATATCCCGGCGCCGTGTGACTTCATCAACTCGAACATGCGGCTTCACCGGATGGCGCAGGCCAAGCTCACGAAGAGTTGGCGCCAAGCAGCCACCGCCGCCGCTACAGGGCATCAACAGTTCACCGGGCAAGTCCACATCACCGCACACATATTCAAGCCCCGTGGAGGCCGCTGGGACCCAAACAACCTATGGCCCACCATCAAAGCCGCGGTAGACGGGCTAGTAGACGCCGGCCTCTTAGCTGACGACGACCACCGGCACGTCATCGGCCCAGACATGCGAGCAGCCGGAAAAGGCAACCCCGAAATCGTCCTCGAAATCCTGGAGATAGGAGACATAGCGTGACGCTAAAGGACAACGCGCACCAGCTCGTGCGTGAACACCTGAAGATGGACCGTGACGGCAAAGCCCACAAGGTGCCGGCACTCCTGGAGGAACTAAGACGAGCCGTAACACCTGGCCATGCAGGATCCGCTGGTGGTGGCATGACCGGCCCGCCAATCCCCATCAACCCCAACGCACTAGACCTGCTGGCCGAGATTGAGGGGGAGGCGCGCAGGGACCACTACGAGATCACTAGCACTGGCTGGCAATCCACCCTTGAGGAACTGTTGCAAGCGTTCGCCGGGATGGACCTGCCGCCCGAATGGGACGCATACCTCACCCACGTAAGCGCCGACTGGATAGACAAGATCAACGCGCTCCTATGGCCCAGCAAACCGCGCCGCAAACTCGTCGGCAAGACCTGCCCCGCGTGCGGCTGGGCGACCTACGGCGAAGAACGCAAAGTCTGCCTGTCCCTCGGCTGCTGGGACGACGAAGGCAACATGCGGGCAATAGGCACCTGGGACATCGAATGCGCATCCTGTGAAGCGTCATGGGCTGGTGAGCAAGTCGCCTACTTGCTGCGCGCCCTCGACACGCCGGGAGCAGTGATTGTGTCGGATGTGGCACACGTGAGTTAAGTCGTGTATTGTTAGTCATGCCTAGGGATAACTGTCTAGGCAATCAGGTTCAGGCTTACGGTCTGGACCTTTTTTAGTGCCCAAGCGAGGACGCCCACGAGGCCATGTAAGCGACGGTGCACACCAACAACCCGGACACAGGGGCCGGCACTAACTGAACCCCCGCCTCAAGTCATGCCGAGACAGTATGGCCGCTGTGTAGCGGGACCCGGGAGTAGAAGAGGCAAGGTGCCAGGGCTGACTGTAAATCAGTCCACGGTTGGTTCGATTCCAACTGCTCCCACGAAGCCCGCGACTGACCCCCACAGACGCGGGCTCCACACTTTAGTGATGGAGATGCCATGTCAGACAAGACGCTCCAAGCGGTGCATGACGCCATCGCCGCGCACATCGCAGACGTAAACGAGGATGACCCCGAGTTCCTAACCGAATGGGCTTTCGTCGCGGCATGTGCGGTCTCCACCAATGCGCGGGCAACGTCGTACTACTACTACGACTCGGACATCCCAGTGCATCATGCGGCAGGTCTGCTGCACCACGGCATCAACCACTTGAATAACCCAGACCACGGCGATGACGAGTGACCACATTCGCATCCTCGTCGCACGCCTCAGAGTCACACTAGACCGCAGACTCGGCAGGCGGACTCCACCACACGTTCTGCGCCTCGCAAGGGGGAATGATGGATGGCAACCAATGCGACAGGCACCCAAGCGCCCAAGCTAAAGCACGCATACTCTTCCCCAACCTCTGCACCCTCTACCTCTGCGGACACTGCGCCAACAAGTTCGAAGACCAATACGCCGGGCCATTCCACATCACATACGAAACCGTGACCGTGTGAGCATCCGGTCTAGGCTGCACGACCCGGCATTCACCACCAGGTTCCACAAATGGGCGACACTCGCATGGATCCTACTGCTCATCCCCACGCTCATATGGTGGCGTGAGTCCGTACTCTGGGTGGCGCTCATGTCCATCTGGGCCAACGTCGCATCACACTGGGCCGCATACCAAGCATCGAGAGCGGAAGAGAGGGCAGGCAATGGAAGTTGAATCGAAGCTACTCGTCAACAAGACGATAGCTGCCGGCCTCAAGTCCAACCCATCACACGTAACCGAATGCCTGCGCGAAGCAGAAGCCGCGATGAACGTTGTAGCCCTCGCACGCAAGCGCATAGTCAACGGCACACCACGTCTCCACGAGGTACGGCAGAGCGCACTCAGCAAAGACAGTGTAGAGCTGACCTTCCGCGCACCAACACGCGCCATCTAACAATGGCAAGGGCACGACGCATATGCGCTAAGACTGGATGCCCACAACCCGCAGACGGACGCTACTGCCCCTCGCACAACGCAGCATACGAGGCAGAGCGCGGCACAGCATCAGCACGCGGCTACGGATCCAAGCACCAACGCACGCGGGCCAGGCTCAACCTCGAAGTGCAGACCGGCACAGTCCCATGCTCACGGTGCGGCCAACCCATCGCACCCAACACACCATGGCACCTAGACCACGACGACGAAGACCGCGGCACATACCTTGGCCCTAGTCACGTCTACTGCAACACACAAGCAGGCGGACGCAAGGCCCACACCCAAACCGACCTCTGACGCCGACCTCGACCCCCACCCCCCCAGGGGGGCCCACCAAGGCCCGGAAAATCTCAGACCGCCGGTGAGGGGGCTCGGAGGTTTTCCAGAATCAAAGCCGTTTTGAAACCGGTTCTCAACTAGCTAGGCGGTGATCCCAATGGCGTCTGGTGGTGCGAGGGGTAACGCTGGGCGGGTTGCGGATCCGAATGCTTTGCGCCGTGAGCGTTCCGGCGATTCTGCGTCTTGGACTTTGCTTGCGCCGTTTGATGGGCCGGCGCCGGAGTGGCCACTCTCTGAGAATTTGGAGAACGGCGCTCGGGAGATGACCATTTGGGAGCGGCTGTGGAAACGCCCGCAGGCTTCCGAATGGTCGCGTCTCGGCCTTGAGGATGAGGTTGCGCTGTATGCCCGGTATTTGGCTGAGGCTGAGGCGCCGGATGCGTCGTCGGCTGTGCGGACTTTGGTGAAGCAGCATCAGGAGCTTTTGGGACTGTCTACGGCTGGTCTGAATAGGTTGCGGTGGCAGTTGCCGGCTGGTGATGCGCCGGCTGCTGCTACCGGTACAACCGGGAAGCCTCGTAAGGCTTCGTCTCGTGCCCGGCTAAAGGTTGTGGGGAATGACGGATGATTTTGCGCTCACGTTTCCGCCGTCACAGACTTTAGGGTTCCTGGTCGCGGATTGGATTGAGGCTCATTGTTCTGTGCCTGATGGGTATGACAAGGGCACACCGTTTGTCCCGTCCGTGTGGCAGTTGCTCATCATCGCTAACCATTACCGGGTGAAGGCTGACGCTAGGTGGGTGCCTGAGCGTCCTGTTATGGCGCCTGCGTTCACTTATAGGCGGTCGCAGGTTGTGGCCCCGCAGAAGACCGGTAAGGGTCCTTTGGCGGCTGCTGTGACGTGTTGTGAGGCTGTCGGCCCGGTGATTTTTGGGGGCTGGGCGGTGGGTGGCGAGGTTTACGACTGCCGGGACCATGGCTGCGGTTGCGGGTTCGTGTACGAGTATGAGCCTGGCGATGCTATGGGGATCCCGCGAAAGACTTCACTGATTCAGCTTGTCGCCACGTCGGAGGAACAGGTCGATAACGTTTACCGGCCGTTGCAGTCGATGGTTCGTAGCGGCCCGTTGGACGAGATTATGAAGACTGGTGAGCAGTTCGTGCGTCTTCCTGAGAACGGGAAGATTGAGGCTGTCACGTCGTCGGCTATGTCTCGCCTGGGTAACCCGATCAACTTTGCGAACTTTGACGAGTCTGGCATTTATACGGTTCAGAACAAGATGGTCCGGGTTCAGCAGACGATGCAGCGTGGCCTGGCTGGTATGAGTGGCCGGTCGATTGAGTGGACGAACCCGTGGGACCCGGCTGAGAACAGTTCCGCGCAGCAGACGTATGAGTCTAAGGCGACGGATATTTACCGGTTTTATCGGAAGCCGCCGTCTGATTTGTCTTATAAGAACAAGGTTGAGCGCCGCCGGATTCACCGGTACGTGTATGAGGGTTCGCCGTGGGTTGATCTTGACGCTATCGAGGCTGAGGCTGCGGAGTTGTTGGAGACGGACCCGGCGCAGGCGGAACGCTTCTACGGCAACCGCATCGTTCACGGTCTTGGTTCTTGGTTGCGTGATGGTCTTTGGGATGGTGCGTATGCCGGAAATGTTGTGGCTGCCGAATCCTGATGATGGCGTGCAGGTCGCTATGGGTTTTGACGGTTCGGAGAATAACGACTGGTCGGCTTTGCAGTGCGAAACGATCGACGGGTTTAGTTTTACCCCGCGTTATGGCCCGGATCGGCGCCCTACGGTGTGGAACCCTGCCGAGTGGGGCGGCTACATTCCCCGCGGTGAGGTTCATGCTGCGGTGGATGAGGTTTTCGCCCGGTATAAGGTTTCCCGTTTTTACGCTGACCCTCATGACTGGTACTCGGAAATTGGGGACTGGGCGTTGAAGTACGGCGAGGAACACGTTTTCGAGTGGCCGACTAACCAGGTTTCCCGCATGTACCCGGAGATTCGCCGGTTTGAGATTGACCTGGCGCAGGGGCGTATCAAGCATGATGGCTGCCCTATTGCGACGGTTCATGCGGCGAACGCTAAGAAGATCGCTAAGCCTGGCCAGAAGTACGTGCTGGGTAAGCCGGCTGACCATCAGAAGATCGACGTGATTATGACGAAGATCCTTGCCCATACTGCCGCAGCTGACGCCCATGAGGCGGGCTGGGGCGAAGTGACCGACAACCGAATGTTTGTGTTCAGATAAGGAGGCTTTCGTGGCTTTGAGTTCCGAGCAAGCCGCCCTTGTCACCAAACTGAACGCGCAGTTGGATGCTTTGTCGCGTGATGATGAGCGGCTGGGTAAGTATTACGAGGGCTCGCAGGTTTTGGAGCATATCGGGCTTGCCGTGCCGCCTGAGCTGCGGAAGTTTGAGACGGTTATCAACTGGTCCCGCGTTGCGGTTGATTCAGTCGAGCAGCGGCTCAGGGTGAAGGATTTCATTCTTCCCGGCGAGGATATTTCTTCGACGGTGTTGCGTGAGCATTGGGACGCGAACAACCTTGATTCTGAGTCTGCGCTGTTGCATAAGGACACGCTGATTTATGGGCGCGGGTTCGTGTGCGTCGGCTCTAACGCCGAGGATAAGGAACACCCGCTTATCACTGTGGAGTCGCCGCGTGAGATGACTGCTGTTGTGGATCCCAGGAGCCGCAGGATCAGTTCTGCGCTGCGTGTTTATGGTGCGACGAAGGAAGACCCGCAACCGAAGTTTGCGACCCTGTATGAGCCGAACAGCACGGTCTGGCTGGAGAAGGTTTCCGGCGGCTGGTCCGAGTATGACCGGGACGACCACAACTTGGGCCGCGTGCCTATCGTGATGTTCCTAAACCGGCGCCGTACTGGTGACTGGCTCGGGGTTTCGGAGATGAAGGACGTTATCCCGCTGGTTGATTCGGCGGCAAGGGCGATCACTAACCTTCAGATAGCTTTGGAGACTCACGCCGTCCCGCAGAAGTGGGTTCTTGGCATGTCCAAGGGCGACTTTGTGGACGCTGACGGCAACCCGATCCCCGCGTGGCAGTCCTACTACTCCGCTATCTGGGCGAACCAGCGGCAGGACGCGAAGGTTGGGCAGTTCTCCGCGTCTGACCTGAAGAACTTTCACGACACCATCAACCATTACGGGCAGATGGTGTCCTCTGTTACCGGCCTTCCTACCCGCTACCTTGGGCAAACGTCCGTTAACCCGGCGGCTGAGGGCGCTATCCGTGCTGATGAGTCCAGGCTGGTCCTGAACGCTGAGGGTAAGGCGTCCAACTGGGGTGACGGCTGGGGTTGGGTGCAGGGTATCGCTGAACGGTTCCGGTCTGGTACGTGGCCGATGGCTAATCAGATCAAGACGGAATGGTTCGACGCCGGCACCCCGACGTTTGCGCAGAAGGCTGACGCGCTCACGAAACTGTACGCGAACGGCACGGGTGTTATCGCCCGCGAGTCGGTGCAGGACGAGATGGGCTGGTCGCAGGCGAAGAAGGACCGTGACCGCGCTTACCGTGAAGCCGAGTCTCAGGATCCGTACCTTGCACGTCTTGACGCTAAGGGGGCTGTGAGTGGTGCAGCTTCAGCAGTTACCGGCGGCGGCGCTTAGTTATTCGGGTGACCAGAGGGCTGAGATTCAGGCGGCGCTTGCTGCTGTGTCCAGGTTGTGGCGTCGGATGGGCTCTGATTTTGATGCGTCTTACGCGAGGATTGAGCCGTCGTTGTTGGCGGTTCTTTTCTCGGCGCAGGAGCGGGTGGCTGACGGTGCGTTGGCGTATGTTCCTGCCGCTCTTGGTGATGCTGCCCCGGAGCCCATCTATGCGTCTGCTGGGTCAAGGTTCGTTGGTGTGGCTGGCGATGGCTTGCCGGTCGCGTCGATGGCTTACGGCGCTGTCATTCACGCTAAGCAGGCTGTGGCCGCTGGTTTGGAGCAGGGCGCGGCGTTGGCGAGGGCTGGGCAGTTCCTGAACCTGGCGAGCGGCACGATGCTGTCGGATACGGGCCGGGCTGCTGAGAAGGTTTCCGGCGGCGCTCACCGTGTCCGCCATTATGTGCGGATGCTGAATCCGCCGTCGTGCGGGCGTTGCGTCGTGCTGGCGGGCAAGACCTCGAAGCATTCGGAGGCGTTCAACCGGCATCCTGGCTGTGACTGCCGCAACGTGCCCGCCGCGGAGGACACGGGCGATGATGCACGCACGGATCCGCACGCTTACCTTTCGGGGTTGTCTGAGGGTGAGCAGGACCGGGTTCTCGGGTCCAAAGCTAACGGGCAGGCTTTCCGCGATGGCGCCGACATGAACCAGCTAATCAACGCTTACCGGAAGTCGGGCGCGGTGAGGCCGGCGCAGATCAACGGGCAGGCGATCAAGTACACCCGCGAGGGTACGACGCGCCGCGGCCACGCTTACTGGCAGATGTCGCAGGCGCAGTACATCAAAGAGCAGGGCGTGTTCAAGGCTGGGTCAAAGTACATGCGCCTGAAGTCGCCACGTCTCATGCCTGAATCCATCTACTCAATAGCCAAAGACCAGGAAGACGCTAAGCGCCTCCTGAAGCTTTACGGCTGGGTCGTATAGGCCCCCACATTCTCCCCGCAAGCGCGATGCTCGGGGTTTTTCCATCCGCGACGGAGGACAAATCATGTCGGAAGCAGTAACCGAATCAACCACTGAAGCCCAGGCCCCGGCCGAAGCTGAGGTAACCGAAACCCAGGAACTTGGGGACGGCGGCAAGAAGGCACTTCAGGCGGAGCGCGAAGCCCGCAAAACAGCCGAACGCACCGCCGCCGAGTACGCCGCGAAGCTCAAGGAAATAGAGGACGCGAGCCTCTCCGAACTTGAGCGGACCAAGAAGATGGCGGAAGAGTCCGCCGCTGAACTGGCGCGGCTCCGCTCCGAGAACGTCCGTAACAAGGTCGCCATTGACAAGGGCGTACCCGCGGACCTCATCGAGTTCCTGACCGGTGACACGGAGGGTGATATTGCCGCGAAGGCTGACCTTCTCATGGCCCGGTTGAATGCTCCCGGCACCCCGAAGCCTGACCCCTCGCAGGGTGCGAAGGGTGAGGGTACCGCGCTCAACGGCGATCCGCTGTTGGACACGCTCAAAAACAAACTTGGGCTGAACTAGCCCCCACTTTTAGGAGCATGACATGGCGATTACCGCCGCTACTAAGCTCTCCGATTTTTCCGGTTTCCTGAACCGTGAGCAGTCGGCAGCTATCTTTGAACAGGCCGCGAAGACCTCTGTGGTTCAGCAGCTCGCCCCCCGCGTCCCGCTTGGCGTCAACGGCCAGTCCATCCCGGTTGTGACCGGCAAGGTTCAGGCCGGCTGGGTCGCTGAAGGTGCGCAGAAGCCTGCGTCTAAGGGCTCTATGGCTCTGAAGACCATGGACCCGAAGAAGATTGCCGCTATCGCGGTCGTCTCCGCTGAGGTCCTGCGCGCCAACCCCGGCGGCTACGTTGACCTGATCCGCCCGCAGATCGCTGAAGCGTTCGCTGTGGCGTTCGACGCCGCCGCCCTGTACGGCACGGCTTCCCCGTTCTCCACGAACCTTTCCACCGGCTCTTCGGTGCAGGAGTTCACCGGTACTACCCCGGCTTTCACTGACGTGTACGGCGACCTGAACGCGGGCCTGTCCACCCTCGTGAACGCTGGCAAGAAGCTGACCGGCTGGGCTTTCGACAACCGTTTCGAGCCCGTCCTGAACGGCTCCAAGGACACCGCGAACCGTCCGCTGTTCGTTGAGTCACCGTTCACCGAAACCAACGGCCCCGTCCGTGAAGGCCGGCTGCTTGGACGTCAGGCGTTCATCGGCGACGGCATCTACGACGCCGCGACGAAGACCTACGGGTTCGCTGGCGACTGGTCGCAGGCTGCCTGGGGCGCTGTTGGTGGCATCTCCTACAACGTGTCCACCGAGGCGACGGTCACCATCAACGGCGTTCTCACGTCGCTGTGGGAAAACAACCTGGTTGCGATCCTCGCTGAGGCCGAATACGGCTTCCTGGTCAACGATCCTGCCAGCTTTGTCCGTTTCAGTAACAATGCATAACGTTCGCTAGGAAGTCGTATAGCAGCTACACTTGAGGTAACGACTACTCAAGGGGACGCGATGGGTGCAATACGCAGCTATGAGAAAATAACCAAGCCATGTGAGACGTGCGGCGCGACCGTAACTCGCACAAGGTCGGGATTTCGAGGGCATGTCTATTGCACCCACGCCTGCTATACGTCATCTAAGGCGCACGCCGAAACGACGCGTGCCACGAATCTGCGGCTGCGTCCTAATGCAGTAGTTGAAACCGCATGCGCCCACTGCGGAAAGGCTCATACCCGCCCCAAGAGCAAAGTGACCAGCAGGAACTATTGCAGTAAGGCTTGCCAGCACGCTTACATGCGAGGGCAGGGGCTTGAGCAAATGACGTCCGGTGGCTACATCAAGGTATATGTCGGCTTCGACTATCCGGGGGCCACCAAGACTGGCCATATCATGCAGCACCGCAAGGTAATGCAGGACATGATTGGTCGCGCATTGATCGGCGCCGAGAATGTCCATCACATAAACGGCGTGAAGCATGATAACCGTCCCGAGAACCTTGAACTCTGGTCCAGCTCACAGCCATCCGGTCAGCGAGTAGAGGAAAAGGTCAAGTGGGCGCGGGAAATGCTCGCACTCTACGGGGACCTGTTCCCAGAATAGGAGCCACTTGTGGCTATAAAAAAGGCAACTACAACTGAAGATCTAAAAGGGACGGCCACTGATGAGGTGGCCGTTTCTGCGTCTGAGCCGGAATCGGAACGTGAGCCTCAGCCGCCTGCGGACAACGATCACGTAGCGCCAGGTGCCGAACTATTCCCCGAGCCGGAATCGGAACGTGAGCCCGCACCCAAGGGCTATACCCACCTCGTAGGCCCGTCCGGCACCATTTCGACCGTGCCTGATTCGATCCTGGACATCCTGCTCGATTCCGGTTACGTCAAGAAGTAGGAGTGTGGTGCGGTCGTGACTTACGCGAACGTTTCTGATGTTGAGGTTCGTTACGGCCGCACCCTCACC
>Ga0157371_10002745_pt1 | contig 16556 bp, 12 predicted proteins | sample C45metaG_FD_113462 | JGI IMG/M metagenome (GOLD analysis project Ga0157371, IMG submission 113462) | Corn rhizosphere microbial communities from Kellogg Biological Station, Michigan, USA - C4-5 metaG | ecosystem: Host-associated > Plants > Roots > Rhizosphere > Soil | place: USA: Michigan...
CAAGCAGGGCGGCAACGTGCTGCTGCTGGACGAACCCTCCAACGACCTGGACGTGGAAACCCTGCGCGCCCTGGAAGACGCCCTGCTGGACTTCCCCGGCGCGGCCATCGTGATCTCCCACGACCGCTGGTTCCTCGACCGCATCGCCACCCACATCCTCTCCTACGAGGATGATTCCAACGTGGTGTTCTTCGAAGGCAACTACACCGAGTACGAGGCCGATCGCAAGAAACGCCTGGGCGAGGCCGCGGCCCAGCCCAAGCGGGTCAAGTACAAGAAGCTGGCCTAAGCGCCAGGCCGAACGCCGGTGGGGAAACCTGCCGGCGTTTTCTTTTGTCTTTCGCTATATACCTCATGCTATAACGCTTCGAACGAAGCCCGTACAGGATCAGGCCGGGACGCCAAGAATCACATGAGACGCCTTGAACACCGCCGTGGCCGCGACGCCCGGCGCCAGCTGCAGTGCCTGCACGGCCTCACGGGTGACCATGGCCACCACGCGGCTGCCGTCGGGCAGGACGATGACGACTTCGGCGTTGACCGCGCCCTCGCCAAGGCTTTCCACGGTGCCGGCCAGGCAGTTACGCGCCGACAGGCGCAGGCCGCTGCTGTCGGTCGTCACCATCACCCAGGGCGCCTTGACCAGGGCCACGGCCGGCGTGCCCGGTGCCAGGCCCAGGTGGGTGACGCTGTCCAGGGTGATCACCGCCACCAGCTCGGTGCCGCCTGGCAGCGCCAGGGTCACTTCCGCATTCACCGCGCCTGGGCGTACCTGGCTGACGGTTCCCGGGAAGACATTGCGGGCACTGACCTGCATGCGTGTTCGCTCCTGCGCGTCGGGGGAGGGGTAAAGAGCGCCACTCTAGGTCGGGGCGTTGCAGTCAGACAACCCGAACGCCGGGCGTGCCCGAGATGAGCGCCTCGCCCTTCATCGCCCATCTGTCCCTGGAAAGCAGCGTCGGCGCCGAGCTGACCCAGACCCGCATCCGCCTGCTGGAGGCCATCGCCGCCACCGGCTCCATCAGCCAGGCGGCCAAGCGGGTGCCGCTGTCCTACAAGGCGGCCTGGGACGCGGTGGACCAGATCAACAACCTCTCCGCCCAGCCCTTGGTCGCCCGCAGCACCGGTGGCAGCGGCGGGGGTGGCACCCGCTTGACCGACTATGGCCAGCGGGTGGTGGCCTTCTACCGGGCGCTGGAGCAGCACTACCAGACCACCCTGGACCAGGTGGCGGCCGGGCTCGACGAGGCCAGTCGCACCGAGGTGGCCGATTTTCGCCAGTTGCTGCTCAACCTCAACTGGCGCAGCAGCGCCCGCAACCAGTTTTCCGGTGCGGTGGCCGCCATCGAGCACAGCGACGTGGAAAGCGCCGTGACCCTGCGCCTGGACGATGCCACGGCGCTCACCGCCCTGGTCACCCGCGAGAGTGCCGAGCAGCTGCGCCTGGTGCCGGGCCGGGCCCTGGTGGCCCTGGTCAAGGCGTCCTCGGTGTTGATCGGCACCGATCCGGGGCTGCGGCTGTCGGCGCAGAACCAGCTGTGGGGCGAGGTCGAGCGGGTCCACACAGGACCGGTCAACCACGAGGTAGTCCTCGCCCTGCCGGCCGGTCGCCGGGTCACCGCCACCCTGACCGCCAATAGCAGTCGCCAACTGGGGCTCGCCCCCGGCGTGGCGGCCTGCGCCTGTTTCAGCGCCGCCAGCGTGCTGCTGATGAGCCCGTCCTGATGCCCAAACCAGAGAGAACCCCGATGACTTCCTTTTGCTTGCGCCTGTCCTTGACCCTGCTCGCGGGCGTCGTCGCCACCCCGGTCCTGGCCGACGAGGTCCAGGTGGCCGTGGCCGCCAACTTCAGTGCCCCGCTCAAGGCCATTGGCGAAAAATTCGCCCAGGACACCGGCCACCAGCTGGTGATCTCCAGTGGCGCCACCGGCCAGCTCTATAGCCAGATCCAGAACGGCGCGCCCTTCGCGGTGTTCCTGTCCGCCGACGACAGCACCCCGGCCAAGCTGGAAGCCGAGGGCGCGGCGGTCAAGGGCTCGCGCTTCACCTATGCCATCGGCACCCTGGCGCTCTGGTCGCCCAAGGCCGGCTATGTGGACGGGGAGGGCGCGGTACTCAAGCGGAACGCCTTCACCCACCTGGCCGTGGCCAATCCCAAGACCGCGCCCTATGGCCTGGCCGCCACCCAGGTGCTGGCCAAGCTCGGACTGACCGAAGCGGTCGCGGCCAAACGGGTCGAAGGCCAGAACATCACCCAGACCTACCAGTTCGTCGCCACCGGCAATGCCGAACTGGGTTTCGTCGCCCTGTCGCAGATCTACCAGGACGGCAAGGTGAAGGCGGGTTCGGCCTGGATCGTGCCGGCCGACCTCTATGCGTCGATCCGCCAGGACGCCGTGCTGCTGGCGCCGGGCAAGGATCAGGCGGCGGCCAAGGCGCTGCTGGCCTACCTGAAGGGGCCTCAGGCGGCGGCGGTGCTCAAGGCCTACGGCTACCGGCAGTGACGCCATGGTTCTGAGCGCAGCGGACTGGGCGGCGATCCGCCTGACCCTGGAACTGGCCAGTGTGACCACGCTGCTGCTGCTGGTGCTGGGCACGCCCGTCGCCTGGTGGCTGGCGCGCACCCGTTCCTGGCTCAAGGGCCCCGTCGGTGCCCTGGTGGCCCTGCCGCTGGTGCTGCCGCCGACGGTGATCGGCTTCTACCTGCTGTTGGCCATGGGGCCCGAGGGCTGGGTGGGGCAAGCGACCTCCGCCCTGGGTCTGGGGCGGCTGCCCTTCACCTTCGCCGGGCTGGTGGTGGGCTCGCTGTGCTATTCGCTGCCCTTCGTGGTGCAACCGCTGCAGAACGCCTTTGAGGCCATCGGCCCCCGGCCCCTGGAGGCGGCGGCCACCCTCAGGGCCGGCCCCCTGGATACCTTCTTCCATGTGGTGTTGCCGCTGGCGCGACCAGGCTTCGTCACCGCCGCCATCCTCGGCTTCGCCCATACCGTGGGTGAATTCGGCGTGGTGCTGATGATCGGCGGCAACATCCCCGGGCGGACCCAGGTGGTCTCCACCCAGATCTTCAATCATGTGGAAGCCATGGAATATCCCCAGGCGCACCTCCTGGCCGGCGGCATGCTGGCGTTTTCCTTCGTGATCCTGCTGCTGCTCTATGGCCGCCGCGGGCGGTCGGCCTGGACATGAGTCTCGCGGCGAGATTCCAACTCGCGCACCCGGGCTTCACGCTGGACGTGGACCTGGCGCTGCCTGGCAGCGGCGTCACCGCGCTGTTCGGTCCCTCGGGCTCGGGCAAGACCAGCTGCCTGAGGTGCGTGGCGGGCCTGGAGCCAGCCGCCCGTGGCCGACTGGTAGTGGCCGGCGAGACCTGGCAGGACAGCGAGCGCGGCCTGTTCCTGCCGCCGCACCGGCGCGCCCTGGGCTATGTCTTCCAGGACGCCAATCTGTTCGAGCACCTGGATGTGCGGCGCAACCTGCTGTTCGGTTGGCAGCGGGTGGCACCGGGTGAGCGGCGGCTGGCGCTGGAGCAGGTCGTCGAGTTGCTGGGCATCGAAGGGCTGCTCGCGCGGCTGCCTGGCCGACTGTCCGGCGGCGAACGCCAGCGGGTCGGTATCGCCCGGGCGCTGCTGACCAGCCCGCGCCTCCTGCTGATGGACGAACCCCTGGCGGCGCTGGACGCCGAGCGCAAGGCCGAGATCCTGCCCTATCTGGAGCGCCTGACCGGCGAGCTGGCGCTGCCGATCCTCTATGTCAGCCATGCCCCCGACGAGGTGGCGCGACTGGCCGATCACCTGGTGCTGCTGGAGCAGGGGCGGGTGCTGGCCAGCGGGCCGACGAGCGCGGTGCTGGCACGCCTCGACCTGCCCATCGCCCTGGCCGAGGACGCTGGCGTGGTGCTGGAGGGGCGGGTGCTCGGCCATGATCCGGACTACGGCCTGCTCAGCCTGGGCCTGGCGGGCGAGCAGCGCGTGCTGCTGGCCCACGCGCCGCTGCCACCCGGCCAGGCGCTGCGCATCAAGGTGCTGGCGCGGGACGTCAGCCTGAGCCTGGAACGCCAGCACAGCAGCATTCTCAATGTGTTGCCCGCCACCGTCGCCGAGATCGCCCCGACCCGCTCGCCGGCCCAGGTGCTGCTGCGCCTGGACCTGGGCGGCACGGCGCTGCTGGCACGCATCACCCGCTATTCGCTGGAGCGCCTGGAGCTGCAGCCGGGCAGCCGAGTGTGGGCGCAGCTCAAATCGGTGGCGGTGCTGGCGTAATAGACTACTTGCGTCTTAGCGTGCGGTAGACTTTGCGTAAGAGGTGATCAGCTGCGACATCCCGGAAATCGCCATCCGACATGAGGCGACTGAAGATGTCTTCGTTACCTTCCATGCGGTCGATCACCAAACCCTCGAACGCCTTGCGAAACACATAGCCGAAGTCTTCCAGGGAGTTGGCATTGACGGCTTTCTCCAGCTCCTCGTTGGCAACCGCTTCTGCCTCTATCTGATCGAAGAAAAGCTGGTCGGCCTCGGTGAAGTTGGTGCCGAAGCGTTCATTTAGCGCCTTGACCAATTCGGACAGCGGCACTTCCTCGTCTCCCGGCTGACCTGTACCTACGTCGCTGGGGCCTTTCAATGTCTTCGCTTCACCTTGTGCCAGGTTGATGCTGCCTTCGCTGATCTTCTGCAGACGGTAATACTCCAAGCTGACCTCATCGTCCACTTGGTAGTCAGGGCCGCTGGCATCGCGCGGCAGTTTGGTCAGGAGGAAGCGCAGATAGGTGTATAGACGCTCCAGCTCCGAGTCCTGATAAGGCATCACTTGCGAGAGGAAGCCGTACAGGTTGCGGAAGCTCACCAGCAGCCCCTTGCATTCGAGCTGCTCCTCTTCGTCGAGCTGTTTGAATCGCTCCACCGCCAGGTCAAGCAGGCCGTTCATCTTGGCCTGATCGTGAACGCTCTCCTTGCGTTTACCGGCGAAATACAAGGCGCAGTAATCATGCACTTCGTCGGCATAGATGAGTTGTAGCTCTTCTATCTGGTGTTGCAGGCGGTAGAGATGCTGCGGGTCGGTCAGCCCCTCGTAAGGCGTTTCACCGTAATAAGGTTTGAAGGCTTTGAAGATCTCTTCGGGCTTGTTGCGAAAGTCGAGTACGAAGGTGTCTTCCTTGCCAGGCGCCATGCGGTTCAGCCGTGAGAGCGTCTGCACGGCTTGAATACCGGAGAGCTTCTTGTCCACGTACAGGGTGTGCAACAGCGGTTGATCGAAGCCGGTCTGGTATTTTTCCGCCACCAGCAGGACGCGATATTCCTCGCCGGCGAAGGTTTCCGGCAGCTCGCGTTCGGAAATGCCGCCGTTCATGCCGACCTCGGTAAAGCTCTGATCGGGAAGCTTGGGGTCTTCCACGCTGCCGGAAAAGGCCACTAGCGACTTCACGTCGGTATAGCCCTTCTTGGCGATGTAGGCGTCGAACGCCAGCTTGTAGCGCACCGCGTGCAGGCGCGACTCGGTCACCACCATGGCCTTGGCGCGCTGGCCGATTTTGTGCCGCACATGAGCGCGGAAGTGCTCGATCATCACCTCGGTTTTCTGGTTGATGTTATGCGAGCTGAGGGTCACGAAGCGCGCCAGCGCCAGCGCTGCTTTCTTGCGCTGCACCTGGGGGTCGTTGGCGGCGGATTGGGTCAGCTTGTAGTAGGTCTGGTAAGTGGTGTAATGCGCCAGCACATCAAGGATGAAACGTTCCTCGATGGCCTGACGCATACCGTATTTGTGAAAAGGTGCCTTGCCCGTCGGCCCCGGCTCGTCGAATACGTGCTTGGTCTTGTACTTGGGTGTTGCGGTGAAGGCGTAGAAGCTGATGTTGCTCTGTCGCCCCCGCTTGAGCATTTCCCGCAGGATGCCATCGCTTTCCTCGTCGGGGTTTTCCACCTGGTACTGCGCGGCAGCTTCCTCAATGCCGTGCTGGTTGAGCACGTATTTCATGTCCATCGCCGTTTCGCCGGACTGCGAGCTGTGCGCCTCGTCGACGATCACCGCATAGCGCTTGTCTTCGGTGCTGATCGCCAGGGCATTGGGGTTACCTTGTTGATTGAGCTTTTCCAGGGTTTCGCTGACGAAGGGAAACTTCTGCAGGGTGGTGATGATGATGGGCGTGCCGTTGGCCAGCGCCTGCACCAACTGCTTGGTGTCCTCGTCGATTTTCTTGACTACCCCCGGCTTGTGTTCGAACTGGTAGATGGTGTCCTGCAATTGCTGATCCAGCACGCGGCGGTCGGTGATGACCACCACCGAGTCGAACACCTTGCCATCCTGCGAGTCATGTAGGCTGGACAAGCGATGTGCCAGCCAGGCGATGGAGTTGGACTTGCCCGAACCTGCCGAATGCTCGATCAGGTAGTTGTGCCCGCTGCCATGTGCACGGCTGTGGCTGAGCAGTTTGCGCACTGCATCGAGCTGGTGATAGCGCGGGAAGATCATGCTTTCCTTACGGATCTTCTTGATCGCGCCATCGACGAGGATGCGCTTCTCGTCCTCCTGCAGGTGCATAAACTGGCCGACGATCTCCAGCAGGCTGTCGCGCTGCCACACCTCGCGCCACAGGTAGCTGGTGCGGTAGCCGCCGTCGGCCGCCGGTGGGTTGCCGGCACCGGTTTCCGTCATGGTGATCGGGCAACCGAGATTGAACGGCAAGAACGCCGTCTTGCCTCCGGACAGGCGCGTGGTCATGAACGCCAGATCCTGATCCACGGCAAAATGCACCAGGGTGCGCTTCTTGAACTCGAAAAGTTTCTCCTGTGGGTCGCGCCTGTTCTTGTACTGGAGCTTGGCGTCCTCGACGCTCTGCCCGCTCATGGCGTGCTTCAGCTCGGCGGTGACGATGGGCAGGCCATTGATGAACAGCACCAGATCCAGCGACTTGTTGTCCTTCTCGGAAAAGTACAACTGGCGCGTCACCGATATCCGGTTCTGCGCATAGAGCGCCAGGGTATCCGGGTTCAGGCCATTGCTTGGGGCGAAGAAGGCCACGCGCAGCAGCTTGCCGTAGCACTTGAAGCCATGGCGCAGCACCTTGAGCATGCCCTTGGTATCCAGCTCCTTGCAAAGGCTGTCGAGCAGCAGCTTTTCGCAGTTATCGCCCTGGATGGCTTGCAGGGCTTGCCAGGTCTTGGGCTGGGTGTTCTGGATGAAGTCCAGCACCTGCCTAGGCTCCAAGGCGCGAGCCCTGTCGTAATCCTGGCTATGGCCCTGGCAGAGCCCACCCTCATGCAGAAGGGAATATTCGATGGCGTCTTCAAACTGCGCTTCGCTGTGCTTTTTGGCCACGGTCGTTCCTTGTGTAAAGCGGTAGGGCGTTGCCGGATAGAGCAATTTTCATATGTAAGAACGGTTGGCTCAGCCTTACATAGATTTTTTCATATGTAAGATTTAATGGGTTCTTCTTACATATGGATTTCTGTGTGTAAGGCAGCCTGCGTCAGGCCATGAACAGATCGAAATAGCGTTTGAACAGGTACAGCCGGTTACGCCCGTAGCCGGTGGTTTCCACCAGAATGTTCAAGCCTTCGAGCTGCCTGACCAAGGCGGTGGCGCTCTGGTGGGTCAGGTCGAGCACCTCGGCGGCTTCGCCAATGCTGAGCATGGGCCGCTGGTACAGGTACAGCAGCAGGCGCTTGGCGTTTTCCGCACGCTTGCCGAGCATGAAAATCTGATGCTCCACCTCTTGGCGCAACGCCATGATTGCCATGAAGGTGTTCTTGCTGCGGGTGGCGGTTTCTACCACGGCGGTGAGAAAGAAGCGCAGCCAGTGCAGCAGATCATTGGAACTGCGCACCACGGTCAGGGCATCGTAATAGGCGCCGCGATTGCGCTCGAAGAAGTCCGACAGGTACAGCGCCGGCTTGTGCAGCAGGCCCTTGTCTACCAAGTAGAGCGTGATCAGCAAGCGACCGATACGTCCGTTACCGTCGAGAAAGGGGTGGATGGTCTCGAACTGATAGTGGCTCAGGGCAATGCGGATCAGGTCCGGCACCTGCACCTGCTCGTTGTGCCAGAACTTTTCCAGATCGCCCATCAGCTCTGGCACCTCGTTCGGGTGCGGTGGCACAAACACCGCATTGTTGAGGTTGCTGCCGCCGATCCAGTTCTGCGAGGTACGAAATTCCCCCGGCAGCTTGTGATCACCGCGCACACTCTGCATCAGCACGGCATGGGTCTGCTTGAGCAGGCGGATGGACAGCGGCAGTTGCTCGAGGTCCGCGACGGCAGTGTTGATCGCCTCGATATAGTTCTGCACCTCCTGCCAGTCGTCGCGCTTCTCCGGCGCTACCTGCTCCTTGCGCATCAGCGCCTCGTCCATCTGCGTCTGGGTGCCTTCAATGCGGCTGGAGGTATTGGCCTCCTTGGCGATATGCATGCGAATGAACAGATCCACGTCCGGCACCATCAGCGACAGCGCATTGAGCTCAGCCAACGCCCGCGAAGCACGTTCCAGCAGGGTATTGAGCTGCGGGTCGAGCCACTGCCATTCGCAGTTGATCGGCGTTGGCGAAAAGCTCTTGTACTGGTACTGCTGCAGCCAGTGGCCGGAGTGGAACTGTTCGACTTGCATCAGGCGACGTCCTTGTCCTGTGAGGATGGTTCGGTATGTTCGGGCGCTTGCCAATCGCGCACATCGATCTGACCGGTGACGGCTGCGGTGATCAAGGCGGAGCGGTATTCCTGGAGACGGGCAATGGCGCAGGCTACTGTTTGGATTTGTTTTTCCAGTCGGGCCTTCTGTGATTGCTGAGCGATTAGTATCTCGTCTTGCTCATGCAAGGGTGGAACAGGCACAGCCAACTCTCCAATAAGTGCCATGTTGATACCTTCCATAGTTGTACCTTGGGCGACAAGGCTGAAGTAGTTCTGGCTGGGGAGGCTGTTTATGAAGCTCTTTAGATACGCTGGCCTGATGATGCTCTTGTTGGCACGGTATAGTACCAGTCGAGGGTTTATGATCCCTGGCTCTGCATCATCGGTCACCAGAGCTGCCCTCCCAATGGTTCCCATCACACTAATCAGAATGTCGCCCGGTAGTGTTCTATAACGCTGCATCTCCTCATACTTTTCGTCAGAAACGTAGTAATCGCCGATAGTGAAGTTTTCGGGAATTACCTGCTGCTGCCCATAAACCCGATAGCCACTATTGGTGTACATGGATTTAGTTAGCGAAGAACCATAAGGGCCTGCTATGGCATCGATGACCAAGTCTTTGAGCCGGATAATCTGCCAGTGGGAGGGTAGTGAATCAAACCATTGGATATGGGACTCTTTCATGACTACGTTACTTGCCCTACCTTTGGTTAGTGCATAGGTAATGTTAGCTGTGCGCTGCTCAAGAAGCTTCTCAATTAGCTCCTTTTTTTTATTTATCAAGCGGTCTATTTGAGTTGTTTTGAGATTGAGGAGAGCCGAAATTCTCTCTTGTTCCATAAGCGTGGGTACGCAAATATATATGTTTTTTGTGCCCTGAGTTGTTAGGCCGAATCGTGTTACGCCATTGGCGGCGATAGAGAATTGATAGGCAGCAGTGAGAGCATGGAGACTGTAGAAGAGGAAGCTGCCCGATGTTGATTTTTGGGGTCTTACTATGGATAGGTGATATCCACACAGCAGGTCTTCGGCACTTTCGGTTACGAGTGCAGGAACGCCTATGTCATAGGGGGATTCCGAATCTTTTGTAATGATTACATCGCCGGATAGGAGATGGAACCTCTTGATCTCTATGTCACTGGCTGTGGCTGTCATGAAGTTTAGAGAGCTGTCGATTTTTTCGTTCTTATAGACGTCTACATAATTGCAAAGCCGAACTGTTTCCTGGCTGTCCAAGCTCTTTTTATCGACATTGCTGGTTATGATTTCTGCAATATCGCTTAGTCGGTGTGTTTTCCAATGGCTTGGAATCTTCCCCAAAAAAACAAGCCCTGACTCCTTATATTCCGGATAAGCCTTGTATCCCATCACACCACCTCACTGAGCATGGCCATGATCTCGCTTTCCAGCGCCTTGATCTCGGCCTCGATTTCTTCCAGCGGGCGCGGGGCCTCGTACTGGTAGAAGTGACGGTTAAAGGAGATTTCATAACCCACCTTGGTCTTGTCGAAGTCGATCCAGGCATCCGGGCGGTAGGGCAGTACTTCGCGGGCCAGGTAGTCCTGGCAGTGCTGGCGTACCAGAGCGATCAGCGCGCTTTTGTCCACCTTGCCCTTGTTGGCGCTGCTCTCGTAATCCAACGGCAGGGGCAGGGTGATATCTGCGGGCAGGGCGACGTTCTCGGTATCGCGCAGGTCGGCATCCGGCTCGGGGTTACCCTTGGCATCCAGGCAGATATCGGCCTCTGGGTCTTGTTCACCAAGGACGCCCTTGGTCAGCAGGGCCTTGATCAGCGGCGCGCTCCAGCCCGTGCCGCTGTCCTTGAAGGCAGTCTTGAGCCGCGCGGCAAAGGCCTCGCGGTTGCGCATCGGCTCAGTGCCCGCCAGGCGTGCCTGCAAGCTGGCCAGCACTTCGAGGATGGCAGCTTGTTGCGTCTGGCCTGCAGCAACTTCGGCGGCCATCCCGGCTTTATCCTTGCGCTTCTTGCTCACGGCCAGGTTGACGAAGTAGCTGCTGGCCTTGACCTGATCGATACGCGCGTCGGTCACGGCAAAGTTCAGGCGCAATGGGCGCTCGACGGTGATCTTCAGGTAGCCGAAGTCGCGGTTGTCGAACACCTTGCTGACTAGGATGCGTTTGTTCGGGGCGCGCTTCTTCTTGCGGTCGGGTTCGATATTGGTCTCTATTTCGCCCAGCGTCAGGCTCTGCTCGTGCTGGAAGGCGCCGTGGATACGTTCCAGAAGGTCGATATGGTTGGGTTCGTAGGGACCATTCTCCGCCTGCCCTTCGCCGAGCTTCTTGCGTTTGTCGCCCAGGCTCTTTTTCATCTTCCAGGCGAATTCGCTGGCGTTGATCAGTTGCACCTTGCCCTTGCGCCGCTCGCTCTTGCGGTTGGTCACGATCCAGATATAGGTAGATATGCCGGTGTTGTAGAACAGTTGATCGGGTAGGCCGACCACGGCCTCCAGCCAGTCGTTCTCGATGATCCAGCGGCGGATATTGCTCTCGCCACTGCCCGCGTCGCCGGTGAACAGCGGCGAGCCATTGAATACCACAGCAATACGCGAGCCGGCATCTGGCTCGCCGCCTTCGTCTACATTGGGCACGCGCTTGCTGATCATGTGTTGGAGAAAAAGCAAAGCGCCGTCATTGATGCGCGGCAGGCCCGCGCCGAAGCGGCCATTGAAGCCGAGCCGATTGTGTTCGTGGGTGACGTAGTCCTGCTCGGGCTTCCATTCCACACCGAACGGTGGGTTGGCCAGCATGTAGTGGAAGGTTTCGTCGGGGTGGCCGTCACCATCGATCACTCCATCCTTTTTCCGCCCGGTACCGAGGGTGTCGCCGAATACGATGTGGTTGGTGTTCTCGCCCTTGATCATCAGATCCGAGCCACAGATGGCGTAGGACTCGGGGTTGTACTCCTGGCCATAGAGTTCGACATGGGCGCGTGGGTTAGCCGAGAGGATGTGTTTTTCCGATTCTGAGAGCATGCCACCGGTGCCGTAGGTGGGATCGTAGATGCGGATCACCTTGCCCGGCATGTAGACGTCTTCTTGGCCATTGAATAGCAGATTGACCATCAGTTTGATCACTTCACGGGGGGTGAAGTGATCCCCGGCTTCCTCGTTGGCCTGCTCGTTGAAGCGCCGCACTAGGTCTTCGAAGATATAACCCATTGCCATATTGGGAACGCGACCGGGGTGCAGGTCGATGGCAGCGACGGCCTGGATGACCTGGAAAAGCCGATTAGACTCTTCGAGTTTGTCGATTTCGACGCCGAAGTTGAACTTGTCGAGGATCTTGCGCGCCTTGCTGGAGAAGCCTGTCATGTAGTTGACGAAGTTACGCGCCAAGTTGTTCGGATCGGCCAGTAGGGTCTTGAACTTGAATTCACTAGTGTTGAAGAAATTTAGCTCGAACTTGCGGCAAATGATGTTCTCAATGGTTTCTTCATCGTGTTTGCCGTTGCTTTTGTGCTTTTTATACTCGGCAAGCACCTCGTCCTTGCTGGCTTCCAGCACACAATCCAGGCGGCGCAGCACGGTCAGCGGAATCATCACCCGACGGTATTGCGGCGGGCGGTAAGGGCCGCGCAGCAGGTTGGCGATATCCCAGATGAAATCGCTGTGTTTTCTGTAAAGCTCTTGATGATCCACTCGTGTTCCTTTGATGACGCAACTCAATAGCCGCTAGTTTAACGCGACGCTAGGCCTTAAGCCGCTCCACCAGAAAATCCACCAGCGCCCTGACCGCCGCCGGCAACTGGCGATCCGGCGGGTAGAGCAGCCAGGCGGTGCCCTGGTAGGGGCCGAGGTAGTGCCAGTCGGGTAGCACCCGCAGCAGGCTGCCGTCGGCCAGACCGGCTTCGGCGGCGAAGGTTGGCAGGCAGGCGATGCCCAGGTCGGCGAGGGTGGCCTCCAGGCGCACGCCGCTGTGGTTGCAGGCCAGGCGGCCGCGCACCGTCACGCTTTCCACCCGGTCGCCGCGGCGCAGCTGCCAGCGCTGGTCGCCCGGGGTTTCACCCAGGTAGAGGCAGTCGTGGTCGACCAGCGCCTGGGGGTGCTGGGGCGTGCCACGGCGTTGCAGATAGGCCGGCGAGGCGCAGAGCAGGAAGTCCATCTCGCGCAGCGGCCGGGCGACGAAGCCGGCGGGCGGCTGCTCGGTGATGCGCACCAGCAGATCCTGGTCGTCGGCGATGGGATCCAGCGGACGGTCGTCCAGGCGCAGTTGCAGGTCCACGTCCGGATAGCGCTGGAAGAAGTCCGGCAGCAGCGGGGCGATCAGCCGGTAGCCGACCGCCTTGGGCACCGCCAGGCGGACCTGCCCGCGGGGTTCCTCGCGGTGCTGCTGGCCGCTGTCCAGCGCCGCACCGGCAGCGGCCAGCAGTTGCCGACAATGGCCGAGCACTTCGCGGCCGGCTTCGCTCAGGCGCAACTGGCGGGTGGTGCGCTGCAGCAGGCGTACCCCCAGCTCGCGCTCCAGGCGCGCGACCTGGCGACTGATCGCCGAGGGCGTGGCGTCCAGCAGCCGGGCGGCGGCGGTGAAGCTGCCGGTCTCCACCACCTTGGCGAAGGCGACCATGCAGGGCAGCAGGGGGAGGGCACGCAAGGGATCCATGCCGATATCCGCAGGAAGCAATAGGGCAGCAAAGACTGGCATTACTTCCCTGGGGGAACAAGAGCTATGCCCGCCGCTTGGCTTATGCCCAGGCTCGACTCGAGGCACACTGGCGCCCTGATTCGCGGAGAAGTCGCCATGTCGCAACGTCCCACCTTCGGCCTCGCCGAAGGCCTGCTGCTCGCCACCGCCTTGGTCTGGGGGACCAGCTACGCCGTAGTCAAGGACGCCGTGATGCTCTATCCGGTGCTCGGCTACCTGGCGCTGCGCTTCTGTCTCACCGCGCTGCTGCTGAGCCCCACGCTACGGGGCGCAGGCCGGCGGGCCTGGCGACCCGGGCTGCCGACCGGCCTGCTGCTGCTGGCGATCTTTCTTTGCGAGACCTATGGCGTGGCCCTGACCACGGCCAGCAACGCCGCCTTTCTCATCAGCCTCTGCGTGGCCCTGACCCCCTTCGCCGAATGGTGGCTGCTCGGCCAGCGTCCCGAGGCCCGTGCCCTGGGCGCCGCGGGGCTGGCGGTGGTGGGCGCCGGGCTGCTGACCCGCGGGGTGACCCTGAGCTTCAACCTGGGGGACGGCCTGATCCTGCTGGCGGCCATGCTGCGGGCGGTGAACGTCTGCGTGGTGCGGCGGCGCCTGCAGCAGGCAACCGCCCCGGTGCCGGCCCTGGCGCTGACCGCGGTGCAGACCTTGGTGGTGGGTCTGGCCTGCCTGCTGCTGTTCGCCTTGGGACCGGGCCTGGCACCGCTGCCGGTACAGCCGGGTTTCTGGCTCGCCACCGGTTATCTGGTGCTGTTCTGCACCCTTGGGGCCTTCCTGGCCCAGAACTATGCCCTAGGTCGCACCAGCGCCACCCGCGTCGCCCTGCTGATGGGCGCCGAGCCGCTGTTCGGCGCGCTGTTCGCCAGCTTCTGGTTGGATGAACGCCTGGGCCTCTGGGGCTGGCTGGGCGGCCTGCTGATCGTCATCGCCTCGCTGTGGGGGACGTTGCCGCGGCGGGCGCCAAGCTATTCGAACACGATCCGCGGGAAGTAGAAGCCGACCACCCAGTGGGGCGCGTCGACGATCTCGCTGATGCGCAGGTCGCCACAGACCGAGCAGAGCAGATAGGCCTGTTCCGCCGGCAGGTTGCGGGTCTGCCCGAGCCAGTCGATGGCGCCGCTGACGGCCATGCGCGCCGCCGCCAGCAGATCGGGACCGATGCCGGTGAAGACCTCGTAGCCGGCGCCATCCAGGTGCCGGGTAACCGGTCCCGGGGTGCTGAAGCGTGGCATGGCCAGCGGCTGCTGCTTGAGCAGCTCGAAGGTGGCGGTGACTGCCATGGCGGTCTCGATGGCGGTGCCGCAGACCTCGCCATCGCCCTGGGCCGCATGGGTGTCGCCGATGGAAAACAGCGCCCCGCTGACCTCCACCGGTAGGTAGAGGGTGGTGCCGGCCGCCAGGTCGCGGATGTCCAGATTGCCGCCCACCCGCCGTGGCGGTACCACGGAATGCAGCCCTGGCGCGGCGGGGGCCACGCCCAGGGTGCCGGCGAAGGGTTTGAGCGGGACCCGCGCCAGGTCGCCGAAGGCGGCCGGCGTCTGGGTGGTACGGTCGTAGTGCCAGAGCTGCAGCTCTGGCGTGGGAAACTGGTCCGCGAGCAGGCCGAAGCCGGGGATGTTGGCGGTCCAGCCAAAGCCGCTGGGGCTAAAGCTGTCCAGCGTCACCTTGAGCACGTCGCCCGGCTCGGCGCCGTCGATCCACAGCGGACCGCAGACCGGATTGACCCGCTCGAAGGGCAGGGTGGCGATGTCGGCGGCGCTGGATTGGGCATGGAAGTGGCCGTCCGCCGCGTCGCGGCAGGCGAAGCTGACCGTCTCCCCCGGCGCAACCTGTAGCGCCGGGGGGAGGCTGTGATCCCAACCGCAGTGGCAGTGCTGGCTGTGCAGGGTCTTGATCATCTGGAGCCTCGGCGGACGGTTGATGCCTAGTGGACGGCGTCGTTGGCCTTGAATTCCATGGTCCGGCCGCTGATCTTGAGGAAGGCCAGCACGGCCAGGCCCAGCACCATCCAGCAGCTGCCGCCGACCTTGGCGTAGACATCGGCGTTGAACAGCACATAGGCGAGGATGATGAAGCCGACCAGCGGGACCAGGGCATACAGCAGCGGACGACCGGCGCCGCGGTGATGCCAGGCCACTGCCACATGCAGGAGCAGGAAGGCGGTCAGCGCACCGAAGTTGCACATGGACGCGAGCAGATTGATCTGGCCGACGAAGAACAGCCCCAGCACCAGGCTCAGGGCCGCCACCAGCAGGATGGCGCGCTGGGGTACCCGGGTCACCGGATGGATCTGGCGCAGGAACTGCGGCAGCTGGCGGTCACGGGCCATAGCGAACAGCAGGCGCGAGGTGGCGGCCTGGGCCACCAGGGCGTTGGCGATGGCGGCACCGATGGCCACCGCCAGGGCGATCACCACCTGCAGCCAGGGCCCGGCGATCAGCCGGCCGATCTCGTAGAAGGCGTTGTTGGAGGCATCGGCGTCGGGGTACTGGATCAGGTTGGGTTGCAGCAGGGCGGCCAGCCAGGTCTGCACGATGAACAGCGCCGCTACCAGGGCCAGGGCCAGCAGGGTGGCGCGGCCCACGACCCGGCTGCCGCCGCGGGTCTCTTCCGACAGGGTGGAGATGGCGTCGAAACCGAGAAAGGACAGCACCGCCACCGACAGCGCGCTGAAGATCAGCGGCAGGGAGAACTCCTGGGGGTTGTACAGCGGCTTCAATGTCCACTCGGCGCCGTTGATCCCACGGCTGATGGCCAGGGACGCCAGCACCACGAACACCAGCAGCACCGCCAGTTGGCCATAGAGGAACAGCCGGTTGGCACGGGCGGTGGTCTCGATGCCGCGCAGGTTGACCAGGGTGTTGAGGCCGACGAAGAACAGGATCCACAGCGGCTGGGGAATGGCCGGGATGACATTGGCCATGGCATTGGCGCCGATCACATAGAGCAGGGTGGGCACCAGCAGGTAGTCGAGCAGGATGGCCCAGCCGGCGAGAAAGCCCAGCGCCGGGTGCAGGCCGCGACCGACGTAGGCGTAGACCGAACCGGCCACCGGAAAGGCGCGCGACATCTGCTGGTAGCTGACCGCGGTGAACAGCATGGCGACGAAGCCGATCAGGTAGGTGAGGGGCACCATGCCGTGGCTGGCGTCGAACACCCCGCCAAAGATGGAGAAGGGCGCGATGGGCACCATGAACACCAGGCCGTAGATGAGCAGGTCCTTCAGCCCGAGCTGGCGCTTGAGTTCCTGGGTGTAGCCGAAGCGAGCGAGGTCGGCG
>Ga0157371_10002746_pt1 | contig 16551 bp, 15 predicted proteins | sample C45metaG_FD_113462 | JGI IMG/M metagenome (GOLD analysis project Ga0157371, IMG submission 113462) | Corn rhizosphere microbial communities from Kellogg Biological Station, Michigan, USA - C4-5 metaG | ecosystem: Host-associated > Plants > Roots > Rhizosphere > Soil | place: USA: Michigan...
AAGGCACCGGCCCCGCCGGTTCCCGGAAAATGTGCGGTCGTGGCGGAATTGGTAGACGCGCAACGTTGAGGTCGTTGTGGCCGAAAGGCCGTGGAAGTTCGAGTCTTCTCGACCGCACCATTCAGTCTTCGTAGCAAACCAAATTCACCCCCTCGGGGGCATCCCGCGTGAATGCGGCGCGGTTCCGCGGCATTTCGCGGCGCATCTTTTCCGACTTGCAGTCAGAGACGCGACTCCGCCCTTGGTTGGCGGCGCAAAAACGGCCGGATTCTCTGTCGAGAATAACTTGGCTTCACTGTGGTTTGCTCGATGGTTGGGCGATCAGCCAGCGAAGCCCAACAGCTGCTCCTGCTCCGCCCATTCGATCGACAGGTTCGCCGCGAGGAGGAGTTGGCGATTAAAATTCCGGGGTTGGGAGCCCTCGACGATCGCTTCGACAATCCGCGGGCTGAGCCACGCGAGGCGCAGGAGGCGAGCGAGATGGGTCCGGCAGCGCCCTTCGCGCTTACCGATCTGATGAAGGCTGAGTTCGGGGTTGGATTGGACAAGCTCCAGAGCGGCGTGCGCGTCCGCCAGCAGTGCGATCAAGTCGTCCTTCACTGGCTTTCCGGGCTTGTCGCCATCGATCCTCAGCTTGGCTTCGCGGAACGGCTTGCGGGCCGGAAGGGGAATGCTGAAACGCCAGCATGGCTGATTGGCCAGACCGAGAGCGGCGGGCTTAAGGGTAAGATCAAGACTGCCGCTCTCCACCTTGATCAACACGACCAGTGATTGGATCGCAGCATGTGCATCGCTTGGCCGCGTCAGGCGCGCAGCGAGGAGCTTGGCTCCCTCAAACATGGCACGGAGCAGGTCGGCCTGTTCGATGTTCGCCAACCGACGCAAGCCATGATCATCGCCTAGCAGCCTTCCAAGGTGATGCAAAACATGCCCGTCGAGCAGGCCCTGCGTAAACCGGGTTGATGGTGGATCGGCAGGGCGGGCAAGGTCTTTCCGGGTCTCGTAATAGGCGTAACGGCGAGTTCCCTTGGTGGTATAAGTCGGCACGATCTGCCGTTGGTGCCGATCGACGAGCAAGCCAACCAGTAGCGCGTTCTGTCGGTCATTCTTCGGCCGCTTACGCGGTGGAGCCTTCTCCTGGAGCTGCATCTGGACGCGCTCCCATAGATCCTCGTCCACGATCGCCTCGTGCTCCCCATCATGGGCGTTGCCCTTGTGGACGATCTTACCCCGGTAAACCGGATTCTTGAGCAGGTAGAACAAGCTGCCCCGCCGGAACGGGATGCCGCCGCGATGGGGACCGCTTACCCGGCGCTGCACCTTGGTGACGACGCCTTCCGCTCGAAGCTGCTCGAGCAAAGCCGGTACCGACCGGATCTCGAGGTAGCGTCGCATGATCGTCCTGACCCGCTCGACCTCCTCCGGCACCGGCACCAGCTTGCGCTCGACCACCTCATAGCCGAGCGGTACGGGACCGCCCATCCACAGGCCCTTCTTCTTCGAGGCAGCGATCTTGTCGCGGATGCGCTCCCCGGTGACTTCGCGCTCGAACTGGGCAAACGACAACAGGACATTCAGCGTCAGCCGTCCCATGCTGGTGGTCGTGTTGAATGCCTGCGTTACCGATACGAAACTGGCCTGCTTCGCATCGAGCCGTTCGACGATCTTGGCAAAGTCGGCGAGACTGCGGGTCAGTCGATCGACCTTATAGACGACGATGACATCAACCAACCCAGCGTCAACATCGCCAAGCAATGCCTTGAGGCCCGGGCGCTCCATGTTGCCTCCGGAGAAGCCGCCGTCGTCGTAGTGACATGGAACGAGATTCCAGCCTTCGTGACGTTGGCTCAGGATGTACGCTTCGCAAGCTTCGCGCTGGGCATCGAGGCTGTTGAACTCCTGCTCCAGCCCATCTTCGGTGGACTTGCGAGTGTAGACCGCGCAGCACAGCGATTTCACTTCCTGGGCTCCGTCAGCCCGAAGAAGCGATTGCCGTTCCAATGCGTGCCGGTGATCGCCTTGGCCACGGCCGTCAGCGATCTCCAGCGCTGCCCGTTGTATTCAAAGCCTTCGTCGAGCACGATCACCGTGTGGCCGGTGCCATGCCAATCGCGTACCAGCCGGGTGCCCACAGTCAGCTTGCGTGGCATGGGCTTCGTTGCCCGGTCCTCGTTGGGCGTTGCCGCAATCTGTCTTAGCAGCGACCTGGTCGATCGTTTGACCGCGCCCAGCCGTTGGGCCTGCAGCTTGTAGCCGATACCCATGCGTAGAAGATCAGCTGACATGTTGGGAGCGGGCGCGCCATAGTAACGCGCCCACTCTACCTTAAGACCCTCAAGTGGTAGCTCGGCAAGCCGCTCAAGTGGCATTCGGGGCGTACGGGCCATCAGACGGCTTCCACGCGGTACACGCGGCTCGCACCCTCCCTTTTCTCGCTGATAATGACATGCCCCTTCTTCCTGAGGCCAGTCAGAGCTGCGCGGGTCGTGTGGGTCAGCCATCCAGTTGCTTCCACGATCTGCTCGATCGTCGCGCCATCTGCTCGTGAGAGCAGTTCGAGGACCAGGCCGATCTTGCTGGCGTGTTGGCCGCTGGCTTCCTTCGCCGTCAGAGGTTTGCTAGCGGGCGTCGTCAACTGGTGGCTCTCAGCTTGTGGTTCGCGGGCCATCTTGCGCAGGTACTTGGCGGCAGGTTTGATTTCGATGGTATCGGGCATTGGGTGGTCTCCTGACATGGAGCGGCCCTGCGCCGCTTCCACCACCCAAGGCCCTGCCGATTCCATCGGTCAGGGCTCCAGCCGCGGAGCGGCTGCGATTCAGTGACAACACTAATGCTTGGTGTGTCGCTGAAGTCGAGGGAAATGTCGGGTTTTTGGGACTTGTACATGTCAGCGTTTACGTACGCCTGTCGGCGCCCGAAACCCTTCGACTTATTACTCCGTCCGCTTTGGAGCAGGTATGGGCTAGAAACGGACATTCTGGGCGCCAGGCGCTATGTCCGCTTTGCGCCATTGTTGCCGTTCAGCGATGTGATCGTCGGCCTTGGAAGCAGACATTCGTTTTCTAGAGGTCCGGGACGAGGCGCGCCGTTGCATACACCTGCTCAAACGTAGAGCGCCGCGCTGGTGAGCGGCCCGGGATCGGGCGGCAGGGGTGACAGAACGTAATAGCGATGTCAGATTGCACTAGCTTCGTCGGACACCTCAGAGGTGTCACCCCCTAGAGTGATGCTGGTCCGCGAAATATAGGGTTGGAAGTCAGGCAACAGCGACATGATGCTGCCATCCGGTTGAAGGAACTCGTGGTCCGCGCCAGGAATGAGGTCGGGATCGAGCGGAATCCGCGCATGGGGATTGTGCAGGACGACGGCACCCTCCACCCAGCTTTCTGCATAGGCCGGGTCGCGGACGTCCTGATGGAACATAGTCGGGCGCGGGTCATTCGGGTTCCCTTCGCCGCGTGCGATGCCGCTCCGGATCATCCTGACATCGCGGTTGCCGAAACCTGCGATGTAGCCGAGCCGGTTGAATTTCGTGATCGTGCCTTGGGGATTCAAAAATATAGCGCTGACATTTTCGGATTCGGGCAGTTCGAAGAAGTTCGATGGCTCGCGAGTATTGCCATAAACGTGCTCGATCAGCCGCTCGATCTGGCGCTTCCCCTCGACTATGGAATGGCGCACGCCGAACACATATTCGATAGCCAGCGGGGTAATCCGCGTCATCGCTGCGGGCGCGTGAAAATCCTGCAGGGCGATCACGAATGGAGCACCATCAACCCCAGGCGCATTCCAGTAGCGCTGCTTGTGATAGAGTTTGCGCGTCAGAGCCCGAGCAAGTTTGATCTGCACATAGTTTTCGAGATAGGCGCGGATCTCGTCGTCGGACCTAGGCTGCGGCACGGCTCCCACCTGCGGCGGGTTGGCGGTCGTGGCCTCGATCGCGATGCGACCGCGCGGCCCTGCAAGCAGGAGGTCCGGGACGGCCACGCCCTCTTCATGTGCATAGCCGAATTCGGTGAACGCCGCGAAGAGATAAAGCTCCCACAGCCGCGGATCGAAGCCGGTGGTCTGGAACTGCTCAACGAAGTTGCCGTCGGCATCCTCGAAGAAAGCCATCATTGCCCTGATCAGTTCGCGCGCAGGGGAGAAACGTTCCTGCTCGACCAGCACCTTGAAGATCGGATGCAATCTCGCCTCGGCCACAGTCGGCGTGAAAAAATCGACCGGCGCGCCCTCTTCATCACCCTGATAATAGCTCTCGTCCGGCAAGGCCGCGTGCTTCTCAATTGCTGCCGCGAGACGATCCTGTGCCTCGGCTAAGGTCGGGTGCGAGACATCCTGATCGATCGCGCGGAAGCGCCCACGCAGGTCCCGTCCCAGGACGATCCATCCGTAATCATGGTCGAACCGGTCCCAGGTGATGAGACCGAGCAGCCGTTCGTCTGCAGTTGCGAACCATGCCGCTTCCTGGATGATCAGCACGATCGCCGGCAGACGGGTATACCCTGCCAATGCGTCGAACCGTTGTTGGCTAATTGGGGTCATGGCGTCCGCCCGCGGCAGTCAGTGCCGCACGCTCGCGCTTCAGGTATTCCGAAGTCTTGCGCTTCCATCATCGGACGATCTCGATCTCATCCGCATCGAACCAGTTGCGTGCGATAAGACCATCGCGAACGGCCACGGGATCGCTCGAGTAATAGACGATCGCGAGGCTCTGTTCGGCACGGCTGCAGGTCACGTAGAATAGCCGCCGGGTGCGATCGAGGGAGGTCTCTTTGCCAGCCGCCTCATTGTCATGGTCGGCCTTGGTCCGCTCCTTGATGCCCATCAGCTTGCCGTAGTTGAACATGAAACCTCGGGCTTCTTCGTCGCTGATCACCACCATCACGCGCGGGAATTCGAGACCTTTCACGCCCTGATGGGTATCGAACCGCGACACACCCCGAACATAGCGATCATACTTTGAGATCTGCTCGAACGGAGCATCAAGCGCGAGGCGCCAAGCGCCCGTTTCGCTCTTTGCATCCTCAAGATCTTCAGCGGCCTGCGCGTCAGCTTCTTCAGGGGTCTGTTCTTCGACGACGGGCTCGACTGGATCGTCGGGCTTCGCGAATGGCGCCAGAATATCCGGGATTGTGAACAGCCCGGTCTCGGCAACGAGGCGCAGCACGTTCCGTAGGGTGGGCGAGCCGCCGGTGTGCAGCAGTTGATGCAGCCGGCCGCACGCTGCTTTGGCTTCGATGAGTAGGTCGCGTTGGTTCAAACCCGCTTCGGCCAGCCGATCGCGGTCGAGCAACGGCGATGTCTTGCGGAGCGTCGCAGTGATCGCGAACCTGTCGTCTCCGGCTAGCGCTTGCGCCAGCGGAAGCAGCTCGCGGGTGAAGAAACCGATGCCGCGGGCGGAGCCGTCGAGCAGGCCCGTTCGCATCCGTTCGTGATTGTAGAGCGGCTCGAAAAACGCCTCAAACCCGAATCGGCGCGCCGACATCAAATGCTCAAGCGCCAGAGTCTTTATTTCGGCATCGCCCCCCGACCAGAGCGCGTCGCCGGTGACGTCGGCCATTCGAGCCGCAGCGGCGGCCTCGATTTGCGACGGGCTGATACTTGTCTCTGGCGCAAGGAAGATGCGAACGACGCCATCCGTCGCGTCTTCGCGGGGACGCTGCTCCTGCTTATCGTCCTCGGCACGTATCTGATTGATCAGCCGGATCACACGCTTCGGGCAGCGATGGTTCATGATCTTGCGCGGCCGCGCCCATTCCGACGGGATGACATCCGCCAGCTTCTCCATGCCTTCGGCATAAATGCGCTGCATTGTGTCGCCGAACAGCCCGAGGCTGAAGCTGTCCTTGTGGGCGGCTTGTACCTCGAGCAGTGCCTCCATCAGGCGACGGCTGGTGTCCTGACTCTCGTCGATCAGCAGTACCGGGAACCGGGCGATCAGCAGGCGCCGCAAGCCTGACTTGGTGCGAAGGAATTGCGCGGTCATGGCGATGACCTCAGCATGGTTCAGCGCGTCTCGCGTGCGGTTGTCGCCGGTCGGGCTGTAGACGAAGCGGATAATCTCGTTCAGGCTCGCATGCCGCCGACGCTTGGACTCGATCGATCGTGCGCGATCCGATGCGGCCTTGGAACCCGCTCGGCCCTTCGCCTGAGCGGCTTCAAGTTCGGCGATCTCCTCGAGCAGATTGGTGGCGAGCCATTCGCGAATATCAGCATCGTATCCGCCGATCAGCGCCCAGGCGAACGCATGGATCGTTGACACCTCGACGCGTGGATCGAATTCCAGACGTTGCTTGATCTCGTCGCAAGCGGCGTTGGTGTAGGTGATGACGCCGATCTGTCGACCACTCAGCGACAGCTGGCGACCCTGCTTTTCGCATACCGTGCGGATGGCCTCGACCAGCGAACGCGTCTTACCCGAACCCGCACCGGCATAGAGGAAGAAGCTCTTGGGCGCGGCGAGATCCAAGCAGGCGAGGATGATCGCGTCGGCCTCTGCATCGACCAGTTCGTCGGATACCGCGCTGCTCATATGGTCGGCTCAGGCGCTGGGAGGATGTCGACCTGCTTCTTTTTGAGCCGGTCCTGAAGCCAGTCGAGCCCTTCCGCGATGTAGCGCGGCACGGCCAATGTTTCAAAGCCCTCAGCAAAGATGACATCGAGTGCGAACTCGGCCTTCTTGCCATTGCGCAGCGCGTCGTACATCGCCGCGCCGATCGCAGAAACACCGCCACCAGCGTTGATCGCGTCACGGAACTTGCGGACCAGCCCATGCCCGTCGAGTCCTGCAAAGAATTCCAAGTTCTCGAAAGCGAGCGCGTCCTCAAACGTATATGGGTAGGCCGTCTCCACCGCGGTCGCCCCTGGTACCATCACTGGGAACGTCGTCTGATAGGCGACGCGGACTGCAAACAAGGCGTCGTGCGCCGGTTCGAGCGTCTTGGCCGCAGCGTCCGCCGCCATCAGCGCATCAACCTGAGTAAGGGACGGCACCCAAGATTTGAGCGTATCATTGTCTGTGTTCTGACCCGCGCCCAGCGCTGGTTGCGCGGATTTGCCGGTGGTCGCATCGAGTGTGTCGATGTCGGTGATGATCAGGGTCAGTAGGCCGAGATGATCGATCAGAGAGCGTAGCCGATGTGCGTGGCTACCGCCGATTTCCAGTAGCGAGATGTAGCTCTGGTTGAGCTTCTCGAAGTTGGTGCGGATGAAATTTGGCAGCATCATCCGCTCAGCCGGACCCTCGACGAGGATGGCCGCATCGGCGAAAAACAGATCGGCATGCTGCGCGCGCAGATAGCGGGTCACGAACCGCTGGGTTGCGTCGCCGCTGCCGAAAACGTCGTGAAGGTTGATGACGGTGGAGACCGGCACCCGGGCGACCATACCTGCCGGCAATCGGCGGAAATATCTCAGGCAGTCGAACGGCGTTTCGTGCGCGACGTGGCTCGAATGCGTGCTGACCACTAGTTGGGTCCGCAGCCGAGGGTTTTCGCCCAGGTCCTCGTGCGCTCGCAGAACGTCATAGGCTTTCTTGATGAAAACCTGCTGGACCTGGGCGTGGAGATGTGCCTCCGGCTCTTCGATCAATACGAGATGGAGTGGTTCGGTGTTGGTGGCAGCCACGCTCTTCGATGCCTTGCCGACGCGCATCCAGGCATCGCGAAAGCTCATCAGCTTGAAGATCATCGAGATGAGGTTCTGATAGCCGAGGCCATTGTTGTTCTCGGGCAGACGCAGCAGCGGCGTAACCTCACCATTCTCGCTCGTCACATCGACCATAAACGTGACGGCTGCGGAGTGATTGAGGCCGTCGATCGCCTTCAGGCGCGTCGATACCTTTGGCCGCGGATCGGTGACGCCCGGGTATCCCATTTCCTCGACTTCAAGGAACGCAGCCATGAAACTCTCGGTCAGTCGCTGATCGAATGCGTCCTGTGCAGCCTCGATCGCCTGCAATGCGCCGAGGTCTTTTGGGTCCGGACCCTTAGTCGGGTCGAGATGCTTGGAATAGTAACTCCGCAGCTGATCCGAGAGTCGGCTACCCGGCGATCCCGCAGGCGTGTCCTCGTCTTCCTCCTTCGCCACCTCTTCGCCAAACCCGCGCTGCGCCGGGATGTCATGCACGCGCACGAGGCCTTTCAGAGGGTCTCCCTCAATCGGCAACGACGCTGCGGGCAGGATTTGGGGGTGAGCCCGCAACTGGACCGGTGACGCAAGCTGGTCGGGATCGAGCGTGAATGCCCTAATCGTGAAATGGGTCTTGAGCCGACGGCTGAGGAAGTCGCACAGGCTGGACGGCCAAAGCGTGAGCTTGGGCTGCGGTGCCGGGGGATCGACATTTTCATTACGCTTTGCGTGGTCGGCCGTGGCTGCGGCCCGCAACTCCGCCGCCTCGGCGACGGCTCGCATGAAATCCTTGTACAGCTCGGACAGATCGTCGGGTTCGTAGCGAAGGCGCACACCCAGTCTGCCGCCCTCCCAGTCGAGCGTGGGGATCAGGTCGCGGACGTGATGCATCTCGCCTGGCTCGACATGCAGCCACAGATCGAGCGTAGGGAGCACCCCAACCCACGGCCTGAGATCGAGCTCGACTAACTCGTCAGCAGCACGTGCAGCGATCCAGCTTTGCCCGATGGCATCGATCGCCGGCCAGTGGCACAGAGTGAAATCGTGGAGCTCGAACGGACAACGGCGAGGCGTCAGGAAACGCCGAAGGGCCAGCATCGCCGAGGTTTTGCCGCTGTTATTTGCTCCAACGAACAGGGTCTTGTTTGGTGACAAATCTATTCGCGTCGCCAGCAGCTTGCGAAAATTGGCAACCTCGACGAACTCGATATGCACGTATCATCCCCCGTATATTCTCACGATGTGTAAGTCCGCTCTAACGAACTATGCCCATTGCGTGCCCATCGTTGAAGGTCTTCAGTAGCTCTGTGACCTTCAATGACTTCCTTAGAGCGATTGAGCAGGCGATCGACTATCTTCACGGTGACCGCAAATCTCGCGAATTCTGCGTATCATGACAATCGTTCGCTTCGTCTACATCCGATGAGGCCCCCTCAGCGCCGGCATCGTCGATCGTCGCATCCGGCTCGAAGCCTTCTGGGTAGATGAACGGAATGTTGGACTCCTTACTAAGCGAGAGGATGAGGCTGGCGAGGACTGAGCGTCCTGCCTTCACATGGCGATGGAGCTCGTCCGCTGGGTCATACGCAATAGTGCTCGATAACCAGTCATCGAAGCCTTCGAAGGGAAAGGCGGTGCCGAGAAGGACGAGCGGCATGAAGCAAGAGGTGTAGATGCTGATCGTCAAGATCGACATGTTCGACTTCGCCCCCCAGTGACCGAGCCAATTTTCATCCGGCCCGGTCTGAATGAACTGGGTCGCTACTAGATGCCCGCCCGCAAAGCTGGGATGGGCGGTGCCGGAAAGGACTTGGCCAAGCTCGCGCTGCTGTTCGGCGAAGAAGTCGGCCGCGTCGTCGACAGATTGGAAGAACTTGCCCCATGCAGTCCTGATCCGCTTGTGCAGCTTTCCCCGGGCGAGATGTTGGAAGTAGAAGGCATTCGACGTTTCGGGCGTGTCGGCCTTCACGAACTCCGCCGCGAGAGCAGGATCGTCGATGATCGCGACGAGCACCTGCATATATTCGGAAATGGAACGCATAAGCGTGCGCGCCGAACTGTCGAAGCCCAGCATCACTAAGTGCCGCATCGAGGTTGTATCGGAGACGAGCTTGATGAGAATCATGACCACCGACTGCTCGAAATCGGTCATGGCCGCGTCGCCGCGTGAGCCGGGGCGATAGACGACGCTGAGGAGGCTGATCAGCCAAGAATTGAGTTCGTCGAGGATTTCGACCCAGAGATCGAGATGGACCGTTCCGAGTTTGTCTCCACGCTCCTTCGACATGGTTATCAGCTCGGCGATCTCGATGCCCAGCCGCTTTCCCGGTTCGAGCGTCTCGCCAGTTTCATTCCAATGGGTGCGCATGTAGGTGCGCAGATTGTCCCTGGCGAAGATCGTTTCCTCCTGATCCATCGCGGTCATCACGCCGCGCTCGCCGGGAGGCGAAAAGGATCGTCGATGCCGATACGGTCGGCCTCGCTTAGCAGAAAGTCGAGCCAACCTTCCGGCTCCTCCAAGCCGGCGAGTTCGTTGGCATAATGGGAACTGAGCCGAATCCAGGCGCGCTGCTTGTTGCCGCCGCACTTGGTGAGCAAGGAGCGGTAGACCGCTCGGCAGCCCACGGCTTTATTGTGGTTTTTCCAGTAGGTCTTGGTGAGTTCGGCGAGTGGCAGGCTCGCCCGGGCATGCTCCGCTGCCGCAGCCCAGTCTATGTCATGGGCTTGATTGGGGGTGGCGGTCGCGATGGCCCTCATGTCGCTAAACTGGAAGAGCACTTCCGAAGCAGAGATGTCCGGCCACCGTGATTTCACGCCCGCCATGATCGTCGAGCAATCGAGACAGATCAGGTGCAGCTCGTGGCGATCGATGAAAGGGTCGACCGCGAACTCTGCATCTTCGTCATCCGCCACCGAATCCGTAACGATGTATTCGGTATGGCGGACAAGCTTTCCCGCCCAAGGCCGCTTGCGATTGTTGGAGCGACGCAGAATGTCTCCGCGGTCGCGTCCGCAGGCTGGGCACCGCCAGTCGGGCGGCGCAGCCTGCCAGAGATCAGCAGCACCACCGCCATCATAGGTCGCAATTTCGGCTTCGGTCGGCCGAATGACGGTGTGGGGTTTCTTGCGTCCCGCCGTCGCTACGCCGTCGCGCGACACTGAACGCGCCTCGAAGGCCTCGACATCCTTCGAGATTATGGTGTGCTGCTCGGGACATTCGCGCAAAAACCAGTTGTGGAGATGGCGGTACATTCCCATCGGATTGCCCGCCAGCATAGACGGCTGGTTGCCAGGCTCGAGTGTCATCTCGCCGGCGAGCGTCATCGCGGCCAGCGTCTCGATCAGGCCGAGCCTGCGCTCGAAATCGAAACGCGCTTCGGCGAAGATCGCGCGGGCGACCTCAAGATCGATCTGGTGCTCGACGTTGGGACGCGCCGTCACGAAGCGGCGGATCTCGCTAGGTCGGAAACTGAAGCTGCGAGGGATTTCCTGCAGCTTCGCTTTCACGGCGCCGTCGGCACCGTTGCAGTCCAGGCAGACCGTGCTCGGCTCGAAGCGGGCGACGAGCCTCGAGCCGAGCTTTTCGAGATGGGCTGTGTCTGGCGGGATGGCGGCGCGCCATTGCGGCCCTAGTTTGGCATGCAGGATCGACTTGAAATGGTCGGTTAGATGGTCGTGATGGACATCTAGGCGCGCGAGGAGGACGCCAGCGCCTGAAATCCGCACGAGATCGGGCTTGCGCCGGCCGCAGCCCGGGCATTCCCAGTCTGGAGAACGGGATGCCCAATTTTCATCGAGGTCCAGCTTCTCAGTGCCAAAGCGACGCATGGCTGCCTTGATCGCAGATGACCAGCGACCGTCGCGCTCGACGTAAAGGCCTTCAAGTTGTTCGTCGGTCAACGAGCTCAGCTCGGGGATGCCGAACTCGATGACGTGCCAATCGACCAAGGTTGGCCTCCCGCAGTCGGTTCTCCAATTGTTCTCATGTGCAAAGGTCGATAGGTCAAGAGCGATGTGCTGACGAGTGGAGGTAAACGGAGTCGATGAACGAGTCAGCGGCAGCAGCAGAGGATGCGAGGAGTGGGCTGATCATGATGACTGATCGGGGGGCGATATGATCAGCTTACAAGAGACGATCGACGATGCCTGGGAGCAAATGGACATGGGCGAATATGCCCACGCCGCCGATCTCGCCCGGCAGGCGCTCGAAACACAGCCCGACGCGATCGATGCTTATGTCGTGCTCGCCCAAACGCGCGGTGTGGCCGCTGAAGCGATAGCATTGCTGCGTGAGGCCGTGCTCATCGGCAACCGAACTGGTAGGGCGAGCGATGGAGCTGACACGACGGAATGCCCTTATGACCGTCGCGCCCATGTCCGCGCGATTGGCAATCTCGCCCGGTTGCTCTGGGCTGATGGCCGTGCGCACCACCGGGCCGAGGCGGTCAAGCATGCGCGCCGCGCGTCCCGCCTCGATCCCGATGATCGCGCCGGCACCCGACTCCTACTGATGGCCTGGGAGGCTACGGCGGGAAACTGGCCGGCAGCACGACGCGTCACTCGGCGGTGTCGTGATGAAGGGCGCACCGAGGTCCGTTACTGGCTGGCGCTCCATGCCTTTCGTGATGGATCGGCCGATGCCGATACACTGCTAGCACAGGCGATCAAAACCAACCCTCATGTCGTGGCAGCGTTACAAGGGCGTTTGCTGGCGCTGCATCTGCCCGAGGGATCTTATGGGTTCGGTTCGCCCGATGAGGCTGCGCTTTATGCGTCCGATGCGCGAGACGGATGGAAATCGACGCCGGGCGCACTTGCCTGGCTTGCTGCCGCCGAAGCCTGAACGATGGCGAGTGACCGTCTTTACATTGTCGGCAACGGCTTTGATCTCCATCACCGCATCCCGTCGACCTATCGGCATTTCGCCGCCTGGCTCGCGCAGGCCGATTACCGCATATTCCGATTGGTCGAGGAGTATTTCTCGGGCGACGAGGACTTCTGGGCCGACTTCGAGCAGCGGCTCGCCGAGTTCGACGCGGACCAAGCCGTCGACTACGCGATGCAGTTTCATTCCGACGAGCGGCACGGCGACTTTCAGTATGAGTGCGAGCAGATCGCGACCGGGCTTTCAAGCGGCCTGCGCGGGCGCTTCGCCGAGTGGATCAGAGGTCTGCAGATTCCCGTCCGCAGCGAGATCGCCCGACCAATCGTGATCGATCCTGATGCCCTGTTTCTGAGCTTCAACTACACGCCGACGCTGGAGCACATCTACGGCATCCCGCGCGGTCAGATCCTGCACATCCACGGCTACGGCGGCGACCCAACAGAGACGCTGGTCCTAGGGCATGGGTGGGAGCGACGCCCCGAGGACAAACTCAATTTCAAACCCGTGGGGCCGGACGACGACTGGCGTATCCGCGATGGCATGGACTATCTCGACGACTATTTCACCGAGACCTTCAAACCGACGGTGGAGCTGATCGCAAAGCATCAGGCGTTCTTCGACGGACTTTCCCATGTACGCGATATTTTCATTTTGGGGCATGGGCTCGCTAACGTCGATGAGCCCTATTTCTCGGAGATCATGGACCGAGTCGATCTCACTGCGACGCGCTGGACCGTCAGCATCTACCATGATCTCGCCGAACGGCGTGCGTGCTTCGGGGCCTATGGTATCGCGCCGCATCTGGTGCGCTATCTGGAGATGACCGACTTCGACTGACCTTCCGGCAGCTCAGTTCGGGATCTTTACGACCGTTTTAATGACATTCGTGCCTAGTAGCTCCATCAGTTCGTCGGCATCGGCCGGCGACACCTGACACTGAATCGCCTCCGCACCGTTATCGCGCAGCCAGGAAAATCGGTGCCGTCCGTCTGTGAAGGTAATCCGGCCATTGGACTTGAGATTGATGACCAGCATGTTGCTGTAGGAGTATTTCGCAAACCATACCCCGACTTTGGCATAGCGACGGTCCTGACCGTTGGCTCCGCCCGGCACAATATATTGGTCAGTACGCTGCCATGCTGCATCGACCTTCGCGACATCAAGCCAGAGCGCGACATCGGGTTCGTAGTCCTCCCAGCCTTCCGCCGCCGAAATATAGCGCCATTCGATCATCTGGTTCGGCATGGCAGCGGTTTCCTGAAGAGATGTGGCGGACGATGAGGTTTGATTAGTGTGGTGGGGAGGAGTCGAACCTCCCCTACGGTGCAAACGGCTGATCGCGCCCCGCTATTCCCGGGCAGTCACTGCATGGATCGGCGCGCCACCAAGGCACCACAACACCGTATGCTTCACCACGCCCGTAAGGTCGAAGAGTTTGTCCATGCTGATCTCCATCGCAAGTGGCAGGCCGGAGCCTAGGTCAATCTGAAACAGAGTGATGCTCAGCAGCGACGCGATCCACACCGTGACGGCTACCAGGAACTTGGAAAACGACTTTGACGCCGAACCAAGCCCTCCCATGATGTAAGGGGCCGTGACGGCGAGGACAAGGCCACCTATTTAGCGGCTAAGCCTTATTCGTTTCGTGATTGGTGATAAGATACGGCGCGGAAGGGGGCGACGTGGCAAAAGAATTTGATCCGGGAAATCTTGTGATTGTCGGCGCGGGGTTCTCGTTCAATGCCGGCCTTCCGCTCGCTGGCGGTTTTACAAAGGAACTGTTGAGCTTGGGGCGTGTAGTCGCCGATGGCCCCAGCGCGAGGCAAATCGCGTTCATCAGGGGCTTTGCTGATCGTGTCTTTGGCGAGGGCGCATCCCGCACCGCAGACGAGTGGCCTGATCTCGAGGACATCTTCACGCTCGTAGATCTGTCCGCCAATACCGGCCATCATCTTGGCCCGCATTATTCAGCGGCCGATCTGCGCGTGGTTCGGCGTGCAATCATCGTGCGGATGATCCGGATGCTTTACCAAGCGTATAAGAGGAGGCAGCGTTCGCCTGATGCCGACTGGCGGGCGCTGGAGACATTCTTCGACGGGTTCAGAGCCGATACAGCGCGGTGCTCAGCATGAACTGGGACACGGTGTTCGAGCGTGGCATGGCGTGACACCAAACTTGCCGATGGAGAACTGCCGTCGAAAGCGCCGGCTCGCGGGATTCGAGGCAAAATCGGCCGTATCCGAATTGATCCAAGTTGGATGAGATTTTTCAGCGCGGTGGTTACCGCGAGGATTGCTGGCGCGATCGGCTGAAGGCAGTACATCTTATAGCAGATGCGAGAGGTGCTCGACGGCATCAGGTAAAAGGCATAGCTTCGAACGATATCCGGTCATGGATAATTTGGGGGTCTGGGGGGATTTTGTCGAACATCACTGCAACTGAGCTCGCCGCGCAGCTTACCGGTGACCCTGGCGTACTCGACGTTCATCTTACCCTAGTCGAGAGGGATGTTGTGATCGATGGCCAGGCAGTCCGCATTCATTGCCATTGCCTGAGTGTCGACGGCAACGGGCGGGTGCAGCCGCAGCGCCTTGCCGAGTTTATGCGCAACGCGGTGGTCGATTATGCCATCCCGCGCTCACAAGTCGCCGAGGCTCGGGCGCGCGATCTCAAATACAATAGCAGCGAGGCCACCACGGCCCTCGTCGAGCGGGCCAAGCGTTCGTTCACCGATCTGGCCAACACCGGCGAAGGCGGCGAGATGCTGCTCTTTCTGCTCGCCGAGCGTTTCCTCAAACTGCCGCAGATCCTCTGCAAGATGGATCTCAAAACAGACACTCGCATGCACTATCACGGTGCCGATGGCGTTTATGCCGGCGTCACGCCCGAAGGGATGCTCAAACTTTATTGGGGCGAGTCCAAAGTTTATGAGACCGCCAGCGCCGCGATCCGCGACTGCCTCGCGTCGCTGGCCCCATTCCTCATCGAGCCCGACCATGAAGACGCTGAGCGCGAGCGCGATCTTATCCTGTTGAGCGACAAGGCGGATCTCGCCAACCTAGAGCTTACTGCGGCGCTCAAGCGCTATTTCGACCGCAACTCGGTGATGTCAAACCGGGTGCAATACTGCGGCGTCGCATTGGTCGGGTTCGACGCACCCTTCTATCCCGCCGACAATGTCAAAGCGATTGCCGATGAAATTGTCAAAGGCTCGCGCGAAGCCTTGACGGGCTGGCGCGAAGCGATCGGCAAGCGGCTTGCCGCTGAAAAGTTGAGCGACATGGAAATCGAGCTTTTCTGCATTCCGCTGCCCTCGGCGAATGGTTTTCGCAGCGCGTTCCTCAAGGCGATGGGGATCAACTCGCAATGAGCCTCGCCCACTTGCAGCACTGGCTGCTTGAAGATGGCATTCGCGACGAGCTCGATGAGATCACGCGCCAGATTGTGCGGCTTGAGATCGACAATCTTCAGGCTGAACCAGATGGCAGTGCGGTCGATTGGCCACGGCTCATCCTGGCCGGGAGCATCCTGGCGCGATCCGAGCAGCGCGCCGACCAAGAGGCAGCACTACGCATTGCGACTGGTGCGCTGGCACTGGGCATGCGCCAGGACATCAAGGACGCTGGCGCCGTACTCCTTGGCAAGCTTTCGAATTTCCGCGCGGTGGCACTGGCCGATCGGCGTGATCTGCTGCCTGAGGGGCTTGATGCGCGGCTTGGGGTTGCGCTGCGCATCGAAGCGCAACGGCGTGAAATGGAGAGCTCGATCCTTGTCGAATCTAGCGGTCGCTGGCTTCAGGTGAACGAGTTTCAGCGACGATTTTGGACTGAGGCCAAAGGACAAAATTGGCTGTCAGCGTCGGCGCCGACTGCGTCGGGCAAGACCTTTCTGGTACTACAATGGCTGATCGATCAGATGCGCTCCGGCGCGGCGAACATCGCCATCTAGTTGGCGCCGACCCGGGCGTTGGTCTCTGAGATCGAGACCAATCTTGCCGGGCTGCTTGGCAAGAATAGCGAAATCGAAGTCTCGTC
>Ga0157371_10002747_pt1 | contig 16547 bp, 12 predicted proteins | sample C45metaG_FD_113462 | JGI IMG/M metagenome (GOLD analysis project Ga0157371, IMG submission 113462) | Corn rhizosphere microbial communities from Kellogg Biological Station, Michigan, USA - C4-5 metaG | ecosystem: Host-associated > Plants > Roots > Rhizosphere > Soil | place: USA: Michigan...
AAGATCAAAATGTGGTTCAAATGTTTTTTATAAAGACGAAGACATTCGTTTTTTTGTTTCAAGAAATTACATTGAGATAGTGCCTCATTTTAAAGGCGTTTTGAGTGTTCCATTATTGGGAGCATCAAGAAATATTTTATTCAATCTACTTGGTGATCCACAAATTAAGCAGCCGGCTTGGGATGCTTTTAAAACATCTTATGGCATTTTGATCCTGTATTACAACAAAGAAAACAAAGTAGACAAAATTCAGCTCAGTACACAATCTACTTCCACGATTCAATTATGTGATCAATCGTAAAAATTCAGCAGCGTATTTAAGATCCTATCGAAACGACGCCGGCAGAAGCAGCTTCATGACTTCAATCATGTTTAGTGATGACCGTATTCATAATTATCGTGGCGAAAATTGTGAATATTTGTTATATGAAGTTGTAAAAAAATATGCTCAGTGCTTCCGCTCAAAAAAGAGTTTTACATCTGTTGAATGGATCCTTCTTAAATGAGATTGGCGGACTTTCACGGTTCACCGGACGTTTCTTTAAACAGGGCTTCAGGCCGCGCTATGAAATTGCTGAGTTTATAAGACAATGTTTTGTGATCGGTTATAAATCATTTCCGCTCATAGGGCTAACTTCTTTTATTTTGGGATTAGTGTTAACGATGCAATTAAGGCCTTCGATGGTAAGTTATGGTGTGGAATCACAACTGCCTGCAATTGTGGGTATCGCTGTAATTCGTGAAATAGGCCCAGTGATTACTGCACTGATCTTCGCAGGTAAGATCGGGAGCAGCATCGGCGCTGAATTAGGCTCTATGCGGGTTACAGAACAGATTGATGCAATGGAGGTGAGTGGAACAAATCCTTTTAAATACCTGGTAGTAACAAGAGTATTGGCGGCTACTTTAATGCTTCCTGTCCTGGTATTGCTCGGCGATGCCATTTCATTAATGGGATCCTGGATCGGTATCAATATAAGAGGTGCTACCAGCTTTCATTTGTACTGGACACAGGTTTTCAATAATCTTGCTTTTACCGATATATTACCCGCGTTTTTCAAGAGTTTCTTTTTTGGTTACGCCGTTGGAATTATCGGATGTTTTAAGGGTTATCATAGCAGCAAGGGTACCGAAGGTGTCGGTATTTCCGCCAATTCCGCAGTAGTGCTTTCTTCCATTGTGATCTTTATATTGGATTTGCTCGCAGTGCAGATTACTGATGCTCTTGGCCTTAACTGAAGAAAAATGGATCAACTTATTAAACAGGAAATCATTACTCATGAGCCACCGATCTCTGAACCAATTTTGAAAATTCAAAATCTTTATAAATCCTTTGGCGACAATCATGTTCTGATCGATTTTAATCTTGAATTGCAGAAGGGCGAAAGTGTGGTGGTGTTAGGAAAGTCTGGTTCAGGGAAATCTGTTATGATAAAATGTATTGTGGGTTTATTACAGCCTGATAAGGGAACAATTATCATGTTTGGAAAAAACATTCCTGAATTAGATGATGAAGAGCTGGACCGGATAAGAGCTAAAGTAGGTTTTCTGTTCCAGGGAAATGCGCTGTACGATTCAATGAGGGTAAGAGATAATCTTGAGTTCCCCATGCGAAGAACCTGGATCCGTTTTTCACATCAGGAAGTAAACCGTCGAATCGTTGAAACACTCGAGGATGTTGGCCTTGGACACACGATCAATATGATGCCATCAGAATTATCTGGCGGAATGAGAAAGAGAATTGCGTTGGCACGCACCTTAATTTTAAGGCCGGAAATAATATTGTATGATGAACCGACGACTGGGCTTGACCCTATTACAGGCAAAGAGATCATTGAACTTATGAATGAGATCCAGGAAAAATACAACACCTCGTCACTTATTATTTCTCATGATATGAAATGCGTGCAGACAGCAAGTGACAGGGTGGTGGTTTTGATTGATGGAAAAAGTTATGCGATGGGTACTTATGATCAACTGAGTAGGCATTCTGATCCAAGAGTGAAAGAATTTTTTGAATAATTTTTATGGCAAAAAAAGTAATCAGTAATGTAAAATTGGGAGTGTTTGTATTAGCAGGACTCCTGTTCCTGGTTATATTATTATACATGATCGGGAAGAACAGGAATTTTTTTGGGTCTAATTTTATTTTGAAAGCAAGATTTGAAAATATACAGGGCCTTGTCGCAGGCAATAATGTAAAATTTGCAGGCATACAGGCCGGCACTGTAAGAAGCATTAACATCATCAATGATACGCTGATTGAAGTAACGATGGTGATAGATAAGCAACTGAGTAAGGTCATTCATAAAAATGCCGTTGCTTCAATTAGTACAGAAGGTCTTGTTGGTAATAAAGTTGTCAATATCACGCCATCAAAACATCCAGCTGAACTTGTTGCGGAAAATGATATTCTTCCTGCAAGAAAAGCAATCAACACCGATGAAATAATTGAAACACTTTCCAGAACGAATAGTGATGTAGCCAAAATTGCTGCCGGCTTAAAGCTTACTATTGAACGTATTAACAATAGTAATGGGTTGTGGGCTTTATTAAGCGATGAATCTATTCCTGAAAATCTACGCATCTCGGTTGCAAGTATCCGTTTAACAACAGGTAAGGCATTGAAGATGGCAACGGATCTTGATGAAATAGTTTTGGGAGTAAAAAACGGCGAGGGTTCTCTGGGTGCTATTCTGAAAGATACTTCTTTAACCAAGAACTTAAATGATGCGATAATGGTATTTAATAAAGCAGGCAATGAAGCCGATTCAGTTGCGATTGAAATAAATAAATTGGTAAAAGTTGTGCACGAAGATGTATCGAATGGCAAAGGGACCGCCAATGCGCTACTGAAGGATTCGATTATTGTTAAGAAAATAGCTGCCAGTCTTGATAACATACAGAAGGGAACTGACGGTTTCAATAATAACATGGAAGCGCTTAAACACAGTTTTCTTTTCAGGGGATATTTTCGAAAATTAGACAAGCAAAAGAAGAAAAAAGATTGATTTTTATTTTATCATATAAAAATACTGACAGGAGTCATCTTATAAACTGCCGGTTGTCATTCTTACCGAAAAGGGACTTTGGTAACTTTCCTGCTAAAAGATAAAAAATTTTTTATGAACAATACGACAAGAGTACTTATAGCATTTGGTACAGGTTTAGCGATAGGTTGTGCGACTGGAATTTTAATTGCTCCTGATAAAGGTTATAAAACAAGGAAGAAGATCAAGAGTCAAGGGCAAAGGATCGTATCAGATGTGCAGGATATCGTATCGGATCTGCAGGATAAAATAAATGAGAGTAAAGATAAAATCGTTGATCTAAAAGTAGACCTGGTGACAGCGGTGAAAGAAAAAGTTGAGCAGTTTAATTAGGAATTTCTGCGTTAAGGTATTGGTTAGATTCACTTTTCGTACTGGAAAATCGTTGCGCTTAATTAATTGTACATGAATGATTAAAGATAGGTTTTTCATGGCGTTTATAATAAGAGCGTTCGGGAAACCGGACGCTTTTTATTGCTGCTGTTAGGGTGGTGTAGACAGGCACTCTTTTAAAGAAAATAATTTTTCGTTTGGCCTTACCTGTTATATAATAAATGTAAAGTAAAGATCTTCTAAATTTAATTTGGTTACTGGCAAAAGAAAGTTGTTTCACAACAACTTTCTTTGTGTGGGCCTAATAATAGCAGCAGGCAATTGACCATCCTGGATTGTTTAATCATATAAAATTAGATTCGGACAAAAACAATCTGTAATCAAACGTCATTTAAATCAAAGGGAAGTGAACGAATGCGTTTGCCAGTTAAATCGAAGATGGCATTGGTAACAGAGGGAGCCACCGCCGGAAGCGCTCCTTCGCCCGCTCCTTCGGGATGAGCTGAAGTGTTGATGACAAAGATTTCCATTAAAGGAACTTCATTAATTCTCATCATTTTATACCTGTCGAAGTTAGAGTTTATTACTTTTCCTTTATCAATGTTGATACTGCTTTTATAAGTGGCTGTCAAACCCATCACGATGCAACCTTCTGTCTGTGCTTTAATGATATCTGGATTTACAGGCAGTCCGCAATCAATGGCAGTAGTTATTTTCACAGGAAAAATTTTTCCGTTTTGCTTTTTCATTTCAGTAACCATGGCCACCACGGCGCCTGATCTTCCCATGATCGCTACTCCTTTTCCGGTGTCTTTTCCACGGTGATCCCAATCTGATTTTTCAGCTACAGTTTTCAATGCGCGGCTGTATCTTTCATTGTCTTTAAGAAGTGCAAGCCTGAAATACAGCGGATCCTTTTTGGCAGCATGAGCCATTTCGTCTATAAACGATTCGTGGGCAAAACAATTGGTGGAATGATACACCGAACGCCAATAAGAGACAGGCAGGTAAAGGTTGCGTAAAATGCCATTGATGCGCATGGAAGGTATCGTGTATTCTGTATTGATGCCGCCTGCAATTCCCTCTGTAGCTTCCGAGCTGTTCCTGTATTGATTTCTTATATCCTGGCAGATAATTTTATGTTGCAATGAAAGGGCGTTCCCGTTTTCATCCAGCGAACCAAGGCACACGTTTAGGGAACAAGCCCTGAAAGGGCCCTGGCTAACATCATCTTCTCTCGTCCAAATCACTTTTACCGACGCTCCCACCTGATTTGAAAGATCGGCTGCTTCTTCCACCACATCTGTAAGTGATCTTCTCCCAAATGCCCCACCTAAAAATGTATAATGAATTTTAACCTTTTCCGCCGGCATGTTATATTTCTCTGAAAGAAATTCTCTCATTCCATTTGGATTTTGAGTTGATCCCCAGAAATCGATTTGATCTTTTTTTACGCTCACAACTGCATTCATTGGTTCCATGGGTGCATGAGCCTGGTACGGAGTTTCATAAGAAGCTTCAATCTTGACAGGAGCATTGTTGAAAGATTTTTCAAAATCGCCCTTGTCGTGAAAAATAACCGCCTCATTGTTTGCCGCAGTTTTAAAATTATCTCTTATCTGTTGTGTTGTCCAGTTTTCGAGATCGCCATTGTCCCATTTAATATCAAGTAACCTTCTTCCTTGTAACGCCGCCCAGTAATTATCGGCTATAACGGCAACGCCTGCACGCTTTTGCCCAAATACTTCACGGGAAGTTCGTAAAACATATTTTACACCTTTGACAGTTTTTGCTTTATCGGCATTAAAAGTCAGTAATTTACCCAGCAGTACCGGAGAGCGTTCAATAGAAGCATACAACATTCCGGGCACCTCAACGTCAATACCATATTGAGCTTGTCCGTCCACTTTTAGCGGAACATCCTGCCGTGGAAATGACTTCCCGATGATGGTAAAATCTTTTGGATCTTTTAATGTAGGATTAGCCGGCACGGGTCGTTTGGAAGCTTCAGCAACCAGATCGCCATAAGATAATTTTGCGCTATTACTCCGGTTAAAGACAGTTGCATTTTTAGCATGGCATTTATCAGCTGAAACATTCCATTTATCGGCGGCTGCGGCGATCAGCATTTCTTTTGCGGAAGCACCTACTTTTCTCATCAAATCATAATTGCCATTGATACTCCTGCTTCCGACCACCATCTGATCTCCATAGATTTTTCTATTTGCCGGTGAAGGCATAATTGTAATGTTGTTAATATCGGCTTCCAATTCCTCTGCAATGATCATTGGTATCGCTTCAAAAGTGCCCTGTCCCATTTCCGGACGATGATTGTATAAAATTATTTTCCCGCTGTTGTCGATAAAAATAAATGGATTAAGCCCGATGCCAGGGTTTTCCGTTTCAAGATTAAGATTTACAATCTTAAGTTCTTCCCCAAGTATTGAAAATCCAAGAGCAAGACATGCTCCGGAAATTGCAGAAACTTTTAAAAATTTTCTTCTTGGAATTTTTGATTCAAATTTCATAGCGAACAATTTGAAGTGAATGGATCCAATGCGGGCACTATAAAATTAACTCAATTGCAGCAGACTTAAAGATTTGGCGGGTTAAAATTGTACTCCACGTCGCCGGAACAAAATAAAAATTCAGGAAATAAGTTCGTTTGATTCATAAAAAATATTTCTCCCGACAACTTCATCAGATTGGGTTAACTGGTTTCTTTTCCTAAAAGGGATGAAGGGAATTTTAAAAACTGATTTGAAATTATTTTCTTCTTCATTATCCTTCATGTAACTGTCAACACCAAATATAACGCCTTCTTCAGGAGGCATTCTTTTAAAAGTTCCGAATAGTCTATCCCAAATACTAAGCACATCTCCATAATTCGAATCAGTGTACGGGTTTTGATAATGATGATGAACCTGATGCAAACTGGGAGTAATAAAAACCCAGCCAAAAAGTCTATCCACATTTTCCGGCAGCGTATAGTTCATGTGAGCCAATGAGGTAGAAAAGATCTGAATGATTTGCCTTATAATAAGAACCCAGAAAAGAGTACCTGTGAGAAAAATCCAAAGCAAAGTGAATGCAAGTCTTATAAAGTTTTCTCCCGGATGCTCACGCAGCATAGTAGAAATATCGACGATCCTGTCGCTATGGTGTACAATGTGAAAACTCCACAATCTTTTGTTCTTATGCATTAAGACATGATACACGTATTCTCCAAGATCGAGAAGCATAAAGCTGCCCATAAATGAAAACACCGGATGAACAAATGGGTGAAAAGAATAGATTAGTCCAAAATGATGATGCATAGTCCACTGCATGCACTTGGCAAAAAGAATACTAAAGAGAAGTCCGATTGGAAGGTTTGTAAGAATAAATCCTGCGTTGATAAATGCATGCTTCCATTTTTTATAGTTCAAAGTAACTGCTGCAAGATTTTCAATATTCCAGCATAAAAATAAAACGCCGGCAAAGGTTGCCAATTCAACAGTTTCTGAATGATAGATAAGGAACTTGATGAGGAGCAGCATACATTATTTATAAATTTCGTGTGCGATTTTGTTTCATTAGAAAGTTATATTAAGGCCCAGGAATACTCCACCATTAGGGGCATTTGATTTATTAAAAGTAGTAAGTCTTTGGTAATAGTCAACTGAAAAAACATGAAATATGTTTTCGATTCCTACGCCTGCTTCCATAAAAGGCATTTTATCCGGGACAACAAAATCGGCGTCCTTGTTATAATCCCTGTTAGCTGCCGTCATACTTCCAGCGTAAGCGTTAAAAGAAAAACGTTCACGCCAACCCAATTTTTTTATAAATGGAATTTTACTAAAAAAAATACCGCCTAAATAAAAACGGGTATATAAGCTGACGTATTTATCAGCTGCAAATTCGTAAGGAACCATTGTATTGAAAAGGGATCGGCTGGCCACAAAATATTCATTACCTGCGGGAACATTTAACAAAAGATAAGGAGCCGTTCCAAAAGTTTTGCCAACCTGAAGGTTATAATAAAAAACATATTTTGGTGGTAATCTCAATTCCTGTTCAATTCCTACATTAATCTTTTGGTATTTAAACTGTGCTTGCCCCAACTTAAGTCCATAGGTAAAGTCTGCGGTTATTATTGGGTAATAGGTAGCAAAATGGATCTGGTCATAATTGAATACAAAATTTCTTGCATTATGAGTGAACCTCAATCCAACGGTCATTTCTGCCTCCGGCAAAGTTCTTGAAAAAATGCTGTCAACAGGTAATTGAGTTTCCTTATTTAAAGGATGATACGCAAAGTCAAAAACAGGCGTCATTTCTTTATAAGAAAGTGACCCATAGGAACTCAATGATTTTGAAATATATTGTTCATGAGTAAATTGTATTTGTTTCAGGTAAATGCGTGTAGTAGGAATGTTTTTTCGAAAAAAAGAATTGATAATATTGTCTTCATCCATTTCATCCTCTTGCGTAGTAAGATAATCATAATCACTACTGGCATACAGTGCAGTTTTAGTCCATTTGGCAGCATTCCAAATGTATTTTATTCCAAGGCCCCCTTTTATTTTTTGGTCTTTTGTTCCATAGGCTGCATATCCATTCAGATTTAATTTTTTATTGAAACCTGAAAGTGTCCATAATCCCGTTCGAAAACGCCATCCTTCGGTGCTATCCGTACTTATAAATGAGGAATAAGGACCTATGCGAAGTTTGTTTTTAAAATCCCAGTAGCCTGTAGCTGATAAGCTCACAATTTTAGAATCTATTACATACCGACGATTCTTTTTTAAGGAATCGACCATCTTATAAATGCCTCTTTCATGCGTTGTCAGTGTGTCTCCCAGTCGATTCTTATTCCAAAATGCCTCTGGCTTTTCAAGATCAGCGGTTTGTTCTTTTTTCATCTTTTTTACAAATTCTTCTGCCATAGGTAAATCGATTTGTATATTTCCAATGACAGTCGTATTTGCAGAAACCATTCTAACCTTTTTGGTATCCCGCTTTACGGGTATGCCCAAAAGTTCCAGTCCTGTTTCAAAATCCACCGTAGAAGTGTACTTGTAGGGCATATATACTAACTTCTGTGTAGTAGAGTCAAAGATTAAATTATATTGTTCACTGTAAGTAATATTATTGATGAAGTCAATGTTTGCAGTTTTACTTAAGTGCATATCAACCTTACTGATAGAGTAGCTACTGTCATTGATCCATAATATTCCGGAAAACGCATGTTCATATTGACTTTTTGGAATAAAACGGATTTCATAAACCTTTTTGCCATTTACTATGCTGCTATCATCAAAATAAAAGTTATAGTAATTAAAAGCAGTAGTGCTAACAGGGCTGGCGTACGTTTGGTTGAAAATAGTAAACCAGTTGTCGTATATATTAAAACTGAAATTAAATTTTTCAAGATGCCAAAGAAATTTATCCGTTTCTAATCCCAATGTTTTTTTAGCGAGGATATTTTCTTTATCTACTTTTGGGGAAGCACTGTGAAACCTGTCTGAAACCAATTCAGAAAAATATAAAGGAAGTATCGTGGTGTTTTCCGGATCAGTACTTCTATAGATTTTAATGACAAGTGATTTAATACTTTTACCATATTCGGCAAGGTCACTTATATTTTTAACATCTACCTCATGGCGCTGGTATTGTTTATAGCTGTAGTTTGCAAACCTATCCGGATCATTGAATTTTTTATTGGCTATAACTTTTTTCATAAATCGCTTCCCGGGCTCCTTATCTCTTTTATCAGAATAAATTACAACGGTTTGTAAGGCTTTTGCAACATTTTGCATTTTTAATAATAGGCCTGTAGTATCCTGCATTTGCAAATGGTAATCAAGATTTTCATATCCAATCCTGGTAAGTTCCAGAGACTGATTCCAGTTTCCTGCTTTAATTTTAAATGATCCATCCCTTTTTGATAAAGTGGAAATTGAAGTGCCTTTTAATTTTACAGTTACATTTTCCAAAGACTCAAGTGTGGTTTCGTCTACCACTTTTCCTGAAATAACAATTGATTGAGAAAAGGTATTGGCGGAAAAACAAAGGCCAAAAATAATCAACCAAAAAGTTTTTAACGGGGTATGGAACATATAAACGTAAAATAGCCTCGCGCACACAAATTCCCCTTTTCTAGGTAAAGAGTAGCGTTCCATTCTAAAAAGGTTGGGTGGTAGTTTGCACTTCGACACTTTTGTTTTCGGGGTATATTGAGTACTGTTTAAAAATGGGCTCAAAATTAATTCAGAATAACCTTATTTGGATAATTTGTTTGACTAACGGTTTTCTTACTTTCCTGCGGACAAAAATCGTTCTCCTAATCAAACTATTTATATTGCTTTTTATTGTTTTTTTGTCGTAGTAATTTGGTTAATGAACTAACAAAAAAAACTATTTTTTATTTTAATCTTTTTCATATAAAATCCATTTTGCCCTATCAAAGTGAAAACATAATTTTGCGACTCAAAAAACAATTCAAAATGCCATATTTATTTACGTCTGAATCAGTGAGCGAAGGACATCCTGATAAGGTTGCTGACCAGATAAGCGACGCGTTGATTGATAATTTTTTAGCCTTCGATCCCCAAAGTAAAGTTGCCTGCGAAACATTGGTAACTACAGGTCAGGTGGTGCTTGCCGGAGAAGTGAAGTCAAAAGCGTATCTCGATGTACAGGAAATTGCAAGAAGTGTGATCAGGAAAATTGGTTATACAAAAAGTGAATATATGTTTGAAGCCAATTCATGCGGAATTTTTTCGGCAATTCATGAACAATCCGCAGACATTAACCAGGGAGTGGACAGGAAGAAAAAAGAAGAGCAGGGTGCAGGCGACCAGGGAATGATGTTTGGTTATGCCACCAGTGAAACTGAAAATTTTATGCCTCTTTCGCTTGATATTGCCAACAGCCTTTTGATTGAACTGGCAGAGCTTAGAAGAGAAAATAAGGAGATCAAATATTTGCGGCCTGATGCAAAGAGCCAGGTTACACTCGAATATAATGATGACAATAAGCCTGTAAGAATTGATGCGATCGTCATTTCTACACAGCATGATGATTTTGATAAAGAAGAAAGAATGCTGAAGAAAATATCTGACGACATTAAAAAGATATTAATTCCAAGAATAAAGAACAAGTATCCAACATATGCGCAACTCTTCAATGATAAAATCAAGTATCATATTAATCCTACCGGGAAGTTTGTAATTGGGGGCCCACATGGTGATACCGGCCTTACAGGAAGAAAAATAATAGTGGATACTTATGGTGGTAAAGGAGCTCATGGCGGAGGCGCTTTCAGCGGAAAAGATCCAAGCAAAGTTGATAGAAGTGCGGCATATGCAGCAAGGCATATTGCCAAAAACCTTGTCGCTGCGGGCGTTTGCGATGAAGTATTGGTGCAGGTTTCTTACGCCATTGGTGTAGCACAACCCACAAGCATAAACGTAAATACCTATGGAACGGCTAAGATAGATTTGACCGACGGTGAGATTGCTAAGAAAATAGAATCGATTTTTGATATGCGTCCTTTCTTTATTGAAAAGAGATTGAAACTGCGCAATCCTATTTACCAGGAAACTGCATCTTATGGCCATATGGGTAGAAAAAATGAAGTAGTTACTAAAACATTTAATTTGCCTAACGGTTCACCAAAAACAATTAAAGTAGAATTATTTACCTGGGAAAAATTAGATTATGTTCCGAAAGTGAAAAAGGCTTTTGGGATAAAATAGACTTTTAAACCCTCAATTTTGAGGGTTTTTTATTTCACTTGATTTAATCTGTAAATTTGAATTGTGAGACTACATAAAACTTTTACTCCACAACACCGGCCTAAGAAAAACCTTTTAATAGGAGGGATACCGCATGTGATTGCTGCAATGAAAAGTGGTGTTCAATTGGAGCGTATTTATTTGCAAAATAATATTACAAGCGATGACGCGGATGAATTAAAACTTGTCGCGCGTGAATTTGAAGTGCCGGTAAATAAGGTGCCTTTTGAGAAAATAAGAAATTTTAATTTAGAAAATCCCAAAGGCTGTATTGCAATAAGATCCAAGATAAAATATCAGAACCTGCAGGATGTAATTTCTTTTATAGTGGAGAATGGCGAAACACCCTTGTTGCTTCTTCTTGATGGAATTACTGACATAAGAAATATCGGCGCACTGGCCAGAACAGCTTACTGCTGCGGCGTTCAGGCAATTGTTATTCCCGAAAAAGGAGTAGGAGCGTTGAATGAAGATGCAATCAATACTTCTGCTGGGGCGCTAGAAAAAATTACCGTTTGCCGTGTAAAGAGTTTGCATAATGCGATTGATGAAATTCATTTGAACGGAATAAAAGTCTTTGCCAGCGAAATGAAAGCCGAAGAAAATGTTTTCAATATTGACTTCAAGGAACCGTGCGCGATAATTATGGGAAGTGAGGATAAAGGAATTCAATCCTCATTGTACAAAGTTTCTGATACGAGTTTTAAAATTCCGATGAAAACCGATTTTGAATCGTTAAATGTTTCTGTTGCTGCCGGAATGATTTTGTATGAAGCAATGAAGCAAAGGATGCTACAAGCTTAGTTCGTTTTTTCTTTCACCTTTCCAAAAATCCAATAAGTAAGTTTGGTGGAAAGAATTCCAAGACCAGCACCAGCAACGACTTCAGACAACAAATGATTTTTGTTGTATAGCCTGAGTAATCCGACACCTGTCGCTACAACATATCCAGTATAACTTAAAACGGGGTGACTGTATTTTAATTCCTGGTGAACGATTTCTGCTCCACGAAATGCATTCGCCGCGTGACCAGATGGAAACTTAGTGTCGTGTGTATTATAGGCTGAAATATGTTCAGAAATTTTTCTCATCCCAAATCCAAGGCCACCTGTCACCAGAACAGAACCTACATCAAGAATAAGGTGTTCTTTAAAAGTATGTTGTGTCTTTACGTGAAAAGCATCCATCGCATAGACCGAAGCAGAAGGCACCCACATAAGGTAATCCGCCGCATTGGTATGAAAGTTTGGATAATAATCCTGCATGTGCGTCATGATCTTATCGTCCAGTTTCGGAATGCCGTTTATCACAGGTTTTAAACCTCCATAAATCAATAATGCACCAGGAACGATAAGTCCTGTCGGTTTTAAATGAGGTGGACTATCAGTCTGTTGTAAGTACGAAGGCTGATCAGCTTTCACCTTCTCCTGTGCTGATAGGAACGAAGAATATAAAGTAAATACAAAAGGTAATAGTAATACGAAGAGTCTTTTATTGATCATACCAAAACATTCATAAATAAAGATTATAAATTGTAAATATAATACGGATGAGTTATTTTTTTTAATCAAATAAATATTTAACCGGAAGATAGAAACTATCAAAGATTGTTTGTTTACTGTTACACTCAAGATGCTGATCTTTTGCAATCCCCTTCATTATCTTTGCAAAATGGCTTACAAAAATTTGCAGGAATTTATTGATGTTCTTGAAAAAGAAAACGAACTGGTGCGCATTAAAGAATATGTAAATCCCCACCTGGAAATCGCTGAAATTACCGACAGGATAAGCAAAAGTAAAGATGGAGGAAAAGCTTTGTTGTTTGAAAACACAGGGTATGACTTTCCGGTTTTAATGAATGCTTATGGAAGTGAAAAGAGAATGTGTCTTGCCCTGGGCGTTCATCATTTGAACGATACAGCAAAAGAAATAGAAAATTTATTCCACCTGCTTTCTGCACCGAAAGAAAAGATAATTGACAAATTAAAATTGCTTCCCAAACTCGGGCAGTTCGCCAGTTGGATGCCTAAAGTACTTAGTGGGAAAGGAGAGTGCCAGCAAATCGTTATGAAAGAACCGGACATTACCAAACTCCCTGTGATCACATGCTGGCCAAAAGATGGAGGACCTTTTGTAACACTCCCAATCATTCATACAAAAGATCCGAACAATCATACAAGAAATGTCGGCATGTACAGGATGCAGGTTTTTGGGTCAAAACTTACCGGAATGCATTGGCACAAGCATAAAGTTTCTGCTAAGCATTTTAATGAATATAAAAAATTAAATAAGCGTATGCCCGTTGCCGTTGCATTGGGCGGGGACCCCGTATATGCATATTCAGCCACAGCTCCTTTGCCGGAAAACGTAGATGAATACATGCTTGCAGGTTTTCTGAGGAAGAAAAAAGTAGAACTGGTAAAGTGTATTACCCAACCGGAAGTTGAAGTTCCTGCTGATGCAGATTTTATTATTGAAGGTTATGTTGACCCCGATGATGAACTGATCTGGGAAGGGCCTTTTGGTGATCATACAGGTTATTACTCTTTGCCCGACTGGTATCCGAGATTTCACATCACAGCGATCACTCATAAAAAAGCTCCGGTTTATCCTGCAACCATTGTCGGCATTCCGCCGCAAGAAGACGCATGGCTGGGAAAAGCCACCGAACGAATTTTTTTAGCACCCATAAAGATGACTTTAGTTCCTGAAATTCTCGATATGGAAATGCCGGTTGAAGGGGTTTTTCATAACCTGGTAATTGCCAAAATTCAAAAGGATTATGCTGGGCAGGCTCAAAAAGTAATGAATGCCATGTGGGGCGCAGGCCAGATGATGTTCAATAAAATTTTGGTTGTGGTCTCCTCAGACTCAGAACTTTTTGAACTTTCGGATTACGCAGAAGTGGCGAAAGATGTTTTTAAAAATATCAATCCGGCAACTGATATTTATTTTTCACAAGGACCGATGGATGTTCTAGATCACAGCTGCAGTAAGCTTGGCTTCGGTGGCAAGATGTGCATCGACGGCACTTTTAAATATGAAGAAGAAAAAGACGATTCATTTTCGTCTATCCGTTCCCGTTTTAATGAAGAAACAAAAAGAGAATTATTAAAGCAATTTCCAGAAATAACAAGAATCAATTTTTCATTGATAGAAAAAGAAATTCCATGTTTGCTTATTTCCGTAGAAAAGAACAGGAAAGGGCATGTGAAAGAATTGCACGAACAGATATTTGACAGCCGGCTAGCTGATGGAATTAAAATGATTCTTTATGTAGAACACACTATCGACCCAAATGATCTTCCTGTTGCTTTGTGGCGTTTTTGCAATAATCTCGACCCAAAACGGGACCACTTTATAGTAAAGAGACAATTACCACAAAATCCTGGTTTGTATATTTCATGTATTGGCTTTGATGGCACTTTGAAGACAAAAGAATTGGACGGTTTTTATCGCGATTGGCCCAATATTATTATTGCGGATGATAAAACAATTACGTCAGTCGACAAGAAGTGGCCGAAACTTGGCCTGGGTGAATTTATTCCTTCACCTTCATTAAAGTATAAAAATCAAATGTATGGTGAGGAGGCAGTCGCGGAAACTTCTAATTCACAATTTTGAATTGATAATTATGAATTAGAAATTCCGTACAAAAATTCTGAATCAAATATCTGTCGCTTCGCCGTAAGCTACTGCTGTTGCTTCTTTTATTGCTTCACTAATGGTTGGATGAGGATGGATCGAATTTAATATTTCATGAGCTGTTGTTTCGAGTTTGCGTGCCACAACTATTTCTGCTATCAATTCGGTGACGTTATAACCGATCATGTGGCAGCCGAGCAATTCGCCATATTTTGCATCGTAAATTATTTTTACAAATCCCGAAGTAGCACCTGCTGCGGTTGCTTTTCCGCTGGCGCTAAAAGGAAATTTTCCAATCTTAAGTTCATAACCTGCGTCTTTAGCCGCATTTTCAGTGTAACCTACAGAGGCTACTTCCGGAGAACAATACGTACATCCGGGAACGTTGTTGTAGTCTATAGGCTCGGGATTTTTACCTGCAAGATGTTCAGCAGCATTAATACCTTCTTTAGTCGCTTTATGCGCCAATGCCTGGTGAGGAGTGCAATCGCCGATAGCATATAAACCCGGAATGTTTGTTTGCTGGTATTTGTCCACAACAATTCTTCCTTTCTCAGTTTTAACGCCTATTTCTTCAAGACCAATATTTTCAATATTTGCAGTAATTCCTGTTGCGCTTAAAACCACATCAGCTTCCAGGGTAACTTCGCCATCTTTGGTTTTTACTTTTGCTTTTACGTGATCACCACTTGTATCCACACTGGTTACTTCACTGCTGGTCATAATGGTGATGCCTTGTTTTTTAAAGCTTTTCTCCAGTTCTTTAGAAATTTCTTCATCTTCAACAGGAACAATTCGTGGCAGAAATTCAACAATGGTAACTTTCGTTCCGATGCTGTTATAAAAATAAGCGAACTCAGTTCCGATTGCACCGGAGCCAACAACAATCAAAGATTTTGGTTGATTTTCAAGGCTCATTGCTTTGCGATATTCTATAATTTTTTTGCCATCAAATTTTAATGAAGGCAATTCTCTTGCCCGTGCACCTGTAGCAATGATAATATTTTTGGCTTCAAGAGTTTGTTTCTTGCCATCTGTACCTGTTACTTCAAGTTTGGTTGGCGAAATCAATTTTCCATTTCCCATTACAACATCGATCTTGTTCTTTTTCATCAAAAATGTAACGCCTTTATTCATCTTATCGGCAACACCACGACTGCGTTTTATAATGTTTCCAAAATCAGGTTTTGGATCTTTTAATTCAATTCCATAATCGGCTGCATGATTTGCATATTCCATCACCTGCCCACTTTTCAATAAGGCTTTGGTAGGAATACAACCCCAATTAAGACAGATACCGCCCAGGTTCTCGCGTTCAACAATTGCCACTTTTTTCCCTAATTGAGAAGCCCTGATCGCTGCCGGATAACCACCGGGGCCACTGCCTAAAACTATTACGTCGTATGCCATATTTCGTGTGAATTTGTTTTTGAAAATTGTTTTTATAAACGTTGCGAAATTACTTTAGAATGTGCAAAACACAAAAACTGTAACATTTAGTTATTAAACAGATTGTGATATTTTGGCGATATTCACGTAAAAATTACCATGTAATTTTAATCTCATTAATCCCGTTTTCTGATGAAGAATTTCTTCCTTTTCATTTTTGTTATTTCTATTTTTATCTTAACAGGATGCAGCGCTTCGCGAAAAATAAATAAACCTGAAGAAAACAACAGCACTTCAATTCACAGCGCAGTCGTTATTAAAAAGAATATACCGGAACGGGTTATTG
>Ga0157371_10002749_pt1 | contig 16544 bp, 15 predicted proteins | sample C45metaG_FD_113462 | JGI IMG/M metagenome (GOLD analysis project Ga0157371, IMG submission 113462) | Corn rhizosphere microbial communities from Kellogg Biological Station, Michigan, USA - C4-5 metaG | ecosystem: Host-associated > Plants > Roots > Rhizosphere > Soil | place: USA: Michigan...
CGTTTCGTAGTTTCGATAATATCTGGGCAAGTCTTGAAATATTTAACCTGATCGATCGTGCGAATACGATCTCTTACCAGTTGATAAAAGACTTTGCAAATAATACATTCAGCATTCCAAACCGGCTAACGCCTCGCCTCGTAAATTTTAAATTACTCGCAAGATTCTAAATTAAAAACATACAAACATGCACAAAAAAATCTTCATCAGTATTGCTTTTATCGCCGCAGGTTTTGCTACTGCAAATGCACAGCAAAAAATGAAACCCGAAGACACAGAATATTATACACCGGTACCTCCGGTAGTGACGCCCGGCAAGACTTGTGGCGCTCCACCAAGTGATGCCATCATTTTATTTGACGGGAAAGATCTTTCAAAATGGGTTGAAACGAATGACACGACCAAAGAGGCAAATTGGAATGTTGATGATGGAATATTGACTGTGAATAAACAAGCAGGCAACATTCAGACAAAGCAAAGATTTATGGATTACCAGTTGCACATCGAATGGAAAGAACCTGAAGATATTGCAGGATCAGGACAGGCGCGCGGCAACAGTGGTTTGTTTTTGGCTTCAATAGGCCCGGGCGATGCAGGTTATGAAATGCAAATTTTGGATTCTTACAACAACTCAACTTATGTGAACGGACAAGCTGGGGCGATCTACAAACAGTATCCGCCATTGGTAAATCCTAATTTTCCTCCGGGCGTTTGGCAATCTTACGATGTAGTTTGGACGGCGCCTCGTTTTAACGAAGATGGTTCTTTAAAATCTCCGGCAAAAGTGACTGCGTTTTTTAATGGTGTGTTGGTTCAAAACAACGTTAAATTAAAAGGTCCAACTTTATATATTGGTAACCCATCTTATAAGCCACACGGACCTTCACCAATTAAATTGCAGGCCCATGGTGATAAAAGCATCCCGATCAGTTTTAGAAATATTTGGGTAAGGCCTTTGCCAAATCCTAATGAATAGTTTTTGAAAATAAAAGATGGAGCGGGACGAATTGTTATACATCCCGCTCCATTAAATATTCTGCAAGCTGCTGCAAAGGCTTTTTTCTAACCGAAACCACTGCTACTTCTTCAAGATGATTCATGGCGATAGCGTAATATTTTTGTTTTAATTCCATTGCCCAACTATCAATATTGCAGCTTTTATAAAAAGATAAAACTTCTTTGATTTTATCTTCATCATCACGAAATAAAAATTCCTTTAATTTGTCCTTTTGCTGTGCAGAAGCAGTTTCCATAGCCCGTAACCATAAGAACGTTTTCTTATTGGCCATGATATCCCCGCCAACTTTTTTTCCAAATTTTTCCGGATTACCAAAAGCATCAAGGTAGTCATCCTGCACCTGGAAAGCAATACCAAGGTTTTTTCCAAACTCATAAAGATGATTTTGATTTCCTTTTCCCGCACCACCAAGGATTGCACCCATTTGTAAACTCGCGGCAAGCAAAACAGAAGTTTTCAAGCCGATCATTTTGACGTAATCATCGAAATCAATATGCTCCATCTTTTCAAATTCCATGTCCAGTTGCTGACCTTCACAAACTTTTTTTGCTGTGGAATTAAACAAATTCAAAATCGCATGAACATAATCGTTACTTACTTTATTTAGCTTTTCATAAGCTGCAATCAACATAACATCTCCGGCAAGTAAAGCCGTCGGTTCTCCATATTTTTTATGAACCGTGGCCATGCCACGCCGCAATGGAGCCCGGTCCATAATATCATCGTGGATCAAAGTAAAATTGTGAAAAAGTTCAATTGCCGCAGCCACTTCATACGCATCTTCCTGAATCGCCTCAAACATTTCATTTGCCATCAGACAAATAACAGGGCGAATGCGTTTACCCCCCGCCGTTAGTAAGTATTGAGAAGCGTCGTATAATTGCTGTGGCTCGTCGGGAAAATGTCTTTTTTTAAATCTCTTTTCAAAAATTTCAGACAACTCACTGAACGATTTAAGGCCGGTACTATTTTGATTTGTATTTACAGAAGGTGAAAGACTCATCGCTATATTATTGCCGCAATAACAAAATATGTTACGCAGTTTTTTTCAAACTATTTTTGTTTTTTCTTTTTCGGATTTTTCCTTTTCCTGATGTTCGCCGCTTTTTGTTTAAGGCTCTCGACTCCCGGAATCCATTCAAAATCCAGTTGCCGTTTTTCAAGATTTGCCGCAACTAATTTTATTTCAACTTTATCTCCCATTCGAAATTTCTTCCCCGTGCGCATTCCAATCAAAGCATATTCTGTATCGTCGTGACGAAAATCGTCGTAATCAGAAAGGTCTTTTATAGAAACTAATCCTTCACATTTTTCATTAACGGTTTCAACCCAAAAACCAAATGATGAAACGCCACTGATAACTCCTTCCATGTCCTCACCCAACTTATCCATCATAAATTCCACCTGCTTGTATTTGTTTCCTGCACGCTCAGCTTCCATTGCTGATCGTTCTTTTTGGCTGCAATGAATACATTTCTGTTCCATCTTTTTATCAGGATGAATATTATTTTCTAAAATTTCCTGAAGTACACGGTGAACCATAATGTCCGGATATCGACGAATGGGCGATGTAAAATGACAATAATCATTAAAGCCCAATCCGTAGTGCCCGATATTTTCTGTTGTATAAACCGCCTTGGCCATTGTCCGAATACCTAATTGCTCTAGCACGTGCTGCTCGGGCTTTCCGTGCACATCGAGCATGAGTTGATTAAAAGATTTGGCTGTTTCTTCTTCATTTTTCATGTCGAATTTATATCCGAATTTTCGTGCGAACGCCACAAAAGGTTTCAACTTTTCTTCATCAGGCGTATCATGAACACGATAAGGAAATGGGATAGGCTTTTTATCAACTTTCATTTTCGCCACATGCGCTGCAACTGTTCTGTTCGCCAGCAACATAAACTCTTCAATCAGCTGGTGCGATTCTTTGCTTTCCTTTACAATGATTCCTATTGGCTTTCCCGTTTCATCCAACTTAAATTTCACTTCTGTTGAAGAAAAATTTATAGCTCCATTTTTAAATCTTTCTTTTCTAAAAATACGTGCGAGTGAATTCAACAATAATATTTCTTCACTATAGTTTCCCTGGCGATCTTCAATTATTTGTTGCACTTCATCATAATTAAAACGATGATCGCTATGGATGAAAGTTTTTCCTAACCAATAATCTTTCACTTTCCCTTTGCTGTTTATTTTGAAGATAGCCGAAAAAGTAAATTTATCTTCGTTTGGACGAAGTGAACATAATTCATTTGAAATTCTTTCGGGCAACATTGGATTTACGCGGTCAGGAAGGTAAACGCTTGTTGCCCGCGCATAACCTTCTTTATCCAGCGCGGTTCCTTCCTTCACAAAATGGCTCACATCCGCGATGTGCACACCAATTTCATATTCATGGGCGCTTAATTTTTTGATAGACAGCGCATCGTCAAAATCCTTTGCATCTGCAGGATCGATGGTAAAGGTGAGAACCTCCCGATAATCTCTTCTTTTTGCCAATTCATCTTCTTCAATTTTGTCGCTTAGCGCATGCGCCTCTTCTAAAACTTTTTGAGAAAATTGCAGAGGAAAACCATTTTGAATAATGATTTCCTTCATCGCAAGGTCGGCAGGATTTTCAGCCTTTAAGATCGAAACCACTTCACCCTCAGGCTTTTTGGCGCCCTTTTCCCAATTTAGAAATTTTACCACTACCCTGTCGCCGTCCTTGGCGCCGTTAAGATTATTTAAACTTATATAAAAATCAGGGACAGGTTTTTGACTATCGGCCGCGAAAAAAGCAAAGTTTTCGCTCACCTGGATATTCCCGATAAATTCAGTTTGCTTTCTTTCTACCACATCTTCTATCACGCCTTCTACTCGCTTTCCGCCTCGGCTGTCTTTCACTTTTACACGCACAACGTCACCATCAAAAGCCTTATTAAAATCCTGTGGCCGCACTAATAAATCTTTATCTCTTCCTTCCACAATTACATAACCCATTCCGGACCTCGTAATCTCCAACGTGCCTTTCAGCAAAGGCTCAGGTTTTTTCTTTCCTGTTTTTTTACTCATAAATTATTTTAAACATTTCCTTCAATCCACTTCATCCAGTGATTCTTCAATTGTATGCTAAATTAAAGCAACCCATTCGAATTAATAATTAAATAAAAATCAAATTTAAAAATGCCAAGCAGTAAACAAAGAAATTTTTAAGATTTTTATTTTGTTCAAGGCCAGTATCTGCCTAACCCAAAGATCATAGCTGTTTGTTTACTTCCAACTAATTCTTTACCGCCAAACTAATTGCTATTAATTATCTTTATGGCAAAAACTGCATGAAATACCTTCTCGCCTTCTTTCTTTTCTTTTTAATATTCACTTCCTGCAAACAAAAAGTGATATCGGGTGCAGCGTTAGAAAATAAGTTGATCGAAACAATGAATAACTACCTTGATACGACGCTTCTCCCGGGAACGCGCGTTACCGTTAAAGACGTTGCTTTCTATCCTGAAGCTTCTCAAAAACTGTATAACTGCCGTTTTCACGTAAGAATTCAATATAAAAATTATGATAGCACGGGTGTAGTGGCCGCGTCGATAACCAACGATTTTAAGACCGTCAAACGTTCTGAATAATAATCATTTGTTTGAAAAACAATGGATGATCCCTGACTGATTTCAGGGTTTAAAGACATAGTGCCTCTTTTCATACTCTCCAGGCTTTTTCTTGCGCGTTTGAGTTTATATTTCACCTCCTTTTTACTGGATTCTTAATAATTTGTTAACAAACTTATGCAGCGAAAACTTCCCAAAAATTGCCTTGCGTTTGTTAATAAAAACTTAATCGCCTTTAAAGTATTTTTTACTTTCTTTGCGGCCTAAAAAAATTAAAAACAGTAATTTATGAAATTAAAAAGGATTGTACCATTACTATTTGCGGCGTTGCTAATGCCATTCATTATGAAAGCACAGGTGACGACGAGTAGTATCGTGGGTACCGTAAAAAGCGAGGATGGCACTCCACTACCCGGGGCCACAATTAAAGCGACTCATATTCCATCTGGAACTGTGTATGCCACCACCGCCCAAACCGATGGGCAGTTTACAATTCCTAACATGAGAGTAGGTGGGCCTTACAAGGTAGATGTAAGTTATGTAGGATATAAGGCAAAGGAATTCAATGACTTACAATTGGCCTTAGGTGCTCCGTTAAGCATTAATGCTCAATTGGTATCTGAAGCTAAAGCATTGAGTGAAGTAGTGGTAGCACTAAATCAAAGTGCAGTAATGAGTCCTGATCATCAGGGGGTGGCCACTCATATTTCCCAGCAGCAACTGCAAAACCTTCCAACTATCAGCCGCAGCCTTGCCGATTTCACAAGGTTGACACCACAGGCTGTTACATATAATAATGGAAGTGATGGTAGCTCACTTGGGACTTCATTCGGAGGCGCCAACAACCGTTACAACCAGTTTTCTATCGACGGTGCGAATGCAACAGACGTGTTTGGCCTTGCCGCTTCAGGAACAAACGGTGGGCAGGCCGGAACCAACCCGATTCCTTTGGACGCGATAGAACAGGTTCAGGTAGTACTTTCTCCCTATGATGTTAAACAGGGTGGTTTTACAGGTGGGGGAATTAATGCGGTAACGCGTTCCGGTACCAACCAGTTTCATGGTTCCGTTTACACTTATTATCAAAACCAGGATTTAGTTGGTAAAAGTGTAACTACGGGCAACAAACTGGATAAGTTTACTGATAAAACTTTAGGTTTCCGCATTGGCGGCCCAATCATTAAAAATAAATTATTCTTCTTTGTAAATGCAGAAACTTACAAGCGTTCACAGCCGCTCGGCTATAATCCTGCCGAAAGCGGATCAGGTTCCTTGTTCAGCATGGGCGCGCTTGATAGTATCAGTAGTTTTCTCAAATCATCTTACGGTTACGATCCGGGAAGTTATACGAACTTCAACAGGGACCGTAAATCTAATTCTGTTTTTGCACGCATTGACTGGAACGTTAGTGATAAGAGCAAACTCACTTTGCGGCACAGCTATGCAAAAAGCAATGACTATAACATCAGCCGTAGTGCAAAATCAATCACTTTTGGCAATGCCGGTTATCAATTCCAGGACGTAACTAATTCAAGTGTCCTTGAATTGAATACTAACATTTCAAGCCGAAATTCAAATATGTTTCGGATTACGTACAATCGCATAAGAGATAACCGCTTCAGTGATCCGGCTTTCCCTTCAGTTACGATTAAAGCAGCTGGTGGTTTGACGTATAACATAGGTGGCGAACAATATTCTTCAGCCAACAGGCTTGATCAGGATAATTTCACTCTTACAGACAACTACAGTATTTATGCTGGTAAACACACCTTCACTATCGGTACAGACAACCAGTTCTATAATACTACGAACGTCTTCCTGAGGGCATTTTATGGTGCTTATCAATATAGCAGTATCAATGACTTCATTAACGGCGCTATCCCCGATCAATATCATGTAAGTTATTCAAATGTGAAAGATCCTAATGCTCCTGGTAAAATTCATTTTGCCCAGTTTGGTGTTTATGGACAGGATCAATATGACATTTCTGAAAGTTTCCATTTGACTTATGGTGTAAGAATAGACATGCCGGTTTATTTCAACAAACCTTCAGCCAATGAAACCTTTAACTCTTCACAAATTGCAATCGCAAACAACGTTGCTACTAATAAAGTTCCGAAAAGCTCTTTATTGTTTTCACCGAGAGTTGGATTTAACTACGATGTGAGTGGAAAACATCAAACACAAATTCGTGGAGGTTTAGGTTTGTTCTCGGGCCGTGTACCTTTTGTTTGGATTTCAAACCAATACTCAAATACAGGTGTAGAGTCGATCAAATTTGACGACTATTCACCAACTGCGGCCGAAGTATTCAATTATGATCCAAAAGGCGCTCATCTGGGTGCTTATATTCCAAACAATCCTGCAAGCGCTGCATCTGAAATTGATGTTACAAGCCACAACTTTAAGGTACCTCGTACTTTTCGTGCCAACCTGGCCGTGGACCAAAAATTGCCTTGGGGTTTAATCGGAACAATTGAAGGCATCTTTACAAAAACTATAGACGACATCGCTTACGAGGATATCAATACAGCGGCTCCTACGCAGACAATCAAAGTTGGAAATTCTACTCGTCCTTTATACAGCAGTACTCCAATTGATTCACGTTTTGGTAGGGTGATTATGCTGAAAAACACAAGCAAAGGATATGGATATACCTTCACCGCGCAATTACAAAGGCCGTTTAGTAAAGGATTTACCGGAAGTATCGCTTATACGTTGGGGCATTCATATTCTTTAAATGATGGCACATCTTCACAAGCTGTTTCCAACTGGCGTTATGTTTATACAGTGAATGGTCTTAACAATCCTGAACTTACCCGTTCCAACTATGATCCGGGTTCCAGGATAATCGCTTATGTAACAAAAGTGTTCAAATACGGACCACTTTACACCTCTGTTGGTTTGGTTTATACCGGCCAGCAAGGACAACCGTTCAGCTACGCTTACTACGGTGATTTGAATGGTGACGACCCTGGAAACAGCAATGATATTATGTACGTTCCAGCCAGCCAGGCGGAGGCTCAACTGCTTTATCCTGATGATTGGGCTAACTTGGAACAATTTATAAACGGCGATAAATTCCTAAGCGCTCATAAGGGACAGGCATTAAAAAGAAATGATGCCCGTTCTCCGTGGGAAAATCATTTCGACCTGAAATTATCGGAAGGCTGGAATATATACAAAACCCACAAACTTGAATTTACTGTTGATTTGTTCAATATCGGCAATTTGCTTAATAAAAAGTGGGGACGTTCTTACTATGTTTCTTACCAGGAATCAGAGCCAATTACCCTGGCAAAAACTTCACAATGGATAAGCCCAACAGAACCTACCTTTACGTTCAATCCAAAATATGCTGTAGATGCCAATACAGGCAAAGCATGGGCAATTTCAGATTTCACTTCCCGTTGGACTATGAAGCTGGGTCTGAGATATAGTTTCTAATTTTCAGATTGTTATTTATAAAAAACCGGATCGCAAACGTGATCCGGTTTTTTTATTCCATATTCATTCACCTCTCATTTAAATCTGTAAACCAAAGAAAATCCTTTTGCATTGTTTTGATAAAAAGGTGTAAGGGAAATGTTTTTGAAATCCTTTCTTTTGTGTAATTGTGGAACTACAATTCCTGTCGCCGCTCCTATTATTCCTGATAAAACACAATCGCTAAAAAAATGATAACCGGCACGCATGCGTTCGTATGCCATTACAGCGGTAAGTACACCAGCGCCAGTGTATAAATAAGGAGTAACCCGTGAACCGGGATTAAAGTCCTGGAAAACTTTTGCTGTAAAAAATGTGGCAGCTGCCGTCGTCGCAACATGTCCCCCGTAAAAAGAACGTTGTCCACCTTTATCCAAGCGTTTTTCAAGAGGCGCTTTTTCTCCATAAACAAATGGGCGACTTCTGTAAACCAGGCCAGCAGTAAGTGTATACATTGCTCCTGTAATTCCCATAGTTTCGAGGTACATTACCATAACCTGCCCAAACTTAGTTCGCTCTTTCCCATTAATTAATGCTGCTGCCACCGGGATTGCATACGATCCGTCGAACAAAATATAGCTGTCTTTATTCGCGCGCGCAGAATAATTGCCGGCAACAAAGCGATCAAAAAAAGGAAGACTGCTCTTTGTTTTTGTGGCTAGCTCTGCCATGGTAAGGTCGTGCTTATTTTTAATCAATGAATAACCAACAAGCGTTGCCCCAACAGTAGCGGCGATCGTGATCCCATCTTTCACAAAAGTGGTTTTATAAGGAGAAACGATAACAGGTGCATGAGGCGTGTTAGAATTAATCATCAGCGGATGATCGGCTTTCAATTCCGTAGAAGAATCGGAGACAGGTGTTTTTTGGGCTGAAACGTTGCCGAGGTAAAAAATTCCCAGTAGTAAAATAATTGCTCTTTTCATAAATTAATTTTTGTACAGTTTTGTGGTATTACAAAAACAGTGCTCAATTAATAAATGATACTCAATCACTTACTTTTTATCCCAGAGAAAATAAAAAAAGGGAAAATTTGTTGGTTTACTGGCTCGATGGTGTGAGCGCTAAACCGTTTCTCTTTGGGGATATTGATGTTGTTGCAAAAGAGAATTGAGGAGATTATCGGATTTGGTTTCGTTGCCAATTAGGTCGTATAAGCTCAATTTATCGAGAAGCTGATCAACAGAAAACTGAACCATTTGCCAAAGCGAACGGACGGAACAATCAACAGAATTGGTGCAAAGTTTTTTAGCACCCGAAAAATCGTTGCAAAATCCTTTATCAAATAAAGAACCACCCAATGTTTTCAAAACATCATTCACATTAATTTCTTCAGCGGGTTTTGCGAGAATATAACCACCAACATTTCCCGGGGTGCTATTGATAAAACCTGCTTTGCGCAAAATCCTTGTTAGCTTGGCAACATAAGCAGCAGACAAACCTTCAGCCATGCTCAAGGCTTGTATGCTCATGCTTTCATCGTCATGGCATCTTGCAATACGCAGTAAAATGCGCAAGCCGTATTCTTCCTGTGATGTGATTTTCATGATGATTTTTTTCTTAGTACACTAATTATTCGAATTACACTAATTCTGATTTCAATTTTCGTTTAGTCATAACCGTTACAACGACTTACAACTTATAACTTACAACTTATAACTTTCCTCCCTACATAAATCCCAACTCCAGCATTGCCACTTCACTCATCATACTTCTGTCCCATGGCGGATCCCAAACCACGGAAACATGAACGTCATTCACTCCTTCTATCGCTCTTATTTTGTCTTCAACTTCTACCGGGATTTCCTGTGCTGACGGGCAACTTGGAGCAGTGAGCGTCATTACGATCTGAACATTATTGATTGGTAAAATTTCCACTTCATAAATCAATCCCAGTTCATAAATATCTACCGGAATTTCAGGATCGTAAATTTCATGCAATGCAACAATCACTTTTTCTTTTAATTCTTCTGCTTCCATAATTCTATTTAATTCGCACTTACCGTTTTATAGGCAAGGGCATAATTTTTAATTTGTTTTATCATTGATAGCAAGCCATTGGAACGGGTTTGAGCAAGATGCGTCATCATACCGATATCATTAATAAAATCAAGTTTCGCATTCAATATTTCCTCCGGTGTATTACCCGATAAAACTTTTATCAACATGCTAATCAATCCTTTCACAATTACCGCATCACTGTCGGCTTTGTAATACACCTTTCCGTTTTTAAAATCAGAAGTCAACCAAACGGTAGACTGGCAGCCTTTTATAATGTTTTCGGGAACTTTATATTTATCATCCAAAGGCTCCAGCTTTTTTCCAAGATCGATGATATATTCATATTTTTCTTCCCATGTATCGAACAAAGAAAATTCATCAACTATCTCTTCTTCCCTTTCTTTTATTGTTGTGTTTTCATTCATTACATTAACATTTTAACTGCCTTCTTTACTGCGGCCACTAATCTATCCACTTCTTCTTTTGTATTGTACATCGCAAAAGATGCACGAACTGTTCCGGGAACACCAAAGCGTTTCATCAATGGTTGTGTGCAGTGGTGGCCCGTTCTTACAGCGATTCCCTGGTTGTCCAGCAACACACCGATATCCTGCGGATGAATACCTTCTATTACAAAAGAAATAAGGCTTACTTTATTTTTTGCAGTGCCGATGATTCTCAATCCTTCAATTGCGCTTAATTGTTCTGTCGCATATTTCAACAAATCATTTTCATGATTCCGGATAATATTTTTTTGGGTTTCTGTCACAAAATCCAGCGCCACTTTTAACGCGATTGTATCGGCGATATTTGGCGTACCTGCTTCATATTTATAAGGAAGATCATTGAAAGTTGTTTTTTCAAAAGTTACTTCTTTGATCATCTCTCCTCCTCCCATAAACACGGGCATTTCTTCAAGGATTTTTTTCTTTCCATAAAGAACACCTATTCCTGTTGGACCATAAACTTTGTGACCTGAGAAAGCAAAAAAATCGCAATCCATTTTTTGCACATCAATATCCAAATGAACAGTCGATTGTGCGCCATCTATGAAAACAACAGCTCCTTTTTTATGCGCTTCATCAATAATTTCTTTTACAGGATTTACAGTTCCGAGTGAATTAGAAACATGGACGACAGAAACCAGTTTTGTTTTTTCAGAAAGCAATTTTTTATATTCCTTCATTTCTAATTCACCTTCATCACTTACAGGAATAATTTTTAAAATCGCTTTCTTTTCATTGCACAAAATTTGCCATGGAACAATATTAGAATGATGCTCCATTCCTGAAATAATTATCTCATCTCCTTCGGAAATATTTTTTCTTCCCCACGTATATGCCACCAAATTCACACCTTCCGTTGTTCCCCTCGTGAAAATAATTTCATCAGCAGATTTTGCATTAATAAATTCTTTCACTGTCTTCCTGGTCGCTTCATACGCGGCTGTTGCTTCCTCAGCGAGCGTGTGAATACCACGATGAATATTAGCATTGTAATTTGAATAATAATAATTCAGTGCATCAATAACAGCGTGGGGTTTTTGAGAAGTAGCAGCATTGTCCAGGTAAACCATCAACTTATTATTCACTTCCCGTTCAAGAATCGGGAAATCTTTCCTGATTACGTTTACATCAAATGTTGGCTTTATGGTAGTAGCACTTTCCATGTTTATTCCTCCATATTTACTTCTGAAAGTCTTGCTGTGATTAGCTCTTCCGCATATTCACGCAAAGGTTCAATTTTAATTTGTTCCACAATATTGGATGCAAAGGCCTGCAGCAACATTGCCTGCGCATGTTCTTTTGAAATGCCGCGGGCTCTTAAATAAAACAACGCTTCTTCATCCAATCTCCCCACAGTGCAACCATGAGAACATTTTACATCATCTGCATAAATTTCCAATTGTGGCTTGCTGTTTACACTCGCATTATCACTCAATAAAATATTGTTATTGCTTTGATACGCATTCGTTTTTTGTGCATCAGGCCTTACATAAATTTTGCCACTAAATACGCCGGTTGCGCTATCGTCAATAACACCTTTGTACAATTCATTACTGAAACAATTGGGCATTGTATTGTCAACCAAGGTGTGATTGTCGACATGAGTTTTACCTTTCAAAAGATACAATCCATACATGTGCGCCTCGTTTCCTTCCGCTTCCATTATCATGTTCGTATTGTTCCTGATTGTTCCGCCGTTTAAAGAAAGAACGAGCGTGTGCGCAAAACTTTTTCCTATTTGCCGCACATGTGTTGTGGCAACCTGGCTGGCCGAAATCTTATCATTCTGAATTTTATAATATTCTAAAATCGCATCTGTATTTACCACCACTTCTGCCACCTCATTTGTAAAACTATCCATTGAACCGATAGTTTTATAACTTTCAACTATCTGTAATTTGGAACGTTCGTCAAGAAAAACAAGACTGCGTGGTTGCGCTAAAATGTGATTATCTCTTGCATCAGAAATGTGATACAGGTAAACAGGATTTTCAATTATTTGTTTCTTCACTGCATAAATGAAAACGCCACCATAAATAAAAGAAGTGTTAAGCGCATGAATTCCGTCATTTATAAAAATGTTGCTTTTACCCAAATTCTCTTTTACAATCTCTTTATAATTACTATTTTCAGCTTCTTCCAAAGGCATCACAACCAATTGTTCTTGAGAAGTGCGAATGGTAGAAAGTTCAGGAATAAATTTTCCATTTACAAAGACGAGTTCGTTCGCGTTTTCAAATCCAGGCAAACGCATTTCATCAATATCATCCTTTGAAACCTGCACGTGCTTTGCATCTTCCGGAAGTTGGTATTCTTTTTTAAATAAGTTGCTTACAGTTGCGCCGCTGTATTTCCATTCCTCATTCTTATGAGTAGGAAGACCTTTATTATTAAAAGTTTCAAAACCTTCTTTCCTCACTTTGCTCAAAAAAGCATCGGGATTCAAAGACTGAAGTCTTTTAAATTCTTCTCCGAAATATTCTAATTTAATTTGTTCCATTTTTTTTCTTTAATCAACTAACAACAGATGGATTGAATTCTTCTTTTATAAAATCATATCCTTTTTCTTCCAGTTCCAATGCCAATTCTTTCGTGCCATTCTTCACAATCTTTCCGTTCAGCAAAACATGCACAAAATCCGGTTGCAAATAATCCAATAATCTTTGATAGTGTGTGATAACAACAATAGCGCGGTTTTCATCCCGTAATTTATTTACACCACTCGCTACAATTCTCAGCGCATCGATGTCAAGCCCTGAATCAGTTTCATCCAAAATAGTCAATTTGGGTTCAAGCATTGCCATCTGAAAAATTTCATTTTTCTTTTTTTCACCACCTGAAAATCCTTCGTTGATGGAACGTGTCAATAACGATTTATTGATCTCCACGAGGTTCATCTTTTCTTTCATCAGCTTCATAAAAGAGACTGCATCCAGAGGTTCCTCACCGTGGTATTTCCTTTTTTCATTCACTGCCGTTTTAATAAAATTCACAGTGCTCACACCGGGAATTTCAACCGGGTATTGAAAAGCCAGGAAAAGTCCTTCACGTGCACGGTCTTCCGGAGATAATTCCAAAATATCTTTTCCAAGAAATTCAACAGAGCCATCCGTCACTTCATATTCTTCTCTTCCTGCCAAAACGGACGCCAGCGTACTTTTTCCTGAACCATTCGGCCCCATGATCGCATGAACTTCACCTGCGTTCACTTCCAGGTTAATCCCTTTTAAAATTTCTTTTCCTTCTACAGAGGCATGCAAATTTTTGATTGATAACATTTCGTTTATTAAGTATTTTATTTGAAATTTTTAATTCGTAATTCGTAATTTTTAATTCTATCCCACACTTCCTTCCAAACTAATCGCCAACAATTTCTGCGCTTCTACTGCAAACTCCATTGGCAATTGGTTCATCACTTCTTTTGCAAAACCGGTAACGATTAATGCCACCGCAGCTTCTGTATCAATGCCGCGCTGGCGACAATAAAAAAGTTGGTCTTCACCAATTTTTGAAGTGGTCGCTTCGTGCTCAATTATAGCCGTATTATTTTTAGATTCGATATAAGGAAAAGTATGTGCGCCACATTTATCGCCAAGCAATAAAGAGTCACACTGAGAATAATTTCGGGCGTTCAATGCGTTCTTTCCGGCACGAACCAATCCCCGATAACTATTCTGACTTTTGCCAGCAGAAATACCTTTCGATACAATTCTGCTTCTTGTATTTTTTCCCAAATGAATCATTTTCGTTCCTGTGTCTGCCTGTTGAAAATGATTGGTAAGGGCTACTGAATAAAATTCGCCAATTGAGTTATCGCCTTTCAAAATAACACTCGGATATTTCCAGGTAATTGCAGAACCGGTTTCCACCTGCGACCAGGAAATTTTAGAATATTCACCACTACAAATGCCTCGCTTTGTTACGAAATTATAAATCCCGCCTTTGCCTTCGTCATCGCCGGGATACCAGTTTTGAACGGTTGAATATTTGATTTCCGCTTTGCGCATTGCCACTAATTCTACAACTGCCGCGTGCAACTGATTTTCATCACGACGCGGAGCGGTGCAACCTTCCAGATAACTAACGTAAGATTCATCTTCAGCGACAATTAAGGTGCGCTCAAACTGTCCTGAATTTTCTGTATTTATTCTAAAATAAGTTGATAATTCCATCGGGCAACGAACACCTTTTGGAATATAACAAAATGAGCCATCCGTAAATACTGCAGAATTTAAAGCCGCAAAATAATTATCCGTCATCGGCACCACAGATCCCAAATGTTTTTTCACCAACTCAGGATGATTTTGAATCGCTTCGCTCATGGAGCAGAAAATAATTCCAACTTCAGACAATTGCTTTTTAAACGAAGTAGCGACTGAAACACTATCCATAACTACATCTACCGCAACGCCGGTCAATCTTTTTTGTTCGTTTATAGAAATACCAAGTTTCTCGAAAGTCTTCAGCAACTCAGGATCTACTTCATCCAAACCGTTTAAAGTTGGCTTTTTCCTGGGCGCCGCGTAATAAATAATATCCTGGTAATTAATGGGCGGATAATGCACATTGGGCCATTTGGGTTCTTCCATTTTAAGCCAGTGATGATACGCTTTTAAGCGCCAGTTGAGCATCCATTCAGGTTCATTTTTTTTCGCTGAAATATGCCGAATCGTTTCTTCACTTAGTCCTTTTGCAACCACATCCGTATCAATTTCGGTAACAAACCCGTATTTATAATCACTCGCTACGGTTTGCTCCAAAACATCCATTTCTTCTTTCATTCTACCCTGTTTATTTAAACTGTTTATTTATTCCGCAAAGGTAATTCCTTTAGCTGTTTATACAAAATAGTATAAATAGATTTTAGATTTTGTTTGGATAACACTGTGTGTTGAAAATGAATAATTACAGTAAACAGACAAAAAACGCAGATTTTTGTTTTCTTACGTTAAAGGAAGAATCTGAGGAAATTAAAAACGCGATTTTATCGTAAAGCGACCTTTTTGTCACTCCGTGCCTCTTGCACTTCTGACGGTAGCACTTTCGAACCTTTATTTCCAAAACTATTTCTTACATAAGATAACACATCTGCAATTTCCTTGTCTTTTAAAACCGAGCCAAGCGGAGGCATTGGATTATTATAAGTTTCACCTTTTATTTCAACGCCTTTCAATCCGTTTAAAACTATTTTTGCAAGGGCGACTTTATCCCCTAAAACGTATTGTGTTTGAATCAGAGGCGGCGCCATGTGAGGCACTCCTGCTCCATCTGCCTGGTGACAAGAGATACAATATTTTTTATAAATCGCTTCGCCATCCTTCAATGATTGATAAGCAACTTCCTGATGAGTATCTGCAGAAAATGAATTTCTTGCTCCATTTCTTAGAAGAAAGGAAAAAGGAAGCAGTGAAAATCCAAGAATAACCAATTTATTCATTCAATTATTTTTTATACGTGATTTTAAAAATGGTTCCTTTTGAATCGTCGGAAACATACAGCGATCCATCGGGGCCTTGTGCTAGTCCGCAGGGGCGGTGTTTCGCGCTGCCTGGTGAAAGATTTTTTTCTCCGGCAAAACCATTTGCAAAAATTTCCCATTTGCCTGAAGGTTTCCCGTCTTTAAAAGGCACAAACGCTACGAAATAACCTGCCTGCGGTTCAGGGCTCCGGTTCCATGAACCGTGGAATGCGATGAACGCGCCGTTCTTATATTTTTCGGGAAATTGATTACCGGTATAAAACAATAAACCATCAGGTGCCAGGTGACCAGGAAATGCCACCAGAGGATCCAAATATTTTTTATCAGAAGTTTTCGTTCCATTTCCTCCATATTCAGGCATCAGGATTTGTTTATGCTGAATTTGGTCATAATAAATATAAGGCCAGCCGGCATTATCACCTTTATGAAGTTCATACATGCATTCAGCGGGAAGA
>Ga0157371_10002750_pt1 | contig 16544 bp, 14 predicted proteins | sample C45metaG_FD_113462 | JGI IMG/M metagenome (GOLD analysis project Ga0157371, IMG submission 113462) | Corn rhizosphere microbial communities from Kellogg Biological Station, Michigan, USA - C4-5 metaG | ecosystem: Host-associated > Plants > Roots > Rhizosphere > Soil | place: USA: Michigan...
ACCCTTGCATCTTCCTCGCGGTCTTTAAAGAAGTCCAGAATGTAGCTGCTTGTCCAACTTATAGACTCTGTCCAGGTAATCGCGTTGGAAAAGGAATTCAAAAACCTGGAGCTTCCACCAAAACCTTCGTGGACCGCATTAATGCGCTTTCCATAGCCGAAGGTTAGCGCCGCATGGAACAAGGCAACGATTATGAATATATCCCAGACGCTACCCCCAAAATAAGCCGCGGCGACAAAAGACACTAAGGCAACAAAGGGTGCGGCGGGTGTATAGGCCCGTAGAAACTTGTTGTGGGTAAAGGAAAGTTCTTCGGGCAACTGGCTTCTAATTTTCTTCTTCAAGACAGCAAGCTGATGTTTTTCATGTCCATGTAGTTCAGCCCGGAATTCAAACGTCTTTTCAATATGGATTTTCACTTCCTGTATGGCTTCCTGCCGGCGTTCAATAACTTCTTTGGTGTTTGGTGCAGAAAGGTTCAAAGCGAGCAGGTCCATCCCCTCTTCGGTATTGCAACGGTTGATCATAGCGTAGAGGGAACCCTCTCCATAAATATCCAGGTCGGATGCATAAGGATGGGATTCATCCTGGTAGATATGCCCATGCTCGTAGCCGTTCCTGCGCTCCTGCAGGTGCAGTAACTCATTGGCATAGATCCAGTGCAGCTGTTCATGGTACTCCAACTCACCTTGTATACGGATCTGCTTTTTCACCTGCACCATAAAAAGTACAATTGGCAGCAGGAGCAGCAGGTCAAACACCAGGTTAAATCCAAAGTAGATGATCAGACCAACGATCAGGATCTCAAAAAGGAACAAGCTCAGCCGGGACAACGAAATGTTATTGAGGCTGGCTTTCAGATCCTTTATCAATGCAGACTGCCTCGCCTCTTTATTTTGATAGTCCAATAAAATACTATCTTTTGAATTTACCATATCTTTGATTTCGCTCTAGATGGATAAATATAGGCAATACGGAGCGTTCCTGATTGAATTGGCTGTAAATGGAGGACAACTGCGTCTGGCTCGGTGCAGCTCGAACAAAGAATACACACATGAAAATAACCCTACTCGTTGTTGGAAAAACGGAAGATAAATATCTGATTGAAGGTATCGAAAAGTATCTGAACAGGCTGAAACACTACATTACCTTCAACCTGGTGGTGATACCGGAACTGAAGAACACAAAAAATCTGACCGAGGCACAGCAAAAAGCTAAGGAAGCAGAAAGCATACTGAAGCAGCTGACAAATTCTGATCAATTGGTGTTGCTGGATGAAAAAGGAAAGAAATACACGTCGGTTGCTTTTGCAAATTATTTGAACAAACAGATGATCGGCAGTGTTCAACATCTGGTATTTGTTATTGGTGGACCATATGGATTTGACGAGTCGGTGTACAACCGGGCAAACTCCAGCATCAGCTTATCGGAAATGACCTTTTCACACCAGATGGTTCGCTTGTTCTTTATCGAGCAGCTTTATCGGGCATTCAGTATTTTAAAGGGTGAACCTTATCACCATGAATAATCAATTTGTGGAAATACGGGTAGAAATACATCATTAGGAAAAGGAGATGAACCATGCAACTTGGAAATTTTAAAAGAAACTACCATTATAAAAGCGACACCAGTCAGGGCCGGGGTGGCTATTGGCTAGCAATTGTGATCTCAATTGTAGCCTTCCTGATCATCTGGTACCTGTTTTAACGCAAAAAGCCGGACCAACTGGCCCGGCTTTTTTTATAAACCGATAACGATTAAACGCCTTTTTTACTGGTCATGTTTGCCTTTTTAGCAGGCTGAGCAGTTTTACTTGGTGCCTTAGCATTTGCTGGCTTTGCAGCTGGCTTAGGCTTTTTGTCAGCTTCCGCTTTCATGGCTTCCAAATGTTCATCTGATTGCAATGCCTCTTCAGTAAACAATGGCAGGTCCTTCAATAAGTTGTACCAGGTAATGATCTTCTTCATATCAGAAACATACACCTTATCCTGATCATGTGCCGGAGCAACTTGCTCAAAGAAAGTACGCAAGGCAGCAGAATCTGCTTTTGCATCTGGTACAGAACCTTCGGCAGCGCCGATGTTCGCCAATACATCAACCAGTTTCAGATCTTCGTCTTCTCCGTAAACGGTGATGTCTTCCAAAGAAGCCAGTTTGGTGTTTGATATGTTGGCTACAATTTTCACCTTTTGTGCGTCAAGGCTTTCTAAAACGTATCCCGCTTTATTCTGACCAACGAGCTTGTATAAGCCCGGTCTCCCTGAAACCGCTACAATTCCTCTTAAATTCATATATGTTGCTTTTGAAAGGATAGAATTAATCTTCTATAACCTCTATTCCTAAAATTTTATCGCCCATTTTGATGTCATCAACAACATCAACGTTTTCAATTACTTTACCAAAGCAAGTATGATTTCTGTCCAGGTGTGCGGTGTTTGTTCTGCTGTGACAAACGAAGAACTGTGAACCTCCGGTGTTTCTGCCTGCATGTGCCATAGACAACACACCACGGTCGTGATACTGGTTTTCGCCTGTTAATTCACAATCAATTTTGTAACCCGGGCCACCTGTTCCTGCTAGGTGTGCAGTAGAAGCATCTTTGGAATTTGGGCATCCGCCTTGGATAACAAAATCAGGAATGACACGGTGGAACGTTACCCCATCATAAAATCCTTCATTAGCTAGCTTTTTGAAGTTTGCAACGGTATTTGGCGCGTCCTTGTCGTAGAACTGAACGGTCATGTTACCTTTCTCTGTCTTTATTATTGCTTTACTCATATTCGTAAGTTTAAAAGTCAAATTTAGCAAATTCAAACGACTACAGGAATTTATGCGGACAAAGTTTATGTGTACACTAGTCGATGAGCGGAGTTTCGTCTAACCTGAGATAGAAATCAATGCGCAGGCTATCGCCAATATGAACCTTAATTTTGGAGGTTTTCACCGGATAATAGCTCATCGCTCGACCCGTAAACCTGTACCTTCCTGGCTTTATCGTAAAAGTATATTCTCCGGATCGGGGATCCGCTTTTGCCTGGAGTTCCCGAGCTATATAAACGCGTGGAACAGTAGCAGGTAACTTGGTTCCATATTCATACACCGCGCCATACACGACTCCAGGTTTATTAAAACCAGTTTGGGTTTTATTTATCTGATATGAGCCTTTCGTTAAACGCTTGGAAGCACATCCGCTATGGATTACGGCTAGTAAGGTCAAGCTTACCACTAAGGTGTGTTTAGACATACCCATCATATTCCTTTCTAATCGTAAAAGTTCCAGCGAACACCGAACTTCAGCATACTGTCTTGCATGGGATAACCTGGAACCGTATAATAGCCACGGTTAATCAGGTTTTGATTCGCATACTCATACTTCACAAACAAGTTTGCCTTCCGCAAACTGGCGCGCAGCCATACATCTACGACAGGCTCTGACTTCAACTCGCCCGCATTGCCGTTGTAAAACTGACTGGCTGCCGGTGAATACGAGTAAGATTGGAAAGGTGTATTGTAACGGATATCAAAACCAACATTCGTGCGCAGCACTTTAAAGAAGGTTTGATCCATAAAGAAACTGTTGAACGTATAGACTTCCGGGATCCGAAGAATATTCGGGTGGTCGGTCTTCTGGTACACTACAAAACTCTCCAGGTTGAACTTGCCAAAGCGCAGCCGCTTTCCAGCACTAATCTTCAATAGATTGATGCTGCCGGATGCCTGACTGGGCTTAATGCTGTTCGTACCATCCTGATCGAAGTACAGGTAGTCGTTGATCAGGTAGTACTCCGCACCGGCATCAAACTTATACTTGTCGTTCACATATTGGAAAGAAAAGTTCAGGGTCTTGGTTCGGCTGAAATCGTTTACCCAGCTGTAATGGTTTCCGAAATACCGGTTAAAGATCTCTTCTGGACTTTTATTCTGCATGTAGGCGCCCAATACGATCCGTCCGATCGAGTTGCTGAGCAAGAGATTACTCTTCGCTTCATACAGGAAGTCGCCGATCTGCCTACCCTGGAAGATCTGCTGTGCATCTACGTTCAGATCGATCCGGTTACTGAACCGATAGCCTAAACCGCCCAGCAAAGTCGTATTCTGGAAGCTGTTCGTATATTCATAGTAGTTGGTGCGATCCCTGTACCGGGCATATTGTGCATACTGGTAGAAATCGTGACGGATCCCTAAATCCAGCTTTAACTCATTCTTGATAATCGAACTGCTTTTTCCCCTCAAAAAGAAGCTGTAGATAAACTCATTTTGCACATGGCGCACTGCGGTCGAGTCATTTGTATACGTCGAGTCAATGATCCCCTTTGGCAGCACGTCTTGCTCACCCAGTTCATCACCAACGAAATTAAACCCATCCTTATCATACCTGAAGGTATAAGCGATCTTGTTCGTCGGCAGCACCTTCTCTGATGTTTCCTGTGCCAGCGTGTCTATACGGCCAACAAAATACGTCTGCTTGATCAGCACAGAGCTTTTCCTCCACAGCTGCCTTGCATTGTTCAGGTTAACATTCTCTGAACCCCGGGCGAAGTTACTGCCCACCGTAAATAAACTATCATTGGGCAATCCGCCGTTCTCCTGGGCCTTCAGGGTATTGAACACCGCATTGGCAAACAGGTTATATCGCTTGCTTGGCGACTGGTACCAGGTAAACACAGCCGCATTAAAGTGGTCGCCGCGCTGGCGTTGGTAAGATCCATTGGAGGTAATGCGGTTGTAGTTGGCGCCGAAGTTCCAGTTCGGCTTGATGTTCTGCGAATGGGTAACCTGCAGGATCTGCTCGCCCCCGCTTACATAATACAGGCTGCTGAACGGAGTCCGAGCCTTGTAGTAGATCACATCATCATGTGTCATTGCGTAAATATCCAGCGAATGAAAGCCCGGGTCAAACCCAATTGTTTTCTGTGGCTGGAACAACATATCCCTTGCAGCAAGTCCGAGGTTCCCGGTGTTGATCGTCGGCCTTCTCGGCTGGGCAAGCGGACTGTAGTTCTGAATGCCTCTTAAACTCGTATCCAGGGGTAGCGTTTGGATGCTGTCTTTTGTCAGCTTAAGTGTCGTGTACCGTACATATTTAGACGTAAACACCACAGAATCTGCGGACTCATCCAGCTTTTTACGCAGGGAATCCAGTTCCTTATTGTTGGTTACGTTTGTTTTCAGATCCTGCGCAAAACTTACCCCCGCCTGTAACAAGCATAAACAAAACAGAGATAAGACAAGGGTTTTTAACATTATAGTGATGCGATTAACTGACTCAATATACGGGTCATTTTAGGTTCAGCCTCCGCAGCTGTGGCCAGAATATCTTCCAGGCTAAATGGCTGTAGATCCTCCGGAAAGCCTTCATCCGTTAGTACAGAAATGGCAAAAACAGGGATGCTCATGTGATTGGCAACGATGACCTCGGGTACGGTGCTCATTCCGACCGCATCTCCGCCAATGATCCTAAGGTATTTGTATTCCGCTTTGGTTTCTAAATTAGGCCCGGTAACCGCTACATATACCCCTTGATGGCAGATGATTTCATCTACTTTTGCAATTTCCAGTGCTCTTGTGATCAGCTTTCTGTTATACGGTGCACTCATGTCCGGGAAACGCGGGCCCATGTCCGAGTCGTTCCTCCCGCGAAGCGGACTTTCAGGCAATAAGTTGATGTGGTCACTGATGATCATCAGGTCGCCTTTTTTGAATAAAGGATTTAACGATCCTGCAGCATTGGAAACAAACAGCCATTGAATGCCCAAGACTTTCATTACGCGCATCGGGAAGGTGATCTGCTCCATGGAGTACCCTTCGTAGTAGTGCAGGCGCCCTTGCATGGCAATGACCTTCTTGCCATTCAGCGTTCCGAAGATCAGTTTACCGGAATGAAATTCCAGGGTAGATATCGGGAAGTTCGGAATGTTTGAATACATCAGGCTGTATTCCACTTCAATATCAGTGACGAGCCCACCCAGTCCGGTACCTAGAACGATACCGATTTCGGGTTCAAAATTGTTGGTCTTCTGCTTAATATATTGTACGGTTTCGTGTACGGTTTGATACATATTCTATAATCTTGTTGTTAAATCTATCTTGGTCTGCAGCCTGCATTTGCACCGCTATGGGCAGATAAAACACAGGCAAATCTACTAGTAATTCTTTTATGTTGGCATCTATTAAACGTTGTGCGTCTTTTTCTGTTGTGATGATGCACTTATCTCCCGCAGGGTCGTTTTTAAATGCTTCCACAAGAGCCGAGATCTCCGCTACACGGAAGCGGTGGTGATCCGGAAAACAGTGTTGCGATACCCGCTGAAACTGCCCTTCCAAGTGCTGCACTAGTGGCAAGGGATTCGCGATGCCAGTCAGCATAAACACCTTGGTATCCTGACTCAGCGTTGTCGACTGAAAATGGGACGATGCAAATACAGGTTTATAGCTTTCATAGTTGATAACAGCAAAATGCACCCGTGGTTTGTAGGCATCGGCAAACTTGCTTAAAATCTCTGATTTCCTGGCGGGATTGATCTCGACAGGCGATTTGGTGATCAGGATGGCATCTGCACGGCGGTATCCGGAAAAGGGCTCGCGCAGGTTGCCTGTAGGCAGCATCCATTGTAGCCGGAACATACTGGCATATTCAAACAAAAGAATATAGAAGCCGGCCTTGACCCGGCGGTGCTGGTAGGCATCATCCAGGATGATCAGGTCATGATCCTTTTCCAACAGGCGAATGCCCTTTTCGCGGTCCTCACAAACGGCAACAGTTACATGCGGAAATTTGCTGTAATACTGCAGGGGTTCATCACCGATGGTGGATGCCGTAGCGTTTTCATCAGCGAGCAGAAAGCCGCGTGTGTTCCGACCGTAGCCCCGGCTAAGGATTGCGATCTTTTTATCGGCAAGCAGGTTAACCAGGTATTCTGTAACCGGTGTTTTGCCACTCCCGCCAACGGCTAAATTGCCAACGCATATCACCGGCAGGTCAAATTGAACAGATTTAAGGATGCCCAGGTCAAAGCACCAGTTGCGTACAATGATAATTAAACCATAGACCAGGGACAGGGGAAATAAGATTAAACGCAGGTATTTGAGCATGGCTGGGCTTCAAAAATAATAAATATAAAAGGCTTTAACTAAAAACTAAATATCGCCGCCAGAGCCTGCCCTGCGTACTACAAAATAAAGAGTATCTTTGTAAAAACAACAACATTATACTATGCTTAAAGGATTTTTTAACGTACCAGCACCAGTAAATGAACCGATTAAGGATTATGCACCTGGTAGTAAAGAACGTGAACTATTGAAGGCAGCTTTAGCGGATGCCCGTTCAAAACAGATTGACATTCCGATGCATATTGCCGGGAAAGAAGTACATACAGATAAAAAGGGAACCATTACCCCTCCTCACGATCACCAACACGTGTTGGGATCATACAGCATTGGCGAGAAAGCACATGTGCAACAAGCTATTGACGCAGCCCTGGCTGCGAAAGCAGACTGGGAAAATCTGGCCTGGGAACACCGCGCTTCGATCTTCCTGAAAGCCGCAGATCTGATTGCAGGTCCATACCGCTATAAATTGAACGCTGCAACCATGCTTGGTCAGTCGAAAAACGCCTACCAGGCGGAGATTGATTCTGCATGCGAGCTGATCGACTTTCTGCGTTTCAATGTGAACTACATGACGGAGATCTACAAGCAACAGCCACCCGTATCTGCCACAGGAACATGGAACAGATTGGAGCAACGCCCGCTTGAAGGTTTTGTATTTGCATTAACACCATTCAACTTTACCGCTATCGCTGGTAACTTGCCAACTTCAGTAGCGATGATGGGTAACGTTGTGGTTTGGAAACCGGCCGATACGCAGGTCTATGCTGCCAACTTGTTGATGCAGATCTTTAAGGAAGCTGGTTTGCCGGATGGCGTAATCAACCTGGTTTATGTATATGGACCGGACGCTGGCGAGGTGATCTTTAACCATGCTGATTTTGCAGGTATCCACTTCACCGGATCAACAAGCGTGTTCCAGGAGATCTGGAAAACGATTGGTAACAACATCTACAAATACAAGAGCTATCCGCGCATTGTGGGCGAAACTGGTGGTAAAGATTTCATCCTGGTTCACGGCTCGGCAGATGTGGAAGCTTCTGCAACTGCGATCGTACGCGGTGCTTTTGAATACCAGGGACAGAAATGTTCAGCAGCATCCAGGGTGTATATTGCGAGCAGTGTATGGCCACAGATTAAGGAACTGATGTTAAGAGATCTTGCCGACTTCAAAATGGGCGGTGTAGAAGACTTCAGCAACTTTATCAATGCCGTGATCGATGAGAAGTCGTTCGACAAGCTGGCGCGCTACATTGATGCAGCGAACACCGATTCGTCACTGGAAGTTATTGCCGGTGGAAAGTATGATAAATCAAAAGGATACTTTGTGGAGCCAACCGTGATCGTGGTTAAGGACCCGAAATATACAACCATGTGTGAGGAGCTTTTCGGTCCCGTATTGACGGTTTACGTGTACGAAGATGAGGATTTTGAAGATGTGATGAAGATCATCGATACAACCGGCATCTATGCTTTGACGGGCTCTATCATTGCGCAGGATCGTTATGCGATTGAAAAAGCTTCTGTCGCTCTGCGGAATTCTGCAGGTAACTTCTACATCAATGCTAAATGTACAGGTGCGGTGGTTGGCCAGCAGCCATTTGGTGGTGCCAGAGGATCCGGCACAAATGATAAAGCGGGTTCGATGATCAACTTGTTGCGTTGGGTATCTCCAAGAACAATTAAGGAGACCTTTAATCCGGCTAAGGATTACCGTTACCCATTCCTTGCTGAAGATTAATTATTTAGATATTTATTATACAAAGAGGCCGGCTATGAGAATAGCCGGCCTCTTTTGTTTTCTGACCCATCTGTTTTCACGGGGTTTTTAGGATAAGAGCCGCTTCATGCCAGCGAGATCCTGGCGTTTAAACAGGATGCATTGAATTTCAGATCAAGCGCACATCAACCGCACATGAAACGCACATCAAGCGCACATGAAGCGCACACAACGGGTGCGTTTGAGGTGTGTATGACCTGCGTTTGAAATGACGATAATGTGCCGGTTTACCGGAACTGTTTACACCCTCGCAGAATTCTTTTCAAAATGGTTAACAGCCGCTTAGGTTTTCGACAATGACCTAGGCAGCCTTGGTAAAATGTTCAGAAACCCGGAGGAGAAAAAAAAAGTCCCAGTCAACTGACCGGGACTTCTTATCGAACTAAAACTAAATAACACTTAAAACATGGGATTTTAAGCTTTTGAACCTACCGTCTTAAATACGGGTGACAAGCTGTCGTCACCTTCACAGGTAACGCCGATGTCTTTGATCAGGCCAGTCTCCAGACTGTAAGCCCAACCATGAATACCCAGCTTTTTACCAGATGCCCAACGGTTTTGAACGATCGAGGTCTTGGTCAGGTTAAACACGCTCTCGGTTACATTAAGCTCAACCAGGCGGTTCAATCTTTCTTTGTGTTCAGTGATACTGTTCAACTCCTCTTCATGTAAGCGGTAAACATCTTTGATGCTTCTCAACCAGTTGTCGATGACACCGAATTGTTTGTTGCCCATGGCAGCTTCTACACCTCCACAGCCATAATGACCACACACGATCACGTGCTCTACACCAAGAACGTTAACGGCATAATCGAGCACGCTAAGCATGCTCATATCCGTGTGTACAACCACATTGGCAATGTTTCTTAATACAAAGATATCGCCCGGGTTGGTATTGGTGATCTGGTTTGCGGGAACACGGCTATCTGAGCAGCCGATCCACAATACCGGCGGCTTTTGGCCTGCAGATAAACGGGAAAAGAAATCCGGATCTTCTGAAAGGGTTTCTGCAACCCATTCCTTATTTCCTTGAAGTAATCCTTCGTATGTAATTTGCTGATTTTCGCTTCTTTTTAAATTTGCACACATAATATTTTAATTATTTATTTCTTGTATAATATTCGGGTTCATTTTAGGCACAACGTAGTTATCCTGGATGTTCTCCAAACTCACGTGGATACCTTTTGTAAAAGCGTTATGCTTAAAGTTAAAAATAGTTTCCAATACATCCTGATCAATGAAGCGGGCATTTGTGCCGTCAATGATCACATCGGTCCCCTCAGGGATATTGGTAAGCATAACCTGTATAGCTGCCTTATTCAGGAATGATACTTCCTCAGCCAGCTTGATCCGCAGATGCTTTTTGTCTCCTTCTGCCGAGACCTTGTAAAAGAAAGGGTTACGCATGTTGGTGCGCAGCAGGTAGAATATAGACACAACCATACCCAGGGCAACACCCTTAAGCAGATCGGTAAACAACACCGCCACAATGGTTACCACAAACGGAATAAACTGATCCCAGCCCTTTTTGTACATGTGTTTGAATAGATCAATTCGCGCCAGCTTGTAACCGGTAACCAACAGGATTGCCGCTAAACAGGCCAAAGGAATTAAATTGATTACAAATGGAATAAATATTAGCGACAACAGCAACCAACATCCATGCATAAATGCGGAGGCTTTGGTGCGGCCGCCGGCATTCACGTTTGCTGAACTCCGGACAATCACGGAAGTCATGGGTAAACCACCCAGCAATCCGCTCACCATGTTACCCATTCCTTGTGCAACAAGCTCTCTGTTCGTCGGCGATACCCGTTTGATCGGGTCAATCTTATCAATGGCTTCGATACTGAGCAAGGTCTCCAGACTTGCCACAATGGCAATGGTACCCGCAATAACCCAGACATCCTTGTTACCTATAGCCGAGAAGTTCGGCATGTTGAATAAGCCGGTAAATTCGAACCAGCTGTTTACTACCGGGATCTTTACCATTTGGTCTGCACTAAGTGCCATATCTGTTCCTTTGAACACCTGGCTGATGATAATACCAAGTACAACAACTACCAGGGCGGCCGGAACGGCGCTCACCTTCTTCAGCTTCGGCCAGTAAATAAGAATGGCTATGGAAAGTACACTGATGATGATGGCAACCAGGGTGAACTGACCTAGCGCGCTTTGAATGGCGCTAAACGTGTTCTCCTGATCCTTCTGCATAAAGCTTTCATCGCCAGGAAAATCAGAATCCACTCCAAGGGCGTGAGGAAGCTGCTTGAGGATCAGGATCAATCCAATTGCAGCCAGCATCCCTTCGATTACACTGGATGGAAAGTAGTTTCCGATTGTTCCGGCTTTAAGCAAGCCCAGGATGATCTGGAAGACACCTGCAAGCATCACGGCAAGCAGGAAAGTTTGAAAGCTGCCCAGCTGGGCAATGGCGCCCAGGACGATAACGGTTAAACCAGCAGCTGGTCCGCTTACGCTGAGTTGGGAGCCACTAAAGGAGGCAACGACAATTCCGCCGACAATACCCGCGACAAGCCCGGCAAACAGTGGCGCACCGGAAGCCATTGCAATACCCAAACACAAGGGTAAGGCCACTAAGAACACCACAATGCTGGAAGGCAGATCGTGCTTTAGATTCTTTTTTAAGAAGTATTTCTTAAGATCCAGCCCCGAAGAGGCTGAGTTATCATTTTTCATAAAACTATTGGATTAAATGAAATGATCGCGTGCATTGATAGCCACTCTGATCAGGTCATTAAATTAAACTGTACAGTAAATTATGCGCAGCTTGCAGCTGGCATTTGCAGGAAGTTTATGAAAAATTCGGTGGGGGTGTCGGAACAGACGGATGATATGGATTTACATATCGCTTGTTGTGATCAACGAAGTTATTGTCGATTCCAATCGAATAGACCGTTGGAAGGTAGACAAAGAAGTAATTGTGGTTTATTAATTTGAACTCAACGAATTTGAGGACTTTTGAAGAATCGCCTTCGGTTTCATGCTCCTGTTCAAGCTGCATGATCACAGACTTCATCAGCTCCTTATCCAGATGATTGAAAAATACCGGCGCTGCTGAAATGCCCATCTTCACAGTAAAGATACTGAGAAAGGCCAAGACAAGAATTAAGCGGTATTTTTTTAAAGACATCGAGTACACGAACGGGTTTCGTCAAAAATAACTCCAATGGTTGATAAATGTGCATAATAATTGAAAAAAAATGAAAGAGCCTTCATCACACATAATATTCCAGGCAGAGGTTTAAATATTATATCGGCTGATCGTGGAAAAACACGCCATTAAATGTAATTTAGCAGGGTTGGGCTAGCCTCAAGGATCATAAAACCAAGTATTGAATGAAAGAGAAATTAGCGTTACTACAAGATAAGATAGAGCAGGCCAAGGCTGCAGGCGGTGCATCGCGAATTGAAAGTCAGCATAAAAAAGGCAAACTTACGGCCCGCGAACGTCTGCATTTTTTACTGGATGAGCACTCTTTTGAGGAGATCGGCATGCTGGTTACGCACCGCAGTACAGATTTCGGAATGGAGAACGAGAAGTATTATGGCGATGGGGTGGTCACCGGATATGGTACGATCAACGGTAAGCTGGTTTATGTTTTCTCCCAGGATTTCACCGTTTTCGGTGGATCACTGTCCGAAACCCATGCGGAGAAGATCTGCAAGATCATGGATCTGGCGATGAAGAATGGCGCACCTCTGATCGGATTAAATGATAGCGGCGGTGCCAGGATTCAGGAGGGGGTGGTTTCTTTAGGCGGGTATGCCGATATATTTTATAAGAACGTTCAGGCTTCAGGGGTTATTCCACAACTCTCTGCCATCATGGGACCTTGTGCAGGTGGTGCGGTTTACTCCCCTGCCATCACAGATTTCATCCTGATGGTCCAGAACACCTCTTACATGTTCGTTACTGGCCCCAATGTGGTGAAAACAGTGACCCATGAAGTGGTCAGTTCTGAAGAACTGGGCGGCGCATCCACACATGCAACCAAATCCGGCGTTACCCATTTCTCTTGTACCAATGAGCTGGACGCCATCAATCATGTAAAAAAATTATTAAGCTATATGCCGCAGAACTGCGAGGAAATTCCAGCAAATCTGCCGTATACTGCCCAGGACGAAAGCCGTGCGGCATTAAACACCTTGCTTCCGGAGAATGCCAATCAGCCTTATGATATGCGGGAGGTAATCTCCGAAACGGTTGATACAGACAGTTTTCTGGAGGTGCATAAGGAATTTGCCGAGAACATTGTTGTTGGCTTTGCCCGCCTGGCAGGTCGCAGCATAGGCATTGTAGGCAATCAGCCGGCCTATTTAGCTGGTGTACTGGATATCCATGCCTCCACCAAGGCTGCACGGTTTGTCCGCTTTTGCGATTGCTTCAACATCCCTTTGCTGGTACTTGAGGACGTTCCAGGGTTCCTGCCCGGTACCGATCAGGAGTGGAATGGCATCATTAGCAGCGGCGCTAAATTACTTTATGCCTTTTCTGAGGCAACGGTTCCGCGGATTACGGTAATCACCAGGAAGGCCTATGGCGGCGCATACGACGTGATGAACTCCAAACATATTGGCGCAGATCTGAACTATGCCTGGCCAAGTGCAGAAATTGCCGTGATGGGCGCTAAGGGGGCTGCAGAGATTATCTTTAAGAAGGAAATCAGTAGTGCAGAAAACCCTGAACAAAAATTAATGGAGAAGGAGCAGTTGTATTCAGATATTTTTGCCAATCCATATCGTGCAGCAGAACGGGGATTTGTTGACGAAGTGATTGAGCCTGCACAAACCCGCGCCAAGCTGATCAAGGCTTTTAAAATGCTGGAAAATAAAGTTGTTAATAACCCACGTAAGAAACACGGGAATATTCCCCTATAAATGAAGTTAAGCCGTACTGACATTCTGCTGATGGCCTTTTGCACAGGTTTAATTGTTGCAAATATTTACTACTGCCAACCTCTTGTTATACTGATTGCTCAGGAGTTTCACATCCCGGAGATCTACGCCGGAAGGACGACCTACCTGACCCAGGCGGGGTATGCGCTGGGTTTGTTTCTGTTGGTGCCACTTGGCGACATGTTTGAACGCCGCAAGCAGATCCTGATCATTACCCTGGTTGCCATAGCAGCCTTGCTACTGGCCTATTTTGCGCCGAATTTTTTTGTGTTGGAAGTCGCATGTGTCTTTATTGGTGCAAGCTCTATTGTACCCCAGCTGATCCTTCCGATGGCAGCAAACCTGGTATCAGATGAAGAAAGAGGCCATACCGTTGGCATCATCATGAGTGGTTTACTCATCGGCATACTGGCCTCCAGGGCGGTAAGCGGAGCCATTGGATATCTCTGGGGCTGGCGATCGATGTTCCTGATCGCCGCACTGATCTGCTTCCTGCTGTTCCTGCTTATGGCAAAGCGTTTCCCGAAGAGCTTACCGGATTTTAAAGGGACTTATGGTAAGCTGATGTCTTCCATGTTCTCGTACATCCGTACAGAGCCTGTTCTAAGAGAAACGTCATTGATCAATTTCATTGCATTTGCGACCTTAAGCGGTTTCTGGACCACCATGGTCCTGTATTTATCCGGTCCGCCATTTAATTTCCAATCCATGGAAGTTGGACTATTCGGAATCGCTGGTGCAGCAGGCGCCATGGCGGCACCGTTGGTGGGCAAGCTAAGCGATGGTCGTGATCCCGCGAGGAACCTCCTCATTGGATTGATCCTGGAATTGATCAGCATTGCTGCGTTTTATTTCACCGGCAACCATGTATACTTGTTTGTAATTGGAATTATATTGCTGGATGTTGGTCAGCAAAGCATTCACGTAACCAACCAAACGCGCATTTACGCATTGGTTCCGGAGGCACGAAACCGCTTGAACACCGTGTTTATGTCGGTAAGCTTTGTCGGTGCATCCGTAGGCTCTGCCATGGGATTATGGCTGTGGGACCATGGAAAATGGCCTTTGTTTTGCCTGGGATCGGCTGCGCTGATAACTGTGAACATGCTGATTTACTTTTTCTACAGGAAAGTGCGGAAGGCTGAAGTGCTTTAAGCCGTTCCCGCGTAGATTTTTTAAACAACAGCGACGTTATAGAACTGGAGCGTTGTAGTGGTTAAAGAAGTACAAGGATGCCTGCTGAATTGATATGATGCGGTGGTTAAGCCGGTTTGTTGAATCTGAGGAGACATCGATCTTCCCGCGAGGAATGAATAGAATTTGAACTATAGAATATAAAACAATAGAAAAATGGATAATAAAGATGATGAACAGAAACATGTTCCCGTAGTTAACGAGAAGTCCCTAAGCTTTTTTGAAGCCTATATAAACAACCCATCCCCGACGGGATTTGAATATCCTGGGCAAAAAATGTGGCTGGATTACCTGAAACCTTATATCGATGAGAGTTTTATCGACAACTATGGTACAGCTGTAGGTGTAATTAACCCGGAAGCGGAGTTCAAGGTTGTTATTGAAGCGCATGCTGATGAGATCTCCTGGTTTGTTAACTACATCACATCGGAAGGTCTGATCTATGTGATTCGCAACGGTGGCTCCGATCACCAGATCGCGCCTTCAAAAAGAGTCAATATTCACACGGATAAGGGTCTTGTAAAAGCGGTTTTCGGCTGGCCAGCCATCCACACCCGTAATGGGGAGAAAGAAGAAGCACCTGCCCTTAAGAACATCTTCCTGGATTGCGGTTGTACAAGCAAGGAAGAAGTAGAGAATCTGGGTATTCATGTGGGTTGCGTAATTACCTACGAAGATGAATTTATGGTTCTTAACGATCGTTACTATGTCGGCAGGGCTTTAGATAACCGCGCTGGAGGCTTTATGATCGCTGAGGTGGCCCGTTTACTCCACGAGAATAAGAAAACGCTTCCTTACGGCTTATACATCGTTAACTCGGTACAGGAAGAGATTGGATTACGTGGTGCAGAGATGATCGCGGACCGGATTAAGCCACATGTGGCTATCGTAACGGATGTAACACACGATACAAGTACGCCGATGATCAATAAGATCACGCAAGGCGATCTTGCTTGTGGTAAAGGCCCGGTGGTGTCCTACGCGCCTGCCGTGCAAACCAACCTGAATCGTTTACTGATCGAGACTGCAGAGAAAAACAACATTCCGTTCCAGAGACAAGCTTCATCCCGGTCGACCGGTACAGACACAGATGCATTTGCGTATTCCAACGGCGGTGTGCCATCAGCGTTGATCTCCCTGCCACTGCGCTATATGCATACAACGGTGGAAATGATTCACAAAGAGGATGTGGACAACGTGATCAGCCTGATCTACCACTCCTTGTTGAACATTGAAAAAGATCACGATTTTAAATACAATAAATAAATTGAAAAGCCCGGGTAGCTGAATTATTCCCGGGCTTTTTCACAATTTCCACCCCAACAGACCTTAAGGCAAAACATTTTAAACCCTTTTGTTATTTTAGCAATATGAAACCAACCTTACTAATATTGGCAGCCGGAATGGCGAGCCGTTATGGAAGCATGAAACAGATTGATGGATTTGGCCCTAATGGCGAAACCATCATTGATTATTCAATCTATGATGCCATCAAAGCTGGATTCGGCAAAGTCATTTTTATTATTAAAGAAGAGTTTGTAGA
>Ga0157371_10002752_pt1 | contig 16532 bp, 16 predicted proteins | sample C45metaG_FD_113462 | JGI IMG/M metagenome (GOLD analysis project Ga0157371, IMG submission 113462) | Corn rhizosphere microbial communities from Kellogg Biological Station, Michigan, USA - C4-5 metaG | ecosystem: Host-associated > Plants > Roots > Rhizosphere > Soil | place: USA: Michigan...
CGCTTGCCCAGAGTCTTACCCAGACGGGTAGCCAACTCCAGACCGCCGGCGCCGCCGCCAACGATGACAATACGATGAGTCATGGGGATATCTCGCAAGGCTAAAGGAAATCGGTGCGGTTACCCTCGCGAGCGCAATGCGGCTCATAGCGCCAGGTAACCGATAAGTCGGCTCAACAGGCCCAAACCAATGGTCACTGCCAGCACCAGCACCAGGAGCATCCACGGCCGGAAAGGCCGGCGCTCGACTCGGTGCTGGGACAGGTGCAGGTACTCTTCGACATGCTTCTGGTCGTCGGGGTTCAGGCGGCTGGTCATAAAGGCCTCGTCAGGTAGACGTTGCTGAATGTTTGGAAGCTACAGGCTGATTTAACGAACGTTGAACGGAGCATAGCCGCTGTCCGGAACAGGCTCGACGCTCACCGTGTCGTCCAGGCGAATGATCCCACTTTGTAACACTCGGGCGGTGATACCGCCATGTCCGCGAACCGCCTGAAACGTCCCGGGCCCAAGGTTGTTTTGCAGGCGGGCGCAAGGCTGGCACCAACCGGTGGTTTCGAAAATCGCCTGGCCGATCTTGAAGCGACGGCCCTTTAGGCTGAACAGGTTGATACCGCTGATAACCAGGTTGCGCCGCAAATCGCTCGGTAACGCCGGTTGATCGTCCGGACGGCCCATCAGCGAACTGATCACCGCCAGATGCTCCCACTGAATCAGCGTCACCTGCCGCGCATTGCGTACGCCGGGCCGTGCGCGATCACCGGTCAGGCCGGCTTCAAGTCGCGCTTCCACGGCTTCCAGTTCGATCATCGGTACGTGAGGTTCCGGGCGCACGCCGATCCAGCGTACGCGGCCGACCTGCGGGACTTGCGCGATCAGTTCCTGCAATGGGCTCACAGGCTGATCCCGACATCGAAAACAATGCTTCGACCGAGGTTGCTGCGCAGGAAATCCGGCGCGTCCGGATGGGCGAAGAGCACCCGGGCGAACGTCGGGCCGACCAGTGACAACGAACGCCAGCCTTGGCGCAGGTATTCGGTGGGCGGCGGGAAATGGCTGTTCAGGTCCAGCACTTCGCGCTTGAGGCTGGCGAACGCGATGATGTCCAGTTCCCCCAGGTCCATGCCGCGCTCTTTGTAGTTGTGCGCTTTTTTACGCAAGGTCGGCGCCAGTCTGAGCAAAAATTCATTGGCTGGGATGCGCCGGGGCTTGGCCTCGCGCCGGACCAACTGACTGAGGGAAAACGCGCTGCGTCGACGTTGCAGCTCGTCGCGCCATTCATCGTTGAGGCGCCGGCCTTCATCGAGCACAAAGAACACCTCGAAATTGGCCTCGCGAAACAGCACGTCCGGCGGTTCTCCGGCGGGGGCGAATTCGTCGGCGCGATAGGGAATGTTCAGGCCTTGCAACAGGCGCTGGCAGACCCAACGCTCACGCTCCCACTTGCGGGCATTGGACAGAAAGGCGTTGGCTTGCTCGGCCGCGATGGTCAGCAGGCGTAAATAATCTGAGTCATCCATAGGCCCAAGCTTAGCGTTCAAATGTGACCCTAAGGAATAAAGTCTGTCGCGAAAGAAAAAAGTCAGCCGAGATTTTGAGTGCTTCTGCGCGAACGCTTGCCATTCGCTATGCAGTGCACTGTGGGTTGCTGCAGTCCAGCGCTGGATCAACACGATGTACTCCGCCCCTTAAGCAATATTTTCGCGCCTGATACAAAACTCGTCTCGAGGGAGTGAAGAAAAGAAATGCGCGCTGCCCAAGTTATGTCTATAGCTAATGTTGTCAGTTAATTGATTCATGGTTGAGACGGCCAGCTTGTTAACTTTCCTTAGCGTATTGCCGGACGCGAGGGTCAATCTGTCGAGCAGATCAAGGAGTTTCCGATGGCCGACTCAAGCAAGAAAATGAGCCTCATGGGGCTCACCACACTGGTGACGGTGAACATGATGGGCTCGGGCATCATCATGTTGCCAACGAGCATGGCCCAACTCGGGGCGGTTTCGCTTCTGTCGTGGATCGTCACCGCCATCGGTTCCATGGCCATCGCCTACTGTTTTTCCCAGTGTGGTATCTACTGTCCGCGCTCCGGCGGGTTGTCAGCCTACACCGAAGAAGCCCACGCCAAATCGGGGTTCTTCCTTTGCTCGTACCTGTACTTTCTCTCGCTGGCCATCGCCAACGTCGCGGTCGCTATCTCCGCGGTCGGGTACATGACATCGTTCCTGCCCTGGCTGGGTAGCGGTGCCATCCCGTTGTTCATCGGTACGGTCGGCCTGCTGTGGCTGACCACTGTGGCGAATTTTGGCGGCCCCGGCATCACCGGCAAGATTGGTGCGATTACCGTGTGGGGGGTGATCATCCCGGTGGCCGGCTTAAGCATCATCGGCTGGTTCTGGTTCAAGCCCGAACTGCTGATTGCCGCCTGGAACCCGAACAACCTGGCCATCTCCGAAGCCATCGGCAAGGCAATTCCCCTGACCCTTTGGGCGTTCCTGGGCATGGAGTCGGCGGCGCAAGCGTCTGATGCCGTGGAAGATCCCAAACGCACCGTGCCGCTGGCCTGTCTGTTCGGCACGCTGGGTGCGGCAGTCATCTATGTGCTGTCGACAACGGTTATTCAGGGTGTCATTCCAAACGCCGAGCTGGCCAACTCGACGGCGCCGTTTGCGCTTGTCTATGCACACATGTTCAATCCGGCGGTCGGTCACATCATTATGGCGTTGGCAGTGATGGCCTGTGTGGGGTCGTTGCTGGGGTGGCAGTTCACCTTGGCACAAACAGCCAAAATGACGGCTGACCAAGGCATGTTCCCCAAACTCTTCAGCAAAGTGACCTCACTCGATGCACCCATCGTTGGCATGCTCGTCTGCGGTGTGCTTCAAACACTGATGGCGTTGTCGACCATTTCGCCCAATGCCAGTGCCCAGTTCGGAAAACTCGTCAGTCTGGCAGCGGTGACCAACCTGATCCCCTACGTGACGGCGGCCACCGGCTTGCTGGTCATGATGTACAAGGCCCGCGTCAGCGCGGGAGTCTTCATGCGCAACACCACGCTCTTGCTGATCGCCGTGGCCTATTCTTTGTACGCCCTGTATTCCTGCGGTAGAGACGCGGTATTCGGCGGTACCCTGGTCCTTGTTTTCGGGTACTTGCTCTACGGCTTCCTCGCCAAGCGCTCTGTCGAGGCGCCTTCAACCGTTCAATCCAGAGTCGACAATCCGTAGTCGTTGTTTTCGGTAATGCCAAGACATCTGAACTCAGGGAATCGGGACATGAACATGAAACTGATCAAAGCCACCCGACTCTTTCTCGTCGGTTTGCTCGGGGTGATGCCGTTGTTGGCCGGTGCCAATACCCTGGAACGGGTGCGGGCGAGCAATACCTTCACCCTCGGTTACTTGCCGGACTTCGCACCTTTCAGCGTCCAGGAAGGCGATAAAGCTACGGGTTATGCCATCGATCTTTGTTTGAAAATCGCCGATAAGGTCAAGGCCGATTTGGGTTTGCAGGGGCTGCAAGTACGTTATCAGGCTGTCACTGACTCAGAGAAGATGAGTGCCGTCAGTTCAGGCAAAGTTGACATCCTTTGCACACCGACGCCGCCCACCCTGCAAGAGCGCAAAATCGTAAGCTTCTCGGTGCCCGTCTACACCGCCGGCCTCTCTGCCGTGGTTCGTGAGGATGCATCGGAGCCGTTGCTGAATGCGCTCAATGGCAAAGTCGCCTATACCGGGCCGACCTGGCGCGCAACGGTCAATCGTGGGCTGTCCAACCAAACCTATGCGGCAATAGCTGGGGGAGTCACTGAAGGGTGGATTCGCCAGCAAATGCAGATGCTCGGTGTGGTGGCAACACTCGTCACGGTTCAGAACGCCGACGCAGGTATGAAGTTGGTCGCCGAGGGTAAAGCCGATGCGTTCTTTGCTGAACGAATGGTGCTCAAAAACCTGCTTTCCACCCATTACGCAGCCGCGAATCTGATGTTGCTGGATCGCATTTTCGAGTACGCGCCGACGTCGATGGCGGTGGATCGCAACGATGAAAACTTCCGCTTGCTGGTCGACACGGCGCTGAGTGAAATGTACCGCTCGGGTGAAATCGAACAGGCCTATGACAAATACTTGGGGGGCATCGGCGATCTGAGCAAGAAGCTGTTCAAGGTGTATGCGCTTCCGTAGTCGTTTAATTTGCGGGCACGGTGATCACGGGCGTCTGTGGTGCCACGCCCGTTTCGGCAAGTGAGAACAGCACGAGAATGAACAAGTACTCGGATTTGGATTTCATGTCGCGGTCGTCGATCCAGAACCAATAGTCGTGATAGTGAACGGCTGTATTGGCCTCGGCTGGCCGTTCCTTACTGGAATGAATGCGGACCAGCGGCTCGTCCCAAGGGCTTGGAGGCAACAATGACGAGCGCTGCCTGGCGGATACGGCCCGGCACAAACCTGGCCTTCGACATGCAAGGATGGTGTTCCATGGCCTTGCCTCACAACGTATTGTTTTGTGGCTGCTGGCAATCGCATCAGGCCTGCGGGGCAATGGCTGCACACTGGATCGGCTTCATTAGTCTTCTTCTCTAAGTGCTTTGATGCGCCCTGATTTTTCTGCGGCCACCAGTGACGCATGGTCTTTCGCATTTTGATCCGCATAGCTCATGGCAAATTTGCCAATGGCCAGATCGAAGGTGTCCGATTTTCCCAAATAGCCACTAATGAGCGCTGAATCACCGGATTTGGCATGGGCACGGGCCAGGGTGAGGCCGCATAACTCGGCGTATAACTTCATTTGATCAACCGATGCGCCTTCGATAGGGGCCGACAATTTCATGTCCCTCAACTGGCGCACGAAAAAATGCCGGCCACTTTTTCCCTGTGCCCAGCCCAGGAAGATATCGCTGGCGGACTGCATTAACCGTTGCCCGGTAACAACCCGCTGACCTTGATTCTCGAAGTCGCTCTTGCCGGCAAAGGGTGCCAGTACCGAAGGACTGGCTTCCTTGAATTGCAGAAGCAGCGGGTGGTTTTCCGCGGAAAAAAACAGGCCGACGAAACAATGGGTACCGACGCTGCCTATCCCGACGGCCTTGACGACAAAGTCTTCGAGTCGGTAACGATCCAGCAGCACGCGCCGTTCGAGGGGGAGCGATAATCGATAGTCCTGCAGCGTCAGGCGCACACGCTGTTCGAAGTCATGTTCATACACATGAAACAGTATCGGCGGCTGATCGACCAACCGCCGACGCCCTGCCACTTCGTTGCTGATGGTCGGATAAAGGTAATCGCCGACGCGTGCTTTTGCTTTGGCGATCAGTTGTTCTCGATTTTTTCTGATTTTGTCATTGGGGGCCATGTCGATGATCATTTGAGCATCGAGGCGGTCATACCAGACCTGCAGCGGACTCATCTTCGACAGTTTGCGCAGGCGCCTGCGGTAAGCACTGACGCACTCGACCGCGATCGCCTGGGTATCTTTGTCGCTGAGCTGGAGATCGCGTGCAGCCACGACAAAACTGATCGCCAGGCGTTTGATATCCCACTCCCAGGGGGCTGGAAGCGTTTCGTCGAAATCGTTGATATCAAAAATCAGATTACGTTCGGGGGTTGCAAACAGTCCGAAGTTCAAGAGGTGGCAATCCCCGCAGGCCTGTACCCGAATGCCCGTGGTCGGAGTCGTCGCCAGGTCGTACGCCATGACCCCCGCAGAGCCGCGCAGAAAGGTGAATGGGCTGCGTAGCATGCGCCCGTAGCGGACGGGAATCAGACTGGGCAATCGATATCGGTTCGACGTTTCCAGGATATCGATAGGGTCGCGGTGTTTGCGTTTCGGCTTCCAGACTTCGTGAAGCGCATGTGGACAGGTTTCGGATAAACGCTCACCTGCTTCCAGGCGTTCCTTGCGCGAGCGAAAAAGTGCCTCGTCGTCCCACATTCCCTTGACGTTCTCCACCGCACCTTTGGCAGAACCCTTTTGGTTGTGAGACATATCCGCTCCTTTGCTCAACGAAGTCGAATGCGTTTGGGCATTTTTCAGTCAGGCCACGGGTTCAATAAGCTCATCAAGCGATTTACCTGTTGTCTGATCACTGTTTCTGTTGCACGGCGGTTGCCGTCAGACTGTCCGCCTGACTCACCCAGCCTCCGCCGGTTGCCTTGTACAGATCAATCATGTTGGTGAACACCGAGCCCCGGGTGCGGGTGTAGTTCAACTCGGCGTCAAACAGGCTGCGTTCGGCGTCCAGCACTTCGATGTAGCTGGTGTAGCCGTTGTCGTAGCGCTGCCGTGCGAAATGGGCGTAAGTGCGCAGCGCGTCGACCTGCCTTGCCTGGTAAGTCATCTGCTCTTTGGATTTGCTCGACGCGACCAAGGCATTTTCAACGTCCCTGAACGCCGATTGAATTGCCTGCTGGTACGTCAACAGCGCTTGTTTCTGGAAGGCTTCAGCTTGTTGAACCTGCCCGGCGATGCCGCCGCCAGTGAAGATAGGCATGCTCGCAGCAACCCCGTACGACCAGGTGGAGGCGGGCCCGGTGAACAGGTTCGACAGTTGGTTGCTGGCAGACCCTAACAACCCGGTCAGGGAAATAGTCGGGAAGTACTGTGCCTTGGCCGCGCCGATCTGCGCATTTGCCGAGATAAGATTCAGCTCGGCCTGACGCAAATCAGGTCGCCGCTCAAGCAAGTCCGACGGTAAGCCGGCGGGCACCGTTGGCAGATTCAGTTGGGTCAGGTCGCGTCCGCGAATGATCGGCCCAGGGTTGCGTCCCAGTAGCACGGCCAGGGCGTTTTCCTGTTGCGCGACCAAGGGTTCGAATTGCGCAACCGAGGCCCGGGTTCGCTCGTACTCGGATTGGTTTTGTGCCAATTCCATTTCAGAAATGGTGCCAGCACCAAAGCGTAGTTTGAATATTTCATAAGAATCGCCGCGCACCTTGGCGGTCGTGCGGGCGATCTCCAGCTCCCGGTCGAGATCGCGCAGCGTCACGTAACTCGACGCTACCGACGACACCAGGCTCAATATGACGCTTCGACGGCCTTCTTCCGACGCGAGCAGATCGGCACGGGCGGATTCGTCGAGGCGGCGCAAACGGCCCCAGATATCCAGTTCCCAGTTCACGCTGAGAATGGCCTGGTAGTTGTTGAACACCGGATCCACCGTTGGGTCCAGCGGTACCGGGCCGTTGTCCCGCTGCGAACGGCTTCGTTGCGCCTGGGTACCCAGCCCGACTTGCGGGAACAACAGGGAACGGGTTTGACCGTAACGGCCCTGGAACTCTTCCACCCGCGCGGCGGCAATCTTGATGTCTTTGTTTTCTTGCAGCGCGATGCGTATCAGGTCATTCAGGACGGGGTCCTGGAATTGCTCCCACCACAACGTGTTCGACAGATTCTTTGCTTCCTTGTCCGCGTAGCGGTAGGCCGTGGGGGTGTCGATTTTCGGGGCCTGATAGTCAGGCCCCACCATGCAACCCGCCAGGCACAAATACAGCAGCAGAGGGACGGTGGGCTTGCGCATCTCAATCCCCCTCATGTCTGTTTTGCGCCGCCCCATCGGGAATCTGCGCAGCCTGCGGCGGTGCAGCCGGCCTGACAGTCTTTTGCTCGGCGTCCTTTTCCCCGAACATTCTTTCAATCAGGTAATAGAAAAGGGGGATGAAGAAGATCGCAATCACCGTCGCCGCCAGCATGCCGCCAATCACCCCGGTCCCGATGGAGTGACGACTGTTCTCGGAAGCACCCACAGCAATGGCCAGCGGAACGCAGCCGAGGATGAACGCCAGAGATGTCATCACGATAGGGCGCAGACGTTCCCTCGCGGCAGTCATGGCGGCATCGTAGGCCGACATGCCGGTTTCCCGGTTCAGCACCGCAAACTCGAAAATCAAAATGGCGTTCTTCGCCGCCAGCGCCACCAGCATGGTCAAGCCGATCTGGAAGTAAACATCGTTGCTCAAGCCTCGAATCAGGACGGCGAGCAGCGCGCCGAACAATGCAAATGGCACCGCCAGCAGCACACCCACGGGCAGCGACCATTTTTCGTATTGCGCCGCGAGAATCAGGAACACCATCACCAGGCCAAAAATGAACACCTGGGAGGAGGCACCACCGCTCTTTTTCTCTTCGAACGCCTCGCCACTCAACGCCAGCGCATAGTCGTTGGTCATGATTTGCGCGCTGATTTCTTCCAGGGCATTGAGCGCCTGGCCGGAGCTGTAGCCGGGCGCCGGGTTCGCCGTGAGTTTGACCGCCGGGAAGTTATTGAAACGGGTCAGCAGGTCGGGGCCGGTAACGTAACGGGTGGTCAGCAAGGCTTTGAGCGGCACCATGTCATGGTTTTTGCTGCGCACGTAGATCTCGCGCAGGTCCTCGGCCTTCAAGCGATACGCCGGTTCGGCCTGCAAAATCACCTGCCACAGCCGGCTGAACTTGTTGAATTGCGAAACGTACAGCGAGCCGAACATGGTCTGCATGGCGCTGTAGACATCTTCGACCGGCACCCCCAGGGTTTCCGCTTTTTCGCGGTCGACGTCGACCATCAGTTGGCGGGAAAACACGTTGAAGGTGGAGGTGATAGCGCCCAGTTCCGGCCGCTCCTTGGCCTTGGCCACCAGATTAGCGACCATTTCCGCCAGTTGATCGATGCTGGCGTCACCCTTGCTCTGAACCCAGACCTCCATCCCGCCGGTCGTACCGAGGCCAGGAATCGACGGTGGGTTGACCGGCAGAATGATCCCGCCCTGAACCGTGGAAAACGCCCGAGCGGCTTTCTGAATCACCGCCGGGGCACTTTGTGCCTTGATGGTATCGGAGTCTTTGTAGCGTCCTTCGAAATCCTTGAAACCGACGAAAAACGCACCGGCATTGTTCTTGTTCTGGCCGTCGAGCAGGCTGTAGCCGTTAACAATCGCGACGCCTTCGACAGCTTCGTCGTTCATGAAGAAGTCACTGGCCACTTTGCCCACCTCGCCGGTGCGATCGAGGCTGGCGGCGTCGGGCATGATCACCGCGCCAAGCAAGTAGCCCTGGTCTTCCGGTGGCAGGAACGCGCTGGGAATGCGCTGCCCAATCAACAGGATCAGCACGATCATCCCGGCGAAGAGCAGCAAAGCCAGCACGAAGCGCTTGATCATGAACGCCACCGAGCGTGAGTAGCCCTCGGTCATGCGCTCGAAGTTGCGTTCGAACCAGCGGAAAAAGGCGTTCTTGTCGCCGTGCTGAGGTTTGAGTAGCAAGGCGGCCAGGGCGGGGGAGAGGGTCAGGGCGACCAGTCCGGAAATCACCACGGAAATGGCGATGGTGATCGCGAACTGTTTGTACAGCTGACCGGTGATACCGCCCATGAAGGCCACCGGAATGAACACCGCACACAGCACCAGCACGATGGCCACCACGGGACCTGCCACTTCATCCATTGCCCGTTTCGCCGCGTCCTTGGGCGTCATCTTGTGCACATGCATGTTGCGTTCGACGTTTTCGATCACCACGATCGCGTCGTCCACCACGATCCCGATCGCCAGCACCATGCCGAACAGCGTCAGCATATTCACCGAAAACCCCAGGGCGGACATGCCGATGAATGTACCGACAATCGACACCGGCACCGCCAGCACCGGAATGAGCGTGGCACGCAGGCTCTGCAAGAAGATGTAAACCACGATGACCACCAGCACCAAGGCTTCGAAGAAGGTGTGGATCACCTCGGAAATCGAAGCGCGGGTAAAGGCCGTGGTGTCCATCACGATCTTGTATTCGATGCCCTCGGGAAACGTGGCCTTCATATCGGACAAGGTCTTGGTCACCGCCGCGGATACGTCGAGGGCGTTGGCGCCGGGTTGCTGATACACGGCGATCAGGGTCGCCGGCCGGCCCTGATAGGTGCTGCGCAGGGAATAGTCTTTTTGCCCCAGCTCGGCGCGTCCGACGTCCTTGAGTCGAACGATGGCCGCGCCGTCGTTGCTGGCGCGCAAGATAATGTTCTCGAATTCCGAAGGCTCGGTCAGACGTCCCTTAGTCGTCACCGCAAAAGACTGCTCGACAGGTTGCCCCGTTGGGGACTGACCGACTCGGCCCACGGCGAACTGCTGGTTCTGATTGGCTACGGATCTCTGTACGTCGGCAGCAGTGATGCCCAACTGGGCCATGCGGTCAGGCTTGAGCCAGATCCGCATGGCATAGTCGGGCGTGCCGAAGATGCTGGCCTGGTTCGCCCCCGGAATCCGCTTGATCGCATCGAGGATATACAGGTTGGCGTAGTTGGCGACGTAGGTGCTGTCGTAGCGTTCGCCAGCGGAATACACGGCAAGCACCATCATGAATGCCGAGGATTTTTTCTGCACCTGGATGCCCTGGCTTTGCACGGCGGAGGGCAATTGCGGCAAAGCCAGATTGACCCGGTTCTGAACATCGACCTGGGCCAGCGACGGATCGGTGCCGATCTCGAAGAAAACGTTGAGGGTCATGTTGCCCGTCGCCGAACTCGACGAGTTCATGTAGATCATGTTGTCGGCGCCGTTGACCTGCTGCTCGATGGGCGCGGCCACGTTATTGGCCACGACCTGTGCATCCGCGCCGGGGTAAGTCGCTGCCACCGTAATCTGCGGTGGGGTGATGTCCGGGTACTGCGCAACGGGTAGTTTGAGCATGGCCACTGCACCGGCCAGGGTGATGATGATGGAGATCACCGAGGCGAAAATCGGCCGGTCGATGCAATAGTGGGAAATGCTCATTGGCGTTCCCCGCCATTGGCTTTTACCGGTTGCTCATTGGCTGCGCCCGTGGCTGCGGCGCCAGGGGTATCGACGATATTCAATGGTCCGCCCGGCGTAACCCGGATCGCGCCATCGACGACGATGCGCTCGCCGGCCCGCAGGCCTTTGTTGATGAACCAGTTGTCACCTTGCCAGTCACCCACTTCGACCACCCGTTGCTCGGGTTTGCCTTCGGCATTGAGGACCCAGACGAAGTGGCTCTTGGCGCCTTCCAGTACTGCCTTTTGCGGCACAAGAATGGCGTTGGGCCGGGAGGCGCCTTTGGCCAGGGCCCTTACAAACTGACCGGGACGGAGCTGGCCACTCGGGTTGGCGAGCACTGCCCGAACCAGGAAGGTGCCGGTGCCCTGACTGTAGGAAGGCGCCAGGAAATTCACCTTGCCTGTGTTGGGCACCACGGTGCCGTCGGCCAGGACTACTTCAACGACAAATTCACTGCGTGGCGGGAACACAAGATGACCGGCGGCGATTTCGTCGCGGTACTTCAGGGTTTCGTTTTCCGAGAGACTGAAGTTGACGTACATCGGGTCCATCTGTGACACGGACGTCAGCAGCCCCGACTCACCAGGCGTCACATAACTGCCTTCCTGTTTTTTGGCATAGCTTGAAAGCCCCGTGAGGGGAGAGGTTATGGTGGTGTAACTGAGGTTCAACTGCTCGGTGCGTACATTACCCTCTGCTGCCAATACGGCGGCATGGGTCTCACGCTCGTTGCCGACGGCATTGTCCAGGTCCATCTTGCTGACAGCATTCTGCGCTGCCAATGGGCGGACTCGAGCCAGCGTCGACTTGGCCACTTCCCAACGGGCCTGTTGTTGGGCCAGTTGCCCTTGAGCCGACACCAACGCGGCCTCAAACGGTTTACGGTCCATCTGGAACAGCGTCTGCCCGGCTTTCACCAGATCGCCTTCGGTATACAGCCGCTTATCCAGGAATCCGGCCACGCGAGCACGGATTTCCACCTCCCGGGAGCTCTGGGTCTGGGCGACGAATTCGAAGGTTACTGGCGTGTTGCGCGCTGTGACCGTCATGACCGTCACTTCGGGCGGCTTGCGTGCAGGTGAAACCGGTTCTTTGCCGCAGCCGTAAAGTAAGCTCAAAGCCCCCAAGACAAAGGCGAATGAAAAACCGGCAGGCTGTCTGGCATTATTTATATTCACGCCTGCGCCCCTCCCATGCCCTTAAAGGTTATTCGAATAGATACGCAGGCATTTCTTATAAAGTAGCCATTAATTATTAAAAAGCTAACACCCGTAGAAGATGGCATTTCTGACAAATATCAACTGTGCGCAAAGGGACAGCCCCGAACCCGTTACCGCGAAAGCTGTTACATCGGCCATATTTCGAATCGCGCTCAAATGATCAATGTTTATAGCCAGATACTTGAAGTAAAACGGTTCGGGAATTACTCACGCGACGAAAAGTTGATTTAACGCAAATCACGACACCCGCTGCGTTTCCATACTGAACCCGCAGGGATGAATTGCTGAATGCAATTTCGCTCGGGAGTATTCAATGAGCCAGCGCCCCTCTGGACCGAATGAACCCCAACGGATTGACCCCTCTCACCTTGCGCTTGGTCAATCGAGCAGCGGCTCGCATATGCCAGTCCCGGAGTGGATGGGCAACTATCGGCAGGCTTGGCTCAAAGGCGATACGGTTGCAGGGCTGACCACTGCGGCGGTCGTCATACCCAAAGCGATGGCGTACGCCACCATTGCGGGCCTGCCGGTGCAGGTAGGACTTTATACGGTCATGGTGCCGATGCTGATTTATGCCGTACTCGGTTCATCGCGCCCGCTCAGTTTCAGCACCACTACGACACTCGCCATCCTTGCGGGCTCAGCACTCGAACAGGTTGGCGCCTCTGGCGCAGACTTGATGACGGCATCAGCCACACTAACCCTGCTGGTAGGGGCATTCCTCGTCCTGGCGGGGCTTTTGCGCATGGGCTTTGTCGCCAACTTTATCTCCGAGCCCGTACTGGTTGGATTCAAGGCAGGAATCGGCGTCGTCATCGTGCTCGATCAGATTCCCAAACTCATCGGCATCCATATCGAGAAGGGCGGCTTCCTCCATAACGTTTTGGTCACGTTGCAGGGCATCCCTGAGGCGTCGTTACCGACTGTCGCCGTCGGGGCGCTCATGGTGCTTATCCTGATCAGCATGAAGCGCTTTACACCGGCCATACCCGCGCCATTGGCGGCGGTAGCCATCGGGATTGCCGGGGTGAGCTTGTTGGGTCTGGATCAGCATGGGGTTTCGGTAGTCGGTCATGTTCCGACAGGTTTACCCGCCGTGACGTTACCCGCGTGGGGGTTAGTGACGCAGCTCTGGCCTTCTGCGGCGGGCATCGCGCTGATGAGTTTTACCGAAACCATTGCTGCGGGGCGTGCCTTCAGTCGCAATGATGAACCCTCGCCTCAAGCAAACCGGGAATTGATCGCGACCGGCATCGCCAACCTCGGGGGAGCCTTCCTCGGTGCCATGACCGCCGGAGGGGGAACAACGCAGACGGCGGTCAATCGGTTGGCCGGGGCTAACACGCAGTTGGCTGGATTGATCACAGCCATTTTAGCGTTCGGTGCCTGCCTGTTGTTGGCCCCCTATATCGGCTTGATGCCCAATGCCACCTTGGCTGCCGTGGTCATCGTCTATTCAGTCGGGCTTATTGAGCCTTCCGAGTTTCAAGAGATTCTCAAGGTGCGCCGCACAGAGTTTATCTGGGCGCTTGCCGCAACGTTAGGGGTCATGATCCTTGGAACATTGCAAGGCATCGTCGTCGCAATAATCGTGTCACTTCTGGCCTTGGCCCATCAGGTTTCCGATCCGCCGGTCTATGTCATCGTTCGCAAGCCGGGAACCAACATCTTTCGTCCCAAGAGCGAGGCTAATCCCCTCGATGAGCAATTCCGCGATTTGCTTTTGCTGCGCCCCGAAGGCCGGATTTTCTTTGCCAATGCCGAGAGAGTCGGACAAAAGCTACAGGTATTGATCGTCGAGGCGAAACCACGCGTCGTGGCTATCGATTTCACGGGTGTATTCGATCTGGAATACACCGCGCTCAAAATGCTGATCGAAGCTGAGCGCCGAATGCGCGATCAAGGCGTGACACTGTTGCTGGTCGGCATGAACCCCACTGTATTGGCGATGATGATGCATTCGCCCTTGGCAGAACTGAGCCAGACACGAATGTTTTTAAACCTCGAGCAAGTGGTTGCAAGTTACCCGGCTTTACCGGTTCAGCCTGGGGGAGGAGAAGTACATGCACAGCACTGAAAAGCCAAAGCGGGCTCGTGTACTTGATCCGGTCGATCGTGTCACGGAAGTCATCTTCGGCCTGCTCATGGCAATGACCTTCACTGGAACAATCAGCGTGGCGACCGCTGGCGAGGAGGCGGAACGTACAATGATGATCGCCGCGTTGGGTTGTAACCTCGCCTGGGGACTTGCGGACGCCGTGATGTATTTATTGCGGACGCTGATCGAGCGCACACGCAATCGGACGTTACTCACACGTTTATTTGCCTCGGCCGATGTCGCCGCCGGGCAAGCGCTGATTGCTGAGGCATTGCCACCGCGCTTCTCGTCCGTGATCGGTACCGATGAGCTGGAATCCCTGCGCTGCCGTATGATCAAGCATTCATCCACGCCCTTGCCGCCGCGCCTCGGCCTGGATGACTTCTTGGGTGCAGTTGGCGTTTTCCTGTTGGTAGTGCTCTCTACATTCCCGCTGGTGGTGCCGTTTCTACTCGTTGAGGAGACGGCGCTCGCAGTACGCGTGTCTAATCTTGTCGGACTCGCAGTGCTGTTCCTTGCCGGCTGGATACTCGCCAAGTACGCCGGCGCAAAACCATGGCAAGGTGGTTTGGCGATGGCGGTCACCGGGGCCATTTTAATCACCGCGATCATTGCGCTCGGCGGATGAGCGCAATGATCCTGCGAAAAGCACAAAGCGTTTACCGATAAAGGGCGTGACTGGGCAGCCAGAGAGGGCGGTGTAGACTGAGGGCCATAAAGCACAAGCGATTCAACAAGGGGATGAACGTGAAATATTGGCCAGTGTTGCTGCTCAGTCTTCTGCCTTTGTGGGCCCAGGCGCTGGAAGTCGGCGAGCGGCTGGCACCCTGGACCTTGCTCGATCAGTTCGATCAGGCCTACACCCTCGATAACCATGTTCAGACGCTGCTGGTGGCGCGAAGCATGGAGGCGGCCAAGCTGGTCGACGCTGCGTTGCAAGGTCAGCCCAAGGGCTATCTGGAAGCGCGGCACGCGGTCTTTTTGGCGGACATCCAGCGCATGCCGCGGCTGATCGCAAAGATGTTCGCTGTCCCGCACATGCGCGATTATTCGTACCGGATCATGCTCGACCGTGACGGCCGTGTCGCGCCGCGTTACCCCGGCGCGCAAGATAAAGTGCTGTGGTTACAACTCAAGGACGGTCAATTGGTCGCGCAGCACGAATACGCCACCGCCGAGCAACTGCGCGAGGCGCTGGAGAAGGCCCGGTCATGATCGGTGCCGAGTTGCTGTCACCGCAAACCCTGACGGTCGGCTGGTTGATGTATGTGCCCGTGCTGCTCTGGGCCATCTGCCGCGCGCCCTGGGTTGAGCTGTTCAGTGACAGTCGCCGTCAGCATTTGCTGTTCGGCACGGTGTTCGCCCTGTTTATGCTGTGGCTGGTACGCCGTGATTTCGACACGGGAGTGTCTTACCACTTCATCGGCATGACGGCGGTGACCTTGCTGCTGGATTGGCCGCTGGCAATCATCGGCGGGTTGGTGGCGCAAGCCGGGTTGGTGTTGCTCGGGCGTCAGGACCTGGCGGCTGTCGGGGTCAATGGCGCTCTGTTCATTTTGTTGCCGGTGCTGGTCACTGAGTGCTGTGCGATCCTCGTGGAACGCGCACAGCCGCGAAATCCCTTTGTGTATATCTTCGTTTCCGGTTTCTTTGCCGCAGCGTTATCGGCGCTGCTGTGCCTTCTGCTGGCGCTGACGTTGCTGTGGTTTGACGAGCGTTTTGCCATGCCTTACTGGCTCGAAGATTTTGTCGGCTATCTGTGGCTGCTGATTTTCCCGGAAGCGTTTATCAACGGAATGATCGTCAGCGCGCTGGTGGTGTTCAGTCCGGAATGGCTGGAAACGTTCAATCGCACCCGCTACCTCTCGGCGCCCTGGAAAGACGACGATCCCAAGTCTTGACCCATATCAAATCCATAAAACGCCGCAGCTTTCATGCTCTGTGAAACCTTCAGGAGCATTGAAATGAGTGTCTACGAATGGGCAAGGCAAGAGGTGCGTCAAAGTCTGGATGCGGCGCAGGAAGTGGGGTTCGATCCGGGGCTGAGCCTGCGTGCCTTGCTCAGTGCGGTGGTGCAGCAGAGCAAGGCAGTGCGCAGTCTAGAAGACCTGGCCGATGAGTTGAGTTTTCTGGCGGAAAACCTCGATGACAGCCAGGAGTACGGATTTATGCGACCTTGAGTCATCAGTGACGCGGGTCGAAATCCCCGGAAAACATTTCATCCTCGGCATCCGGGGCGACCGGAATCTTGTGTTCTTCCGACGCCCAGGCGCCGAGGTCGATCAGCTTGCAGCGATCCGAGCAGAACGGCCGATTGACGTTGCTGGCGACCCATTCAACAGGTGCGCCACAGGTTGGGCAATTGACGGTTGGGGTCTGGCTCATGACTGGCCTCCACGCAAAGTAAGGTAAAAGTGATGCAGGCGTTCGACCTCGCTGTGCAGCCAGGCGAGGTCGCGGTCGTTGA
>Ga0157371_10002753_pt1 | contig 16525 bp, 16 predicted proteins | sample C45metaG_FD_113462 | JGI IMG/M metagenome (GOLD analysis project Ga0157371, IMG submission 113462) | Corn rhizosphere microbial communities from Kellogg Biological Station, Michigan, USA - C4-5 metaG | ecosystem: Host-associated > Plants > Roots > Rhizosphere > Soil | place: USA: Michigan...
GTTACCTTCTGCAACATTTGAAGAAGGAGGTGATTTTCTCAACATCAATGTAGAGGCAAGCGATTGGCTGCGTTTTGCAACACAATTGAGGAATGAGAAAACGTTGTTTTTTGATTATCTTTTTTGCCTTACCTGCATCGATTGGATTACGCACCTGACAATGGTTTACCATCTTTCTTCTACCAAATTCAGGCACAACATTGTGATAAAAATCAAACTGGACAGAACAAATCCGGAAATAGAAAGTGTAAGTAAAATATGGCGCACTGCTGAATTTCATGAAAGGGAAGTGTTTGAAATGTTTGGGGTGAATTTTTTACATCATCCGGATCTGCGCCTGCTTATTCTACCTGATGGTTGGGAAGGAAGAAACCCTTTAAGGAAAGATTTTGAAGATGCGGTAAATATGATAAAACTGTAGGTTTTGCTTCTCCAAAAGGAGAGAAAAGGAACAAGAAATGTATAGAGAAAATGAAATATTGGATGGCATCTCCGACCAACAAGCGCGTCGTGAAGCGCAAACCGGCGACATCATCATTAATATGGGGCCGCAGCATCCGGCAACGCACGGAGTGTTGCATCTGGTGGTTACACTAAACGGAGAAACGATTAAAAAAGTCGAGCCCCACCTCGGTTACATTCATCGCTCCATTGAGAAAATGTGTGAAAGCCTTACTTACCGCCAGTTTATATACGTTACCAGCCGCATGGATTATCTCTCTGCCCACATCAATAACCACGCTTGTGCAATGTGTGTAGAAAAAGGTTTGCAGGTTGAAGTTCCTGAAAGGGCACAGGTGATAAGGGTTTTAATGGATGAACTTACCAGGATCGCATCACATGAACTCTGGTGGGGAGCAATGGCAATGGATCTTGGCGCGTTCACTCCGTTCTTTCACGCCTTCAGGGAGCGCGAAACGATCAACGATATTATGGAAGAAACGTGTGGAGCAAGATTAACAATGAACTACATGGTTCCCGGTGGCGTGATGGCTGATATTCATCCCAATTTTCAAAGAAGGGTAAAAGACTTTATAAGATTATACAAAAGGAAAATAAAAGAATACGATGAGTTGATAACAGGCAATATTATTTTCCAAAACCGTATGAAAGGAGTGGGTTATTTATCACCTGAAGAGGGAGTGTCTTATGGCTGCAGCGGCCCAACAGCGCGAGGAAGCGGCGTGAGTTGCGATATAAGGAAATTGTATCCTTATGAAGTGTACAATAAAGTTTCGTTTGAGGAAATATTAGAAACCGAAGGTGATTCTTTTGCGCGCTACATGGTACGATTACGTGAAATGCATGAATCGATAAAGATAATTGAGCAACTCATCGATAATATTCCTGAAGGTGATTTCCAGGCGAAAACAAAAGCAGTTTTGAAATTACCGAAAGGAGAATTTTATACAAGAGTGGAAACCGCGAGAGGCGAATTGGGCGTTTATATCGTGAGCGATGGAGGGTCAAGCCCTTACAGGATTAAGTTTCGTTCGCCCGGATTTTCGAATCTCTCGGTTTTGGATCACATTGCAAGAGGAAGCAAACTTGGCGATTTGGTAGCGATGATGGGAACGCTGGATTTGGTGATACCGGATATTGACCGTTGAATCACGAATTAAAATGAAGAATTAAAAATGTGGAGCTTTAATAAAATAGCAAATTTTGTTAACGACTGGCTAAGTCAAAGACTGAACTCAACATGGGTAACTGTGATTGAAATGGTACTAACGGGAATTCTTGTTATTTCTTTGTTTGCTGTGCTCGGTTTGGTTCTGGTGATTATGGAAAGGAAAGTTTCGGCGTGGATTCAAATTCGTCTGGGGCCAAATCGAGTAGGTCCGAAAGGAATGTTTCAATCACTTGCAGATACATTGAAATTATTGGTGAAAGAAGGAATGACACCTTCAGGTGCTGATAAGTTTTTATTCAATCTCGCACCTTTCATTGCCATGATCGTCGCGATGTTGCTGATGGCACCATTGGCCTTTGCAAAAGACTTTCAAATGTGGGATTTGAACATTGGTGTTTTATATATCACGGCCATTTCCTCGGTATCTGTTATCAGTGTATTAATTGCCGGCTGGTCAAGCAACAACAAATATTCTTTAATGGGCGCGATGCGCGCGGGAGCGCAGATCATTAGTTATGAATTGTCAGCTGGTCTTTCAATCCTTTCTGTTATTGTGCTCACAGGCAGTCTGAACATCAATAAAATTATTTTATCGCAAACAGATGGATGGTGGATTTTTAAAGGACATATTCCCGTGATCATTGCTTTTGTAATTTTCATCATTGCAGTAACCGCAGAAACCAATCGTGCTCCGTTTGATCTCGCTGAAGCCGAATCAGAATTAACCGCCGGTTTTCACACAGAGTATTCCGGGATGAAATTCGCATTGTTCTTTTTGGCAGAATATGTAAATGTATTCATTGTATGTGCGATAGGAGCAACCCTGTTTTTAGGAGGGTGGATGCCTTTTCATATTGGCAGCTGGCAAGGTTTTAACCATGTTATGGATTTTATTCCTTCCAGCATCTGGTTTTTTGGAAAGACGTTCTTTTTAATATTTCTGATCATGTGGTTCAGGTGGACGTTCCCGAGATTGCGAATTGACCAGTTGCTGAATCTCGAGTGGAAATATTTATTGCCGATAAGCATGTTCAATATTTTATTGGTAGCAGCAATGGCAATAGGAGGATGGTATTTTTAAAATTAGAGATAATGAATAACAAACAATCAATATTGAATGTTGAATTTGAAAAAGTGTTCTTTCAGTTCTTTATTAATTATCGCTTGTTCGATATTCGAAATTTATAAATCATGTTTATAATTAAATATATAAAAGAAGTTTTCGGAGCGATCAGATCACTTGCAATAGGGATGAGGCGCACGATGTACTACTTCACACATCACAAAGAGATCATCACGGAGCAGTATCCTGATAACAGGGATACACTGATTTTTCCTGAAAGATTCAAAGGTGAAGTGGTAATGCCCCACAATGAAAATAATGAGCATCGCTGCACAGGATGCACTGCCTGCGAGCTTGCCTGTCCGAATGGAAGTCTGAAAGTGATAACCCAATTTAATACCACAGCGGAAGGCAAAAAGAAGAAAGCAATAGACAAATTAGTGTACCATCTTGAATTGTGTACGATGTGTAATCTTTGCGTGGTGGCATGCCCGTCCGATGCGATAAAAATGGCGCAAACCTTTGAGCACAGTGTTTATGACAGGAGCGAGTTAACCAAAATATTAAATAAACCTGGTTCAAAAATTATGGAGGGTGTAGAATAATGGAAGGATCAACAATCATATTTTACCTGCTTGCGGCGCTCACATTAATAAGCGCAATCCTCGCGGTTTCTACAAGACAAATCTTTAGGGCCGCAATCTTTTTGTTGTTTTCATTGATAGGAATTGCAGGTTTATATTTTTGGATGCAATACCAGTTTATTGCCGCGGTACAAATTGTGGTATATGTCGGGGGCATTACCGTTTTGATAATCTTTTCTATTTTCTTAACACAGCAGGCAGGAGAAAAAATGCCAAAGCAAAAAATCGGGCGCCAAATATTTTCAGTATTGGCGGTCTTTTGTGGCTTTGCTTTGGTAATGCTGCAGGTTTCTCAATACAATTTTTCTTCGATCGCCGCCATTCCTGTTGCACCAAGTGTCGAAAATATCGGAAGCGGGATGGTGGGCATTAATGAAGGGGGATTTGCATTGCCTTTTGAAGTGGTAAGTATGTTGTTGTTGGCTGCTTTGATAGGATGTATTGTAATAGCGATGAGGAGTCCGGAAGAACCGGTAAATAAACAAAAAGAAGAGATTCTTATTGAGGCAGAAATTGATGTGATCGTATGAAATCCAATTAGTAATCGGGAATCACGAATTATAAATTAAATGATGTTACAACCAGGCTTAAATCACATTTTATTCATCAGCACAGCGCTCTTCTTTATTGGTGTTTATGGTTTTTTTACAAGAAGAAACCTGGTCACTATTTTAATGAGTGTTGAACTGGTACTCAATAGTGTGAACCTGAATTTTATTGCTTTCAATAAATATGTATGGGCAGGAAAACTGGATGGATTGTTCTTTACGATTTTCGTTATTGCAATCGCTGCTGCTGAAGCTGCCGTTGCCATTGCTATCATTATTAATTTGTACAGGAGCCATCATTCGATAGATGTGAACAAAGCTGAAGAGATGAAATTTTAATTATAAAACTGACTAAGCAAAAATGCTTAACGAGAATTACTTGCTGCTGATCCCTTTACTTCCCCTTGCAGGATTTGTATTGCTGGGATTATTTGGAAAAAAATATTTAAAGAATGCTTCAGGTATGATTGGCACTCTTTTACTGCTGGCATCTGCGCTGTTGGCGCTTTACGTGGCTTACGGTTATTTCTTTGAATTTGGAAAAGTCGATAGAGTTTATCAAAAAATGATTGGCTTTCAGTTTACTTGGCTTCAGTTCAATAATGGTGTATCAATTGACATGGGAGCACTCGTTGATCCAATTAGTGTAATGATGTTGGTGGTGATCACTTTTGTTTCCCTGATGGTGCATATTTACAGCCTTGGCTACATGAAAGGCGAAGAAAGATTCGCAACCTATTATTCTTTTCTTGGTCTTTTCACCTTTTCAATGCTCGGTTTGGTGATGTCTTCGAACATCTTCCAGATCTACATTTTCTGGGAACTGGTAGGTATTTCATCCTTTCTTTTAATTGGTTTTTATTACGAAAAACCAAGTGCTGTTGCGGCTTGCAAAAAAGCGTTTATTGTTACCCGTTTCGCGGACCTGGGATTTTTGATCGGAATTTTAATTCTTTCCTTTTATTCCGGAACGCTCGATTTTAATACTTTGATCCAAAGGTTAACGTCTCCGGATTCTGCACAATTTCAAAATGCAATCACTTCTTCCTTTCTTGGGATCTCCGCATTAACCTGGGGAATGGTTTTGGTTTTTATGGGAGGCGCCGGAAAGAGTGCCATGTTACCTTTCCACATTTGGTTACCCGATGCAATGGAAGGCCCTACGCCGGTTTCAGCATTGATACACGCAGCCACTATGGTGGTAGCAGGCGTTTATTTGATCGCACGATTATTTCCGGTTTTTGCTTTGTCTGCTCCGGATGCTTTGCATTTGGTGGCTTACGTTGGAGCTATCACAGCTTTTTTTGCGGCTGTAATTGCGTGTACCCAAACCGATATAAAAAGAGTGCTCGCTTTTTCAACAATTTCCCAGATCGGTTATATGATGTTTGCTTTAGGTGTGGCAAAATATGGGAGCGAGGCTGCTTTGGGTTACACTGCTTCTATGTTTCACTTGTTTACTCACGCGATGTTCAAAGCCCTATTGTTTCTTGGCGCCGGTTCGGTTATTCATTTTATTCACAGTAATGAAATGAAAGATATGGGAGGTTTGAGAAAATATTTACCGGTTACGCACATTACTTTTTTAATTGCCTGCCTTGCTATTTCAGGTATACCGCCATTTTCCGGCTTCTTCAGCAAAGAAGAAATATTGCTTGCTGCTTCACAAAATAATCAGTTCATTTTCTGGATCGGTTTGATCACTTCCGGGCTTACCGCTTTCTACATGTTCCGTTTGTATTTCAGTATTTTCTGGAACAAAGCCACACCTTCTCTTCCTGATAAATCACATGGTGAAGGCGGATTTGTAATGAACCTTCCTTTGATCTTATTGGCTATTGGTGCGGCTTTAGCAGGATTCATTCCTTTTGGAAATTTTGTTAGCGCATCAGGAAAACCAGTAGAGCCGGGATTTCACTGGCAGTTTTCTTTCCTCCCTGTTTTGCTGGCGTTGACAGGAATTTTAATCGCGATGAGGATGTATAAAAAGGAGAATCTGCTTCCGGATAAAATAGCATCTTCTTTTGGAGGATTTTATAAGGCTGCTTATCACAAATTTTACTTTGATGAATTGTATTTGTTTATCACTAAAAAAATAATTTTCAATCTCATCGGGAAACCTGCCACATGGTTCGACAGGAACATAGTAAACGGATTAGTAAATGCAACGGGAAATACCACCGCAACTGTTTCTGCAAAAATAAAAGGAATTCAATCGGGTAAAGTACAACAATACGGCCTGTACTTTTTAGTCGCGACCATAGCTATGGCCGTCTTATTTATCTATTGGTGGAAATAAAAATTGACGAAGCATGAACTTATCACTACTCATATTAATTCCTTTGCTTACAGCAGTTGCCGTTTTATTCATGCGTACGAGGCAACAGGTAAAATGGGTTTCTCTCTTTGGCGCAGCCATACAAATTATACTTTCGCTTTTATTGTTTGTTTACTATCGAAATGAAGTAGCCGCCGGAAACACAGCGCAGATGCTGTTTCAACAACAATACGAATGGTTTCCTGCATTACACATCAGTTTTCATTTAGGTGTTGATGGCATTTCACTTGCGCTGATTATGCTCACTGCTTTTGTGGTGATTGCAGGCATTTTGGTTTCCTGGAATATCGAAAAGATGACGAAGGAATTTTATTTCCTGCTTCTCCTCTTGAGCCTGGGAGCATATGGATTTTTTTTATCGCTTGATCTTTTCATGCTTTTTTTCTTTTTGGAAATCGCGGTGATTCCAAAATATCTACTCATCGGTATTTGGGGAAGTGGAAATAAAGAATACAGCGCCAACAAACTTGCGTTGATGCTGATGGGCGGTTCAGCATTGGTTTTGGTAGGATTGCTGGGTCTGTATTTTACCGGCACGGAAAGAACTTTTGACCTGCTGAAATTATCTCAAAGTAATATTCCGTACAATATCCAAATGATTTGTTTTCCATTGTTGTTTATTGGCTTTGGTGTATTCAGTGGCTTGTTTCCTTTTCATACATGGGTTCCTGATGGGCACTCTTCTGCGCCTACAGCAGGTTCCATGTTTTTGGCCGGTATCTCAATGAAGCTCGGTGGATATGGCTGTTTGCGTGTTGCTACTTATTTGTTACCGGAAGGCGCAAGGGAATACGCCGATATAGTGATTGTACTTTCTGTCATCGGAATTTTATACGGCGCTTTTGTAACCATGATGCAAAAGGATTTAAAATATATCAATGCATATTCTTCAGTCAGCCATTGCGGATTTGTATTACTCGGAATAGGAATGTTGACCAAAACTGCGTTTACCGGCGCCGTTATACAAATGGTAAGTCACGGTTTGATGACTGCTCTTTTCTTCGCTGTTATCGGCATGATCTACCAACGAACCCACACACGAATGATCGATGAAATGGGAGGCCTACTCAAAAAAATGCCTTTCATTATTACTGTATTATTCATCGTTGGTTTTTGTTCTCTTGGCTTGCCGGGGCTCAGTGGCTTCGTCGCTGAAATAACTGTTTTCATGGGCTCCTGGGAGCATCCTGATGTACTCCATCGTATTATCACCATCCTAGCTTGTATGAGTATTGTGGTAACGGCTGTTTATATTTTAAGAGCTGTGAGTAAAGTAGCGATGGGCCCGCTCAAAGCAACTTTCAGTCATTTAAAAGATGCCGCCTGGAATGAAAAATTAGCTGCCGTTATTTTACTTTTTGGAATAATAGCAATTGGTGTTGCCCCATTCTGGTTGAATGATTTAATAAGGCCGGGAGCAGAAATCATTATAAAGAAAATTACCGGAGGACAATAAAATGACAGGAATGAGTGAATTTATATCATTGATGAAACCTGAACTGATACTAACTGTTATCATCTTTGTGTTGTTGTTTATCAAACTCAGTAAAGGGATAAAAAATGATTCGTTGCTGAACGTGATCCAGTTTTTACTACTCTTTAATTTCGCTTCGGGATTTCTTTTCAATCATGAAGGGAATTTATTTGGAGGTATGTATCATACGGATAAACTGATCGTTGTGCAGAAAAATATTCTGAGCCTTGGTGTGTATCTTATCTCCCTGTTATTTGCCGACTGGTTTAAAAAAACCGAACATCTTTCTGAATTTTTTATCCTGCTTCTTTCTGCTTTGCTTGGTATGTTCTTTCTTATATCGAGCGGAAATTTTTTAATGTTCTTCTTATCGCTCGAACTTGCCACCATTCCTGTGGCGGCAATGGCCAACTTTGATCTTCATAAAAGAATTTCTTCTGAAGGAGCAATGAAGTTTATTTTAACATCGGCCTTTTCATCGGGCATTTTATTGTTTGGCATTTCATTGATCTACGGTGCTACAGGATCTATCAGCTTTTCTGAACTTCCTTCGGCGATAAGGGTCAATTCATTGCAGATACTGGCTTTCGTTTTTTTATTTACTGCCTTTGCTTTTAAAATGTCAATTGTGCCTTTTCATTTATGGACAGCCGACGTGTATGAAGGTTCGCCGATGGCGACCACTTCTTTTCTTTCCGTTATATCAAAAGGTGCAGTAGCCTTTATTCTTACTACCGTGTTGTATAAAGTGTTTCAGCCAATGGAGGAAGTTTGGTATAATATGATTTTACTTTTGTCAGTCATTACCATGATCACCGGAAATCTTTTTGCTTTACGCCAGCAAAACATAAAACGCTTTCTAGCATTTTCATCCATCGCCCAGGTTGGTTTTATTTTAGTTGGTATCACAGGCAATTCACCGGAAGGACTTACTTCAGTTGTTTATTTTGTTTTGATATATGTGTTTTCAAATCTTGCTGCCTTTGCTGTGGCAGCAACGATTTCAGCGCACAGCGGCAAAGAAAATATCAGCGACTACAAAGGCTTTTATCAAACCAATCCTTTCTTAACATGGGTTATGGCTTTAGCTTTATTTTCACTTGCGGGCATTCCTCCAACGGCAGGTTTTTTTGGGAAACTGTTTTTGCTGAAAGCAGGCGCAGCAAATGCAAACTATATCTACATTACTATTGTTGCTTTAAACCTGATCGTTTCATTGTATTATTATTTAAGAGTGATCCGGTCGATGTTTATGGATAAAAATGAACAACCGATTGAAAAAATAAATGTTCAGTTTTCCACTAAATTCGGTATGTTTATTTGTGGAGCAGGTATTGTATTAGTAGGAATATTAAGCTGGATATATGATTACATTCAATCTTTAACCTGATAAAAATGGCCATCAATAAAAATCACTTATTCGAAGAACTCGATGGAATCAAATGTGGCATTGTTGAAAAAGAAGTTCCTGCAGAAAGAGTTGAGTTTTTAAAAAAAATATTGGTATACAACGGATTTACGGTAATTGCAGTTCCATCACCCGCACCAAAAGCTCCTTCTAAACCCGTTGTGAAAAAAGAAGGAGAGGAGCCGCCTCCTCCGCCGGCAGAAGAACCGAAACTTCCGGAAACCTTTACGGTTGGGGTAACTGATTATACATTCAATCCCATAAATGCTATTTTTGGAAGGCTCTTAAAAACTACCAATGGCCATATCGTTACCCTTGCTTATTGGCAGCAAAAAGAAAATGAGAGCCACGATGAGATCCCGTATTATGAGCATAAGTAAGACACCCCGTTAATAGTAAACCAATAAGAAATAAAGAATTTTATTTTCTTATTTGATACTCAATTTGCATCATAAATTCAAAAACGATTTATTAAAAAATCTTTTTTATATTTATTCACGAAATCATATTGCTTTTTTTCAAATCATCTTCTCATCTATCATCACAAAATCAACTAATCATGAAATTAACCCGTAGGAAATTTCTAGTAAACAGTTCCATCGCTATGGCAGGAACCATGCTATTACCTGACTTTATTTTTGCGAATAAAAAAGCCAAAGATCATATCCTCGGCCTACAATTATATTCTGTAAGGGATGACATGCAAAAAGATCCTTTGGGTACACTGAAACAACTGGCAGCTATGGGCTACAAAAATGTAGAACACGCAAATTATATTGACCGGAAATTTTATGGTTACTCTGCTAAAGATTTCAAAAAGCTTTTGGATGACCTTGGTTTAAATATGCCGAGTGGCCATACTGTGATGTCAGGTGCAGATTGGGACAGCAGTAAAAATGATTTTACCGATAAATGGAAGCAAACCGTTGAAGATGCAGCAACAGTTGGAGAGATGTATGTCATAAGTCCGTGGCTGGATGAAAGCCTTCGTAAAAATTACGACGACCTCGTAAAGTTCCTGGATGTGTTTAATAAATCCGGTGAGTTGTGCAAAAAATCAGGATTGAAGTTTGGATACCACAACCACGATTTTGAATTCAAATATTCTTTAAACGGAAAACAGATATATGATATCATTTTGGAAAAAACCGATCCTGATCTCGTGCTGCAACAAATAGATATTGGCAACATGTACGGCGCAGGCGGCAGAGCTTTGGACATTGTTAAAAAACACCCTGGAAGATTCCAGAGTATGCACGTAAAAGATGAGATCAAAGCGCCGGGCAAAGGTGAGATGGGAGATAATTACGAAAGCACTGTCTTAGGTAAAGGTATTTTGCCTGTGAAAGAAATCGTTGACGTATTTCAGCAAAAAGGCGGCACTACAGAATTCATCATTGAACAGGAATCCTACCAGGGAAAATCGCCACTCGATTGTTCGAAAGAAGATCTGGCTGTGATGAAAAAATGGGGCTTTTAAAGAGTCTGAACCGCTGATTTAAGCGATTAACTGATTCAATCTTATCGGTAAATCACGCAATCTGAGGCCGGGCAATTGAGAAGTTTTCATTGTTCATCACCTGATCTAAATCACCCCTTCTCATGATCAATGTTTTGAATATTACACAATACATGGTTTAACTATGTACACGTAATTACCAAAATATTTATATCATGTCAAAAAATAAAAGGGGAGATAAGTTTGTCTATTTCTTTGGTGGAGAAAAAGCAGATGGAGATGAATCTTTAAAAAATTTATTGGGTGGCAAAGGCGCCAATCTTGCAGAAATGGCCGGCCATCGAAACCTTCGTTTACCTGTTCCCCCGGGGTTTACCATTACGACTGAAGTATGCACCTTCTATTACCAAAACAATAAGACTTATCCCAAAAAATTAAACGCCAATGCCGCAGAAGCGCTTGCAAAAATGGAAAAGCTTACCGGCAAAAAGTTTGGTGATGAAAGAAATCCATTGTTGGTATCCGTGCGTTCGGGGGCCAGAAGAAGCATGCCCGGAATGATGGAAACGGTTCTGAATGTTGGGCTCACCGAAACTACTATTAATGGATTGATTGCGCAAAGCGGTGATGAACGCTTTGCCTATGATGCTTATCGAAGGTTGATCATGATGTATGCCGATGTGGTGATGGAAAAGGGTTCAGGAATAGAAGTAAAAAATGGGAAAGGCATAAGGAAAATACTCGATGAAAAACTCGAAGCAATCAAACATGCAAAAGGCTATAAAACGGATACCGATCTTACTGTTGATGATCTGAAGCGACTTGTGGTTGATTATAAAAAAACGGTGAAAGAAGTTTTAGGAAAAGAATTTCCTGATGATCCGATGAAACAATTGTGGGGAGGAATAGGAGCGGTTTTCAGCAGTTGGAATGGAAAGCGCGCTAAAGAATACAGGCGGATTGAAAAAATTCCTGACGACTGGGGAACCGCGGTGAATGTTCAATCTATGGTTTTTGGCAATATGGGAAATGATAGTTGCACAGGCGTAGCTTTTACAAGAAACCCCGGCAACGGAGAAAATAAATTTTATGGTGAATATCTGGTAAATGCCCAGGGCGAAGATGTTGTAGCAGGAACCAGGACACCGGCACCGGTAAATGAATATTCTAAAAATGCCCAAAGCAAAGATTTAAAAACGCTGGAAAAGACCATGCCGTCGCTTTATAAAGAATTGTTTAAATACCAGGAGAAGCTGGAAAAACATTATAAAGACATGCAGGACATTGAGTTTACAATTGAAAAGGGTAAACTTTATATGCTGCAGTGCCGTGTAGGAAAACGAAATGGAATTGCGGCAGTGAGGATGGCAACAGAAATGTATCGTGAAAAACTGATTGATGCAAAAACGGCGGTACAACGCGTGGCTCCGAATCAACTTATTGAATTGTTACTTCCCATGCTTGATCCGAAAGCGGAGCTGCTTAATAAACCAATCGCGAAAGGATTACCTGCAGGCCCGGGAGGCGCAAGAGGTCGTGTAGTCTTCACTTCCGACGATGCGGTTGAATGGGCATCTAAAGGTGAGAAAGTGATCCTGGTAAGAGAAGAAACTTCACCGGAAGATGTAGATGGGATGCACAAATCGCAGGCAATTTTAACTACCAAAGGTGGAATGACTTCTCACGCTGCGTTGGTCGCAAGAGGCTGGGGAAAATGCTGTATTGTTGGTTGCGGTGATATTGAAATTCATTCGGAAGCAAAAACTTTTCATTCAAAAGATGGCATTGTAATTAAAGAAGGGGACTGGGTCAGTTTGAACGGCACGAAAGGCGTTGCTTATGAAGGAAGCCTTCCGCTCACCGACATTAACCTTGAAAAAAATGAATCTTACAAAGACCTGATGAAACTGGTCGATAAAATTAAAGTCATTGGTGTGCGTGCCAATGCTGAGACACCTGGTGATGCCATTCATGCAATGAACTTTGGCGCGGAAGGAATTGGCTTGTTCCGAACCGAACACATGTTTTATGGCGAAGGCAGTGAACAGCCGCTTTTTCTATTGCGCAAAATGATCGTCAGCAAAACCCTGGAAGAAAGAAAGGCTGCGCTTAATGAATTGTATAAGTATGTAAAGAAGGATGTGAAAGATACCATGAAAGTAATGAATGGAAATCCTGTAACCATTCGCCTGCTCGATCCGCCTTTGCATGAATTTGTTCCGCACGATAAAGAAAAATTACTGCAACTGAGTAAAGAACTCGGCATCAGCATGAGTCTTCTAAAAAGGCGTGTATTGGCGTTGCACGAAAACAACCCGATGCTTGGCCATCGGGGTGTAAGGCTTGGCATCAGCTATCCGGAAATAACTGAAATGCAAATCAGGGCGATCTTTGAATCCACGGCCGAATTATTAAAAGCAGGCAAAAAAGCTTTCCCTGAAATAATGATACCGGTAACGTGCACAGTAAATGAACTACTTCACCAGAAAAAAATTGTGGATGCTGTTTACAAAGAAGTGTGTGAGAAATCAAAACTGAAACAAATTCCTTACCTCTACGGAACAATGATAGAAACGCCAAGAGCCGCGATAAAAGCGGGCAGCATGGCGACTGTGGCTGATTTCTTCAGTTTTGGTACGAATGATCTTACACAGATGAGCTTTGGCTTTAGCCGTGACGATATCGGTGGATTTCTTCCCAATTATCTTGACCTCAAAATTTTGGCTGACGATCCTTTTCAGACTATTGACCAGAACGGGGTAGGAGAGTTGATAAAATTCGGTACAGAAAAAGGCCGCGAAACAAAACCTAAACTGAAAGTAGGTATTTGTGGCGAGCACGGAGGCGATCCTGAAAGTGTAAAATTCTGTCACCGCATAGGAATGAATTATGTAAGCTGTTCACCATTTCGTGTTCCAATCGCACGGTTAGCGGCGGCGCATGCGGAATTGGAATATCCACGGAAGAAATAGTAGATAGCAAATCAACAATTAATGAAGATTCCTGTTTTCGATCAGGTAGCAAAAGTGAAAAACCTTTTCGGTTCTTCACTTTTGTGTTTATAATAATTTGCAATTAGGCACTTCAGTATAATTAATTTGGTGTCCTTCATACCCCAACAACACAATCAAAGAATGCACAAGCGAACATGTTGACCGATCGAAGCGCTTTCCACCGAAGGGATATGTAGGATCCAAAAATAGTTTTTGCATATTAAAAATTATCATACATTTACATACAATCCCACCTTAAAGAATTCTTTTTCCTTCTTCTTTATTATTAAACAATTTAAATCCTTGCAAATGAAGCAATGTAAATTCTTAGCGTTCGCAGCTATTGGGTTGCTGGCAATATATTCCTGCAATTCCGGAGGTAACAAATCCACTGCCACAACAAGCACGGATTCTACAAAGGTGGATTCAACGGCAGCTGTACAGACGGCGCCTGCAACGAGTGCCGCTACACCGGACATTACCTTAGCAATCAAACAAAAAGTAGCGAATTTTTCCAAATGGTTTGTGGTTTATGAAGGCCATGATACTGCAAGGGTTGCGAGCGGTTTGCATAACTTTGTCATTGGCCGTGGCCTTAAAGACAGTAACCTGGTTTTGGTGGCGCTGCATGTGGATGATACATCCAAAGCGAGAGAGTTTGCACATTCCCCTGGCTTGATGGCAGCCATGAAAAAAGGAGGTGTGATCGGCAAACCCACTGTTGATTTTAGCCTTAATAAATTCCACGATACTAATACGGACTCATCCACTCAGAGGGCAATAGTTAAAATCCAGGTAAAGGATTATGATACCTGGAAAAATATTTTCGACAGCGATCAGGCTGAAAGAATGAATGCAGGCATGACCCTTAGGGCAATTAACCAGGACCTTAACAACCCTGATAAGGTATCGTTGGTTTTTCAGATAGCTGATATGAAAAAGGCGGAAGATTTTATGCATTCAAAAGAACTGAGAAAGAGAATGGATTCTGCGGGTGTTGTAGGTGCGCCGGACGCTTTCTTTTATCATGTAGTTAAACAATATTAAGATTATCGCTACAGAGGTGACACCTTTTTGAAAGGTGTAACCTCTGCTTTTATTCACACCATCGCTGAGCAGCGGATGGCCCCGACCATCTCCTACGGATACAGTGATATAAGTCATTGTATACCCTGACAATTATCATTAGCCATTTCGCTCACCGGAATGAAATTTACATAGAACAACGACTAAATCGCCAGCCAGGATCCTGAGCTTGCGCCACGCTCATGATGTACACGAACGCTGGATTGGCACGAGTTGGAAGACAGTGGAAGTTGAATTTAATAAAGATTAAAAACAACAAAAAATGATAAGCACTCTAAATAAGCCCAGGCTAATTCCTTTGAAAATTGAAAAGATGTCAAAGGAATGCAAGGAAATCCTGAAAAGGCTGCCGGGGGATGCACTTAAGGGTAAGTATTCCCCGGTCAATGTGCTTGGCATATTAATGTATAACCCTCACACAATGGAGCGGTTTCTCGATTACTGGGTCACTTCAAAGCAAAAAATGGGATTTTCGATGAGAGAACAGGAGTTAGTGATCCTGCGCATGGCGTTCCACTATAAGTGTAATTACGTTTGGAAGCACCATGTGCCGGCAGCTATAGAATTTGGGGTAACAACAGGTGAACTGGAATCTGTCCGCGAATACCCACTCCCGGACGGCTTCAACCTGCGGGAAGAGGCCCTGCTTGTCATGACCGACCATATGATCCTGGATCGTGACCTTCCTGACGAAATTTACAATCGTTATGCCCCAAAATTGAAAGACTCTGAACTTGTGGATCTTGTCTCTCTCGTATCACAATACGTACTTTTCACGCTGATGAACAATGTGTTGAGAGTGGAGGTAGAACCGCCCCTCGATGAGATCGTGGGGTTATAAAATGGAGAACTGGTTTCCTTCTCAGGAACTTCTCCGCCACCGGGACGTTGCGCTAATTGAAGTGTGCAGTCAGTCAACGGTTATATGCGTAGTTCAGCAAAATATTATGCAGGAGAATCAGATGGCTATAGAATCGATATTAATCGAAGAATAATTACAGCACGTAACTCTTATTCCTCAACTTTCCATGATGGATTATGGCCGATCTCCCAAAGATGTCCGTCTACATCCTCGAAATATCCATGATAACCACCCCAAAAGGCTTTTTGTGCCGGCTTGGTGATGGTTGCACCTGCATCTTCTGCCTGCTTCATTACAGCATCTACTTCCTGATTGCTATTTACACAATATCCCACGGAAAACTCTGTGGAGCTCTCGGGTTGCAGTTTTGCATTACTGTCCCAGGCGAGATTTTTTCTCTCATACAGGCAAAGCATTCTATCCTTGCTAAGTTCAAACATCACCACTGCGCCGTTTTCAAATTCAGTGCCTACAATGCCTTTTGTTTCCCACCCCAGGCCGTTCCGGAAAAATTTCATCGATTTTTCTAAGTCACTTACGCCAAGTGTCAAAAGATTGATTCGTTGTTTCATTGTTACCTTTTTATTCAAAAATAGGTCAAATAATAGATCCGGATCTCTGATTAAAGGAATAGCGATTTCCCTGAATTTCTTTCTGGCATAATCAGGGAATGAGGCCAATCGTAGGTTTGACTCAGTCGAAAGGCCAATACCATCTACGGGCTTTGCCGCCCGGAAAAACGCGCGGAGCGACCGTGAAGTTCTGGTTTTCAAAAATAAGCACGCGAATTCAATTTTTTTCAAAAATATTTAGTTTTCATTTTTCAAGTAGGCTGCTATGCCCCCCGCTATCCGTACTTTCCAACTACCGATAATTCTTCATTTCCAAAATCCAAATCCCCATTATTTCCCCAAGTAGTCCTCGTTTGCAACGAGGACTAAATAACTGCGATATTTATTAGCTTGCTATAATTAATCAGTGATAAGTCAGGCTGTTATTTTGTTACATTTTCCGCAA
>Ga0157371_10002754_pt1 | contig 16515 bp, 14 predicted proteins | sample C45metaG_FD_113462 | JGI IMG/M metagenome (GOLD analysis project Ga0157371, IMG submission 113462) | Corn rhizosphere microbial communities from Kellogg Biological Station, Michigan, USA - C4-5 metaG | ecosystem: Host-associated > Plants > Roots > Rhizosphere > Soil | place: USA: Michigan...
ACGTCTTTTTTTGTGCCTGAAATCCAGTATCCGCAAGGCTTTCCTCGCTTTTTCACTCAACCTAAGTCAACCTGATTCAATCTACATCAACTTACTGATGCGGGTACAACTGCGGGTATATCGCGGTTCGATAATGTTTGTACCCACACAGAATCCTTGAAAGGATATTCATCATGGCTCTGAGTGATGTGAAGGTTCGTTCGGCTAAGCCTGAAGCAAAAGCCTACAAACTAACTGACGGTGAAGGCATGGTTTTGCTGGTTCACCCTAACGGTTCCAAATACTGGCGGCTTCGTTATCGTTTTAGTGGTAAAGAGAAAATGCTGGCATTGGGAAAATATCCTGAAGTTTCGCTGGCGGATGCCAGGGCACGCCGGGACGAAGCCCGTAAGCTGTTAGCTAATGGCGTCGATCCCAGTGAAAACAAGAAAGCCGTTAAAGTAGAGCAGGAGCAAGAGGCGATAACGTTTGAAGTGGTTGCCAGAGACTGGCATGCCAGCAATCAGAAATGGTCTTCAGCGCATAGCGCTCGTGTATTGAAAAGTCTCGAAGATAATCTCTTTGCTGCTATCGGTAAGCGGAATATTGCTGAATTGAAGACGCGGGATCTGCTTGTCCCTATCAAAGCGGTGGAGTCATCCGGGCGTCTTGAAGTCGCCGCCCGTTTACAGCAGCGCACTACCGCAATTATGCGTTTTGCTGTGCAGAGCGGCTTAATCGATTACAACCCAGCACAAGAGATTGCCGGTGCAGTTGCTACGGCAAAAAGACAGCACCGTGCTGCTCTGGAACTTAACCGTATTCCGGAATTACTTCATCGCATTGATCACTATTCTGGTAGACCGTTAACCCGACTGGCGGTTGAACTCACTTTGTTGGTTTTCATCCGTTCAAGCGAGCTGCGTTTTGCCCGCTGGTCAGAAGTCGATTTTGAAACGGCCATGTGGACGATTCCAGGTGAGCGCGAACTGCTGGAAGGAGTTAAACATTCTCAGCGTGGTTCAAAGATGCGGACTCCTCATCTTGTTCCTTTGTCACGAGAAGCTCTCTCCATATTGGAAAAGATCAAAAGCATGAGTGGAAACCGTGAGCTGATTTTCGTCGGCGATCACGATCCACGTAAAGCAATGAGTGAGAATACGCTGAACAAGGCTCTACGAGTGATGGGTTATGACACAAAAACAGAAGTATGTGGACATTGTTTCAGGACGATGGCTTGTAGCTCATTGATTGAGTCGGGTCTATGGTCGAGGGATGCCGTAGAGCGGCAGATGAGCCATCAGGAGCGTAGCTCTGTTCGGGCAGCTTACTTCCATAAGGCGGAGCATCTTACGGAGCGTAGGCTAATGCTGCAGTGGTGGGCGGATTATCTGGATGCGAATCGGGAGAAGGGTGTTAGTCCGTTTTATTTCACACGAAATTAAAATTTATTCTGTACCAGATCAAACCAGTTAGATTGATTTTCTTAGAATTTAAATCAAAAAAGCCAACCAGAAGTTTTCTGGTTGGCTTTTGAATGGTTATTTATGTTATGGCAATGGGGATAACCCAAGCTCTTTAAGAAATTCGTTATGACTTTCTTTTGCTTTAGAGATTTCGTTCTCTATATCAATCAACTTTTTATGTTCCTCGCCGAGTTCAATTTTATCTTCTGGCACAGCTGTGCTGATATAACGGGAAATATTCAGATTGAAGTCGTTAGATTTTATTTCTTCCAGTGGTACGCGACGGGAATAACGCTCTTCCTCTTTGCGGAATTGGTACGTGTCGACAATCTTGCTTATATGTTCCTTGTTAAGACGATTCTGCCGTTTGCCCTTCTCGTAGCATTCACTGGAGCTGGCGTTGATAAACAGTACGTCATCTGATTTTTTGCACTTTTTCAGTACCAGAATACATACCGGAATTCCTGTCGAAAAAAACAGATTAGCAGGTAAGCCGATCACGGTATCGATGTTGCCATCTTCCAGCAGTTTACGGCGGATGCGTTCCTCAGCCCCACCCCTGAATAGAACACCGTGCGGTAGAACGATTGCCATCGTGCCTTCCGGGGCAAGAAAATGGAAGCCGTGCAGCAAGAAGGCAAAATCGGCGGCGGATTTCGGTGCCAGTCCATAGTTTTTGAATCGGAAATCTTCGCCCATGGCTTCGTTGGGTTCCCAACGATAGCTGAAAGGCGGGTTAGCCACTACTGCGTCAAAATGCATCTTTTTGGCAGGATTCGCTTCTTTAAGCATCACCCAATCATTGAGCAGGGAGTCGCCGTGAACAATCTCAAACTCAGAATCTTTCACGCCGTGTAGCAGCATGTTCATCCGTGCAAGGTTATAGGTAGTGATGTTCTTTTCCTGCCCATAAATCTTGCCGATGCCGTGTGCGCCGAGTTTATTACGCACATTAAGCAGTAGAGAGCCGGAGCCGCAGGCGAAGTCGAACACTTTATCCAGCCGTTTTTTCTTACCAGTAGTCGGATCCTGGCTGTCGAGAGTCACGATCTCAGACAGAATGCTGGAGATTTGCTGTGGGGTATAAAACTCACCTGCTTTTTTACCGGAACCAGCGGCAAACTGACCAATCAGGTATTCATAGGCATCGCCCAAAATATCGCTATTGGTGGAGAATTTGGCGATCCCTTTGGCGATTTCACCAATGATGGTGCAGAGTCGGGCATTACGGTCAGCATATTTTTTACCCAACTTGTCTGATGTCAGGTTAATTTCGGAGAACAGCCCCTGAAAGGTGCTCTCGAAAGATTGATTCTCGATATAGTCAAACCCGTCTTCCAGTGTGTTGAGCAGTTCGTCATTCTGCGTGCGAGCCATTTCGGCGATGCTGCTCCACAAGAACTTGGGCTTGATAACGTAATGTACCCGACGGCGCATCAACGCCTCAAAATCTTTGACGTCATCAGGATTATTTTTGTACCACAGACTCAATGGCGCGATGGTGGGTGTGTCTTTATTATCCGGGTATTCAGATCCTAATTCTTTTTGTGCGGCAGTTTCGTAGTTATCCGATAAGTAGCGCAAGAACAGAAACGAGAGCATATAGTCGCGGAAGTCGTCGGCATTCATTGCGCCACGCAGCGTGTCGGCAATATTCCATAAGGTATCACCCAGTTGTTTTTGGTCTTGTTCAGTCATGCTTGATCCACAGATTCAGGGAGTGCAACGGAAATTTCCGGTTGGGCAGTAGTTGGCTGTGGTTTTTCAGCCAACAACTCCGGTAGCTCAAATTTATATTTATTCAGAAACGCGCTCAGGATATTTTTAAATAAAATTCGGTTATCTTCGACCATTTCTCGGGGTTCATAGGTCGAATGTTTTCCATGGCTTAATAGGTTAAGTGCACGGGAATACAGCACCTCATCTTCTATTCCATGAATACAATCGGAGAAGTCACTATAGCCAAAGAAAGTTGACGTTTTTTCTAGAATGCTGCGCAGCATGTTGAAATGGTGCGTATAGATTTTATTGCTCGCAACCGCCTGTTGTAACTCGCTTAGCATGGCGACATGATGGAAGAATGGCGTATCTTCGGTGGCCCGCAGCGTATAAGTGTTGGTGCCTTTTTCACAGTAAAAGAAGTACGTTTTGGGCTTCGCTTTTTTAAGCTCGTTGCACATCACATTGAAAAACAGGCCATGATGTGAAGAAATCACTGTTTTCAGCTTGCCTTTTCCGCGCCGGAGCAGGCGTGCCAGATCGCTGGCGATAGCAATGGCATTGTTGTCATCCAGCGAGGAAATGGGATCGTCTATATAAAGGTATTTTACCCAGCTATACGGACTTACTTCGTCACCATCAATGGCCAGTTCGCAGATCGCCAGATAGATGCACCAGATAAAAATATTTTCCTCACCGCGCGAAACTTTAATATGGGTTGTATCTTCTTGGTAGAAGGTGACCGTCCATTCTTCGTAGTCAATGCGAAAATTGAAATTGGCGTAGCGTTCCAGATAAGCGAAGATCTTCTCTTCTAACGCCAGTTCTCTTAGACCAGCAAAGAATTTTGACGCTGAATTGATGCGCAATACTCGCTCGGTATCTCCGTTCAGATCGTTATCCCAGTAGAACAAATCCTCGGTGTAGGCGTTAAAGTAGAGGGTATCGCCCTTTATTTCTTCGATCATCAGCGGTTGGCCAACATGATCACCAACGCTAAACGGGCGATGAGTTTTCTTTTTCCCTTTATCTTTAAATGCCATCGACAGGCGCGTTTTACCTGTACCGTTATAGGCATAGAGCAGCACAAAGTCGGTATTGCTCAGGTCGTCGCGCAGGCGAGTAACAATGCGTTCCATAGTTTTGTAGCTGTAAACTTTTGGCTTGTTGCTCATGCGGTAACCTCATCCATTGAAGGGAAAAGCTGTTGCATCATGCCGATCTTGTGGGTTTTAAGGGCTGTCAGTTTTTGGCTTTCGGCAGCAATGAGATTGTCAAGAGATGAAAGACAATCAGCGATTTTCTGCTGTTCATTTAATCTTGGCAATAAAATCAATGTATTTCGTAAACTGTCCATGTTTATTTTGCATGGAACAGCATTTAGTAATGATTTTGCATGAATCTCAGCCTGATATCGATTGGATTGCATAAAATAATGCATATAAAAAGAGTCGAATAACTTCGATTTTTTGATGACTGCTAATGTAACATAGATACTAAAGTCATAGTCCCAGTCCACTACTTTTGAAAAACCAATCTTCCCAATTCTGGTTAATAAAATATCACCTTTCTCTGGTTTGTTCTTCTTAGTTGAGGAAATAAAATCATCCTTTGAAATTAATTTGTTTTCTTTGCCGCTAACAATATTTTCAACACTAAAAAAAGGAATGCCTTCACGTTTATAACTTGGGGTTTGATGTGTCCCATCGAAAATCGAAGGGGAAACGTCAGAAAGTTTTTTTTCACCCCATGATGATTCATTTCGAAACTCACTAAACCGCAACTCCGGAACCACCTCTCCCTCAGCCGGAAATAACTTCTGCATCAGTCCTTTTTTATACTGTTGAAGTGTATCAATTTTCTGAGTTTGTAACGAAATCACTTTATCAAGTGAAGAAAGACAATCAGCAATTTTTTTCTGTTCTTTTTCTTTTGAGGGGATTTGTACTGTTATTTTTTCAATAAAATTAACAGACAATCCCGGCTGAGCTTGACCAATAGCGTATTGGTTAAGCTTTAGCTTATTTAAACAATAAAAAAGCCAATTATTGTTAACACCATTGCTTGGCGTGACAACAACTGCGTGTTCAGTAGCATAGAAGTCCCCATTTGCAAAAGTAATATTTCCGCATAATGCTCCTTGGCGACCAATAAGCGAGTATTCACCAGAGTGTGAGTATTCATCTGTAAAACCACGCAAACCGTTACCGCCATAGCAAGGATATAATCCTTCTACGGGGTACTGATTTATTTTTGACGCTGATATAAATTTGCCTGCTTTCATGTGACAAATTGATTGCAGTTGCTTTTCTTGCCATTCCTTTTCATCGCAAAACTCTGGAAACCTCAACTCAGGAACCCGCATTAGCGTCTCTTTTTTACCCTGCTCTGAATTCTTTATTTCACTGTTCATACGCCGCCAACCCCGAAATCTCTCTACCTTGCGCCAGTTTATGTAACAATGGTGCTAAATCTTCCATCAACGCCAGACTCTTCTGCGTTCTCGCCTTCCAGCCCAAGTCCAGCGGAGCCAGCAAATCACTTAACTGTTCCCCGTCAAAAATCATTCGTTGCATAATTACATCAACAAACGCCTGTAATGCTGTGCTTTCCAGCCCGTGCTGTTCCGCTACTGCCGCCAATTCATGAGTAAATTTCTGTGCTTTGAACGTTTCATAGCCCTGAAGGATCGCTTCTTTACTCTCATTCATGCCGGGTTCCAGCGTATAAATATAAGCGGTAAGCTCCTCACGGTCATCGGCAAACTTCGCATCTGCGCAAATCAGGCCAATCAACTGCTCACGGGTCATCTTCTGTTTGTCGGGCTTGCTTTGGGTGTAACGGGACAGCAGACCCATAATGTAGTCGTAGTCGATTACCGCCGAGGCAAACAGCACAAACTCAAAGTCTAGTTCCTGTACTTCAGGGGTAACGGTAGCGTCATTTTTTTCCTGCTGCGCTTTCAATCGCTGTGCAGTGCTTAGATATACACCGCGGAAAGCACGTAAGGTATCTTCCGGCAACGTCTGCTCAATGCTTGCGACATTCTCCGGCGTCAGATCAGTGTATTGATCGAGCTGGGTTTTCAGTCGCTGTATTTCTTTAAATAGGTTAATAAACTGGCTGCGGGCTTCGTCCCCTTTCAGGTTCGCCACTTCTTCCGGCGCACAGGTCAGCCCCTGCGAGGTCATAAAGCTGTCCAACGTGGCGACTGCCTGTTCTAGTTCGCCGATCACCACCGGTGCCGCATCAACCAGCCATATCTCTTTGGCGTGTTCCTTTTTCTCGCCGGAAAACAGCGCGATGGCGTCATTAACCGCACCCTGTTGCTGGCGGAAATCCATCACCTTGCCGTAAGGCTTGGTGTCGTTTAGCACGCGATTTGTACGTGAAAATGCCTGAATCAGCCCGTGGTGTTTCAGATTTTTGTCGACATACAACGTATTCAAGAATTTGGAGTCAAAACCAGTCAGCAGCATATCAACCACAATCGTCACGTCAATTTTCTGCGCGTGGGCATAATCCTGGTTCGGGTACTGTTGCGCCTTAATACGTGACTGCACATCCTGATAATACAGGTCGAAGTTATTGATATCGTAATTGGTGCCGTAGCGGATATTGTAGTCGGCAATGATCTTCTTCAATGCCGCTTTCTTTTCTTCCGGCGCTTCTTCGTTATCTGCTTTTTCCTGTGGCAAATCTTCCTGAATTTGCTGTACGTCTTTGTTGCCTTCGGCAGGTGGCGAGAACACGCAAGCGATATTCAGCGGAATGAAAGTGCTGTCTTCTGCAACCCGTATTGCCTGGATCTCCTGAAACAGGCGGTGATATTCTATGGCGTGATTGATCGACGCGGTAGCCAGAATCGCGTTGAATTTACGCCCGGCGGTAGTGGCGTCATGTTTATCCAGAATTGCCCTGACCACAGCCTCCTGCGCAAGCGTTTCACCGGGTTTCAACCGCCCCTTACCTTCCGCTTTGTAATATTCGATGTGGAAGCGCAGCACGTTACGATCTTCGATTGCGTGAGTGATGGTATAAGCGTGAAGCTGCTTCTGGAATACGTCTTGCGTGGTGACAATCGTTTTTTCCTGCCCGTCAATCTGCTTATAGGTGCCGTTTTCCGGGAAAATTGGCGTACCGGTAAAGCCAAATAACTGGGCGTTGGGGAAGAATTCTTTAATGGCCTGATGGTTATCGCCAAACTGGGAACGGTGACACTCGTCGAAAATAAACACCATGCGTTTATTTCGTAGTGATTCCAGTCGTGCTTTATAGTTACGCTTATTGTTACCATCCAGCGCCAGACCAAGTTTCTGAATGGTGGTGACGATCACCTTATCGGCGTAGTCGTCGGATAACAGGCGGCGAACTAGCGCTTCGGTATTAGTATTTTCCTCCACACATCCGGCCTGAAACTTGTTGAATTCCTCTCGGGTTTGCCTGTCTAGATCTTTACGGTCAACGACAAACAGGCACTTTTCAATATCCGGATTATCTTTCAGCAGCGTCGACGCCTTAAAAGAGGTTAGTGTTTTGCCACTGCCGGTGGTGTGCCAGATATAGCCGTTGCCTCGGCGTTGGTGTATGCAGTCGACAATAGCCCGTACAGCGTAAATCTGGTAAGGCCGCATCATCAGCATTTTTTGCTCGCTGGCGACCAGCACCATATAGCGGCTAATGGTTTCGCCAAGCGTACATTTAGCGAGGAACTTGTCGGCAAACGTATCAAGCTGAGTGATCTTCCTGTTGCTCTCATCGGCAAGCTGGTAAAGCGGCAGAAAACGCTCGTCTGCGTCAAAGCTGAAGTGGCGATCGTTATTGTTGGCAAAATACCATGTGTCGCTGCGGTTACTCACGATAAACAGTTGCAGGTAGCAGAGTAGGGTACGGTTGTAACCATTGCCGGGGTCATTTTTGTAATCGACTATCTGCTGCATGGCGCGACGTGGGCTGATCGCCAGAGACTTGAGCTCAATTTGTACCACCGGAATGCCGTTGATCAGCAACAGCACATCGTAGCGGTGATGGCTGTTATCAGTATTTATTCGTAGCTGATTGACACATTCAAAGGTGTTTTTGCACCAGTCTTTGATATTGACCAGCGTGTAGTGCAGCGGGGTTCCGTCGTCGCGCTCAAAACTGCTGCGCTCGCGCAGTCGGGTGGCAGCAGTAAAGACATCCTGAGTGATCGTCAGTTCCATCAGCCGGGAAAATTCACTGTCAGTCAGATGTACCCGGTTCAGTTCTTCGAACTTCTCGCGGAAATTGCGCTCCAACGCAGCGCGATCACGAATATCAGAACGGTGGACGTATTTGAGATTAGTTAGTTTGGTGATCAGATCTTGTTCAATTTGCTTTTCTGTTGTTGTCATGTGTAGCACCAGTTTGTTGGGCATCCTTTGTTGAACAGGCTTGGTCCTATCGCCAACTTATATTCTGTCAATGAGGAGCTATGCTTTGTTATGCAATGTTTAAAAAAATGCATCTGTTCCCGCCCTGTAAAGCAACAATAGAACTTACGTATTAAAGAGGCCTTAACACTTTCCTCTCGGCGTCAAGAGTCTCTATGAGCAGGTATAAGGTGGAGAAGGCATAGCTACCGCACAGCGTTGCACTAAAAGGTGCCGCTCCTCATAAAGTGTTGGTCTATTTTTAACCAATTGCGTTAACAATGGTTCGTTATTGTACCGTGCTTTCTGACAAACTTAAGATCTAAACAGAATGTCACAAGGATAGGGGTCAATCCAACTATAGGGAAGAATCGTCTACCAGGGCGGGGTCAGTCCAATATGACACATCGATGGTCTACCGCGGCGATAGCTTAAAAGCTGAGATCAAAACGATTTATTCCAGTCTTGAGCAACGGCAGTTATAAAATTCTTGTTAATTGCGTGAGCACACGGATACGTTGACGGATGCTCACGCCAGACATTTGGCAGGTAATTTGCCATGCACTACTCGTACTACTGTCGAAATCCGTTCTGTTCACGGCAGTTCTGTCGAGCTTCTGAATGTTGCCATGTGATGGGCGCTGATAACCTCTCCTGAGGTTCCGCGATTAGCACAACCCAATATAAAGAATGTCATCATCATACAGAGCCGTTTTTTCGTAATACCCCATTCAGCCATGTCTCATCCCTGTCCGGGCGGTTATCCTGAGTCGCCCACAGCGAAGCTATCTCAATCCCCGGAACCGCCTTCAATAACTCCCGCAACCCCTCTTCATCCAGATCCGTAAACCGTCTTTCACCCTGCACACGCTCACCGTTGCCATACTTAAAGGACACATACCAGACGCCGCCAGGTTTAAGCGCATCCGCAAGCTTTTGCATCACCGCAGGTAACCCAGAAGAGGGGACATGCAGCAAAGATGCACAACACCAGATCCCATCGTACTGCGCTTTACTTTCGATCTCTGAAAACGTCATTAACTGCACGGGTAACCCGGTATGTTGCTTTGCCAGCTCCACCATCGCGGAAGAGGCATCAAAAGCATCCACCTGATAACCCATCTCATGAAAGGCTTTTGCGTCCCGGCCTGAGCCGCAGCCTGCATCCAGAACCCGGGCTCCGTGCGTCAGATGTTGGGTAAAGGCCTCGTAAAGCGGGGTCATATCGACATTGACCGTGCCATCGAAGAAATCCTGTGCGTGGTTCTGATAGTAGTGAAGTGTCATTAAAACGTTGCCTCGCCTTCCGCGTTGGGTTTCCAGGTATGGATAAGTTTGTCCAGCGCGGCCTGCCAGTTGCGCTGAAGAAAGCTTTTCCGTGCTTCAGGACGCTGCCCTGTCTGTTGAACAATCGTCTCATGTAACGGCAATTTGCTCTGAATAAAATACTCATTGCGGGTGTGTAACCGCTGCAGGAGCCTAAGGTCGGGAATGCGTGCAGACTTGCCTTCGACGCCACGGTTACAGCACCGACAGGCCAGCACTAAGTTCCATACGCCGTTAATATTGCTCACTTCATGGCGAGCAGCCCAGGGAATAAAGTGATCAACGTCCGCCAGTTCTGCGTCTCCCGGTACCAGGCTGATGGGTTTGAAGCAGTAAAAACACCGTCCTTTCTGGTAACCATTCAGGCTGTCGCGACAGCTGGTGATGTCTACGCGACGCGCGTTCACCCTTGTGAACAGCAACTGATTATCTTCATCGAACTCCACGCCCACAAGGTTACGTGAAATCCCCATCGACCAGGCCTGTTCCACCAGGTTCCAGCGGGCATTGGTTTCAAAGGCGAGGTTTTTATACTGCAGTCGTTCGCCCAGTAAAAAGAAGTTATCCGTCAGGCGGATCCCGCTATGGGTTTTACGCTCATCAAGGAAAAAACGTTTATCGATCTCGCCCTGGTTCACGTAATGAAAGGCATCAATCACGTTGTTAAAGCCAAGGCGCACCGTCGCTTCGATGAGCTGGGCGTGGGTGATTTCACCTCTGTTGAACTTCAGGCAGGTTTCCAGAAATTGACTGCTGCGGGAGGTGATCTGTTTTGGCGCATGCTTCAGGTGCTCGCAAAGATAGCGGCTGAACGGCACGGCAAGCTGGTCGAGCGTTATCAAATCGCTGCCCGTCTTATCCACTTCATACAACGCCGACGCCAGCGCAAATTTGTAAGATGCGACGTTCCTTCCAAAGAGGATCACTCCGCGCCAGTAGTTCTCAAGCGTCGGATCGGCCTGATAAAATTCCATCAATGAAGTCCTGTTACGGTTGGCTGGGCAGGGCGTTACTAAAGCCTGTAACAGGATCACATAACAAAATCAGGGTGATGTAAATCGTTAATCTATAGGTTTGATGAATTTTTGTGGGATCTGATAAGAAGGGCTGGATGCGACGGATTTGTCGTTAAAGGTAATTTAGCGAAAGAATAGATTTCTGGATGAGGCAAATAGAAATGATTTTCAAACCTGCGATTTCCAGTATCTCACCAAACCCTATTTCCTGAGTCCCCCTCGTATTTCCCAAATTTACCCATCTCAAAACCGCTGTATTTATATTCAGCTCTGTATAATAGGCAGCAGTAATTACGCCAGTCGGAAAAACGCCTCTTCATGGGATGTCCTCATGTGGCTTATGAAGGCATTACTAACATCAGGGAGCAGGTCACTCTGCCAGCGGTTCGGTCTCGCCCCTGAGGGTATATGGTCAACTTGATAAACTTCGCTTCCTGACACACCTCTGATGTTACCGCCTAACGGCCTTACAGGTTGTCTTACCACCAACGGGCTATTGTCTGAAAATCAGAGGTCTCTCGGAAGAAAACCTTCTTATGTCCGATTGCGTAGGAGTACGATAAGCCAACAAATCATTATAGATAAAAGGGTTATCTATGGCTCTACATGGAAAGTTCGTAATTAATGATGCGTACTACTCCCCGTTATCGTTTCCTGGTATAGGCACGTTTTTAGCATTCTCTGGTAATGGTGCCTACCGTAACCGTGGGGCATGTGGAATGATCCCCAAAGAGGGGCCTGTACCAGCGGGTAAATACTGGATTGTTGACCGCCCTCAAGGTGGACTCAAGTCACAGCTAAACACAGTGGGAAGAGACATTTATAATCACTTCGCCAATGGTGCAACATTCAAACATTCTGAATGGTTCGCATTATGGCGTGATGATTGGGGGATCGACGATTACACATGGATTGAGAGCGTTAAGCGTGGCAATTTCCGTTTGCATCCAGGCGTACTATCAGAAGGTTGTATCACTCTCCCACATGATTCTGATTTTGCCATGTTGCGTAATGCTCTGTTGAGAAGCCAAAGAATAGATGTTCCTTGCATGAGGAATCTACAGGCATACGGCACGATTGAGGTGATCTCCAATGGCAAAACATGCCCTTAGTTTATTCATCAAGATAGTGCTGTTCGCTGTTGTTGCGCTGATCGTTGCTGAAATGGTTCCGTATGATGGATTAGTTAATTCTATTACGGGGCTTTTCGATTTCCAAAGCGCCGACAAGTTTACCCGCTTCATTTTGGGTGAACCTGATTTAGAAGTTTGGGAATCGTTAGACGGCTATTTTAGCATCTTAATCAATACATTAATCAGCGTACCTGTCATGAGCGCCATTACCACGGCGTACAGTGGCGCGACACATAAAGTTAGTCCAGCAGGCATCCCCAGAGAGTGGTTCAGTTCCACATTGCGACGGTTAGCTAAAATCTTCGGGTTTACCTTCCTGTTTTGGGCGTTGTTTCGCTTGCTGCCTTATCAGTCTTTATTCCCGGATCAAACGTATTCAAATTTCACATTGGCGGCGATTGTGGGCTTTCAGTTGCTCTTAACGATTGTTTGCTACTGGTTCATCACGAAGAAAATCACAACTAAAAGGAGTTTGTAAAATGCCTATTCCGGCTTACATGTGGCTTAAGGACGATGGTGGCGCAGACATTAAAGGAGCTGTAGACGTTCAGGATCGTGAGGGGAGTATAGAGATTGTTGGCTTTAGTCATGGTCTGAACATTCCAGTAGACAGTGCCAACGGGAAGATTACTGGCAAGCGTTCACATTCTCCGATGATGATTGAAAAGGAGTTTGATAGCTCCAGCCCGTACCTATACAAAGCTGTTGCCACCGGTCAAACGTTGAAAAGTGCGGAGATTCGCTGGTATCGCATTAACCATGCCGGACAAGAAGAGTGCTACTTCGTCATGACCATTGAGGGCGTGAAAGTGACGGGCATTAACCCAGGGATGCCAAACGCTAAAATGGCAGGAAACTCGCAGATCAACCACATGGAATCTGTTTCCCTGATGTATGACAAAATCACCTGGCGTTATGTTGATGGTAATGTCCAGTATACGGACGATTGGAACGTAAGAGCGTAACAAATCGAAAGGAGGCATTGAGTGCCTCCTCTTTATTAACGCTTATCCTCTCAAGGAAGCCTGTCCGTAATTCTGTGTAACTGCCATCGTATTAAAGGTGATCGCTCAGTCGGTCACCGAACTTGATAATAAAACGACTCATTGCCAGCCCGCAGATCGGCGAATGGTTGCTCTGAGGTTCATGCGTGCGCTCACCTTATATTCTGATAGCCCTCGCTGCGTAATTTCCCTGACCCAACCTTTTTCCTGAATCCCCCTCGCAAATTCCAAATTTACCCCACACCAAACCGCTGTATTTATATTCAGTCCTGTATAATGAGCACCACAAATTACGCCGAACGGCAAAGGAAGTATCAAAGAGAATTTAACGAGGAATTCGCGATATGAAGGTGCTGCAACACCCCCATACCGCTAACCACAAACAACTTACAAGGAGTTGAAAATGGCTGCGACGAATTTTAAGCCAGAGTTTACTGTTTGCAAAACAGAATCAGACGCTTTCACCGGTATGATTGAAAACCGCGAGCTGGTACGCAAAAACAGCGCCCGCCGTCTGCACGGCAACCAGCCCAACGCGGCGCCCGTCCATCCCCGTGCGGAAACGCCGCAGGACAGTGCCGCCTGTTGCGAACTGTATGCACGCATAGACATGAAATACCTTCTTCTGGGCGGCGAGTGGTTAACCCGCGCAGGCTTTATCAACGGCATGCCCGTGAAAATCCGCGCCATGAAAGACTGCATTGTGATTACGCCGCAGCATACAAGAGAATTATGGGGATGCCTGGAGGGTATGAGCGTGGTGAATATTAATAAGCAGAAAGTCGCGCAGTGGTTGAAGACGTTTCCGGGAGCGCTGAATGATACAGATGATGTTCCGGTGATTAAGCGCGGAAGTGGGCGGGCTGTTTAAACTTAAGACTAACCTGCACGGGCATGTAAGAACATGCCCGTGCTATGCTAAAAGTCACTCAATCATGATGTGTTTGTTCTCTAACAGCCTTAACCAATACAGCATGGAGTTCACCAACGGTTAAATCGCGGATAACAGGTTCGGGAATGCGTCGTAGCCAGCGAATCAAGCGGCAGATACCAAAGTAATCTATGCCCTCGGTGCTAAAAAGAAACTCGTTTTCAGCGAGGGAAAAAGTTTTCTCATAGCCATCTTCTTCAGTAACAAGCGTAACGCCAAACGCTACCTCGCAGTCTTCAATCAGGGCATCGCCCTCCATGCCGCATATTTGAAGGTCGGCTTCGATTAGGGTGTTCTCATCAATGTGCTTGCGATGATGTCCCGAGGACTGACGTACAACCTCAATGACCTGCGAAAGAGTGGGAAGCATTATGTTGGATTCCGTGGGGGAAGAAATGGCGCAGACATTTATGAAGAGACCGAATTAACGCCTGGGACTTATTATTGATGGTCCAAAGAAAATCAAAACAACCCATACAAACATCCCAATGATTTTTAACGGCCAGGGTTCGAACACATCAATACACACCATTGTGCCTATAACTAATAGTGGCCCTCCTACTAATTCCATTATCCCATCGAAAATATTTAACTTATGAGGCAATACACGATTCAGTAAAACGGCCATGAAATGTGCGCATCCTAAAGTAATGATTATAGCTATAGTGCATTCTTTCCAGTTATCAGTGACGCCCACGCATATGAGGCATAACACAATCACAAAAACACAAAGTAACGTATTCAGCATGGAAATAATAAACTTGCTCATAACAGTTGCCGCGACGTTTAAAATATAAAGAGTTTATGAATATCGTGCTCTCAGTAGAATGACAAACAACAATGGCTAATAATGCATTTCAGAATTTATTGCGCCTCGCTGATTTCAGTAATAATCGATCTAGCGGCGTCATGCATATCCCACACACTCCACCGCCCAACCTTAATCAACTCACCTAATCAAAACACCGGCACCCCCAGCCCAACCTTCACCTCCCGCAACGTCGCCTGCGTCACCCCCTGCGCCCGTTCGGTCCCGCGCTTCAGCATCGCCATCAACTCTCCCTTGTCCTGCATGTACATCGCCCTCCGCTCCCGCATCGGCGCAATCAGCTCCTGCAGGCACGCTTCCAGCTCGTTCTTGCACGCCCTGTCACCCAGCCCACCCGCCTGATAGTGCACCTTCATTGCCGCCACTTTCTCCTTGTCCGGATGAAACGCGTCGAGGTACGTAAACACCACGTTCCCCTTAATCTGCCCCGGGTCGCTCACCTTCAGGTGGTTCGGGTCGGTGTACATAGCGCTCACCGCACGGTGAATGGTCTCTTCGCTGGCCGAAAGGTGCAGCGTGTTGCCCAGCGATTTCGACATCTTGGCGCTGCCGTCGATGCCGGGCAGACGGCTGGTGTCGCTCAGCATCGCCTTGCAGTGGCGCAGCACCGGGGCGGGCAGCAGGCTGTTCATCTTGTGCACAATCTCGTTGGTCTGCTCAATCATCGGCAGCTGGTCGTCGCCGACGGGCACGCACTCGGCCTTAAACGCGGTGATGTCCGCCGCCTGGCTGATGGGGTAGGCCATAAACCCGACCGGCAGCGAGCGGGCAAAGCCCTTCTGCGCAATCTCGTTTTTCACCGTCGGGTTACGCTCCACGCGGGCGACGGTGACGATATTCATATACAACATTGTCAGCTCGGCGAGAGCGGGCAGGGCGGACTGCAGGCAGAGTGTCGTCAGGTTCGGGTCGATGCCGGCGGCGAGGTAGTCGGCGAGCACTTCAGGGATGTTGTCGCGGATTTTTTGTGGGTTGCTGCCGTTGTCGGTCAGCCCCTGCAGGTCGGCAATCAAGACATACTGGTTATGCGTCTGCTGTAGCGCCACGCGCTGGCGCAGCGAACCGACGAAATGGCCCAGGTGCAGCGGGCCGGTTGGGCGGTCGCCGGTGAGGATGGTTTGAACGTTCATAAAGACTCCTTAATGTGCAAGTGCCGAAAGGGGTCTTAGAAATGTGAAAGCCGCCTTTCGGCGGCTATCTGAAAATGGGGAAAACTACTCCGTGCCGCCTTTAAGAAGGCAGCCACCAGCGGTTTACGGTGAGCACGGCGTGGTTTATGTTCATGAAGTTACCGTACCACGTCTGGCGCAAAAAACAAAAGGGCACGTCATGCTGCAATCACTCAACCATCTGACCCTCGCGGTCAGCGACCTGCAAAAAAGCGTCACCTTCTGGCACGAGCTGCTGGGGCTGACGCTGCACGCCCGCTGGAATACCGGGGCCTATCTCACCTGTGGCGATCTCTGGGTCTGCCTGTCGTACGACGAGGCGCGCCAGTACGTGCCGCCGCAGGAGAGCGACTACACCCACTACGCGTTTACCGTGGCGGAAGAAGATTTTGAACCGTTCTCGCAAAGGCTGGAGCAGGCGGGCGTCACCGTCTGGAAGCAGAACAAAAGTGAAGGGGCGTCGTTCTATTTTCTCGACCCGGACGGGCACAAGCTGGAGCTGCACGTGGGCAGCCTCGCCGCGCGGCTGGCGGCGTGTCGCGAGAAGCCC
>Ga0157371_10002756_pt1 | contig 16506 bp, 13 predicted proteins | sample C45metaG_FD_113462 | JGI IMG/M metagenome (GOLD analysis project Ga0157371, IMG submission 113462) | Corn rhizosphere microbial communities from Kellogg Biological Station, Michigan, USA - C4-5 metaG | ecosystem: Host-associated > Plants > Roots > Rhizosphere > Soil | place: USA: Michigan...
GCCTGTACTACACTCATGCCTGTAATGTGTTCCTGAACAAATGCGTTTAACGCAGCAACAGCATTTCGTACTTTTATAAAAGATTTATTCACACTTTCCTTAAAAAAGTAAGTAGCAATAATGAGGATTGGAAAAGGAGCAAGACTTATAAGCGACAATCGCCAATCCTGGAAAAACATGAATAGTAAAATGGAAATAATTGACAACAAATCAGAGATAATCGGGATCAATCCATTTGCAAAAATATCATTAATAGATTCTATATCATTAATTGTCCTGGTGGTTAAAGTGCCAATCGGCGTTTTATCGAATTGGGAAAGATTTAAACTAAGCACTTTTTTATAAACGGTTACCCGCAAATCCTTTACTACAGTTTGTCCGAGCCAGGAGGTGATAAAGCCGAAATAAAAGCGCAAAGCCGTTTCCAGCAGCAACATTCCTATCTGGATAATGGTGATAAGAATGAGCCAATACATATCCTTATCCTTTATAAAATGATTTACCGTGTATTGAATCAGGTAAGGCCTGAGCGGCGATAATACCGCCAGAATGATGGAAAGAAATATGGAGAGATAAATTTTGTTTTTATATGGCAAAGCATAGCTAAAAACTTTTTTCAGAACGCTAAGGTCCATCAATTTTTTTCGCTGTTTCTTTTCCTCCATCAGGCAAATTTAAAACGAAAAAAGGAGATCGGATTTTTTTCAGCTTCCTTCTCACATTTCCTCATCCGAACGTGTGTGGAACAGTCGCTCTGTTACCTTTAACTCTTAAGTTATTTTGAACATTTTTTACTCCTGAAACATTTTCCACTAAATTTTCTGCCCGCCTTTTTTCAAATCGTGTATCAACTGTTCCGGATAAAATAAGTTCTCCATCTTTTACAATTATTTCAATATTAGAGGCATCTATCAAAGTATCGTCGGCGAGCCTGTCTGAAGCATCTTCTTTAATTCTTTCTGTTGAACGTGTATAATTTTTTGGACCTTTTCCCCGGTGAGGACCTTCGGGAACATCATAATTTCTTTTTCTATGTCCGTAAAAATCATTGTTTTTATATCGATCTCCCATTTTATAATACGTTTCAGCCATTCCATTCCTTTTTTCCAACTCGTTGTGATGGTAATAACGGTCACTGTACCCATCTGTATAATACCTCATATTCAAATCATTGTTTCCGGATTTATTGATTCTGCCTAAATAATAATTCTGGTCGCGGGGATCATAATTCCAGTTTTGATCTTCGTAAATATTAGATTCCCGCCAATCACCTTCATACGGATTCCAATTATAATCTTTCATGATAATTATTTTTTGTTGATAATAATTATCTACAAGAAAAAACTATTCCTGTTTTTTCTCAATAAAACTTCAAAGAAGATTATATGAAAAAAGATAGCCAACAAGCTTGTAAACAAGGCTTTTTTTTACTTTTTCTTAAAACCGTTAGCTTAAAACTTAACAGAAAAGCAGTCTTCGTAGTAATTGTTGTTGACATCATTCCACAATAACTTGCAATTATAAATATGAATTAAAAGTTCTTTTACTGCCTTTTGATATATTCAATTCCATCAAAATACTTCCGTTTCTTTCTTAATTTTTTATAGGCAAAAACGAATACTTTTTCCCATATTCCATCATCTGATCAAAAAAATTAGTTGGATATTCAATTTTTACGTCAGTTATTTCATCGCCATTCATCACCGGAATAAGAACCGGCTGAATGAAACCGCTATATGGTTTTATATTTAATTTTTGATAGCGCATCAACACTTCTTTATGCAAAGCCGGGTTTACTTTTACGCCATAAGTTTCAATGAGATTTTTGCCGGCATTATAATCTCCTTCTGATTTTATGCGCTGAATCTCACGCAACAATTGCCCAAAAAGATCACGAAGTTTATTGTAATCATTGATTCGCACATACGTTTTCCCATTCTTTTTCACAAACTCTACCACATTATCTTTTTTACCTTTTTGATAAGCCCACATTGCAATCAGCTGACGGTTTCTCATGTGAGCTTCTTCCAAATCTGCGCCCGCTTTCAGGCGAACCAGTTGCGTCATTAAGCCGTTCATCATATAAAAATCATATTCCGCTTTACCGACCTCCAAAGATGGCATCACACCGATGTCTATTAGTTTTGGATCCATTATATAGTACAAACCAACAAGATCTGCTCTTGCTTCTTCCAAAGCAGAAGCATATGTTTTCAAAGTCTTGTCGGGTGTTTCAACACCTGGATTAATTTGGCCGGAAGCGTGACCAATCGCTTCGTGCATATCCGTGTGTAAATCCGAAGCAAGATCGCCCCATTTCCGGATGCGGGCTTTCACAGAATCATTCAACGCAAATTCCTCGAGCATGCCGCTGGTAGCGCTTTGCACATTATATGAATGAACAATATTGCTTAAGGCTACAGATTTAGAACCATAATCTTTTCTAACCCATTCATTGTTTGGAAGGTTGATTCCGATCGGCGTCGAGGGTGTAGCACTTCCTCCTTCAACAATAACAGTAATCGCTTTTGCAATAATTCCTTTTACATTTTTCTTTTTGTTTTCCGGTAAGATCGGCGAATGATCTTCAAACCATTGCGCCTGGCTTGCGATTGCGTTTATTATTTTAGTCGCCTGCAAATTTTTCATTGAAACAACACTTTCCCAACTTCCTTTTTTTCCTAATGGATCAAAATAAACTTCAATAAATCCATTAACAACGTCAATACGGCTGTTAACATCTTTTACCCATTCAATATTATATTCGTCCCAGGTATGAAGATCACCGGTTTTATAATATTGAACCAACAATTGAAGAGCTGTTTTTTGTTCCGTATCTTCTGCTATTACGATCGCTTTTTCGAGCCAGCCAATTATTTTTTCTATCGCTGCAGAATACATTCCGCCTTCCTTCCAAACTTTTTCAACCACATTTCCGGCACTGTCCTTTTCTACCTTACTGTTTAATCCCCATTCGGGTTCATTCCCTTTTGAATTAAATTTTGAGTAAAAATCTTCAACTTCTTTTTGCGTTACATTTTCGTAAAAATTTACAGAAGAGGATACAACATTATCTACATGCGGATCCAGATTTACGAGTTTTGGTTCCACTTTCGGATCATAGATGATCGGTTTTATTCTAGCTAAAAAAGCATCCATGCTTTCGCCCGGATTCTTGGGGAACAAGGTAGAATCGCTTGCTTTGGCTACAGAAGAAAAATAGTCGAAAGAGCACCCGGGAAAAAATTTATCATTGCTGTAATGGTGATGATTTCCGTTGCTAAACCAAAACCTGCCGCAATATGTTTGAAACTTTTTCCAATCATCAGTTGTCTTATCACCCTTATAACTTCCATACATTGCTTCCAAAGTTTTGCGAAGCATAATTCCATATTTACTTTTTTGATCGTAAAAAATATCGCGGCCCGCAAGAGCCGCTTCATATAAATAATAGGAAAGCTGTTTTTGCTGCAGTGGAAGTTGATTAAAACCCGGAACCTGGTAACGAAGCAATTGTAAATCAGCAAAAGATTGGGCTTGTACTTTAAAAGATGTATCGTAAGAAACAGTGGCAGTGTCGCTTTCAATGCTATCGGTGGACGTTTCAATAGTTGAATCTGAACCGTTGTTATTACATGACGCGAGGATTAAAAGTATTACGAGCCAGGGAAAAAATATTTTTTTATTCTTCATCCTAAAAGATTTTAATAATAAAAATAACGTAATTAAAAAAAAGTGTGATAAAATGATTTTAAAACGTGTATTTGTTTTAAAGCTTTGGCCAAAAAATATCATCCTTTTATTCGCGAGGATAACAGTAAACAAGGAAATATCATTGATTTTTATTTCATTCTTTTAAAGATGCCCAAAACTGATTTTTATGGTTCTTTTGTTTAGAGCACTTATATTGCAAAAAACATAAAGGCACTATGAAGAAATTGATCACCCTATTTTTAATGATATTTTTAATCAACGCTATGTCATTTTCACAAGCAAAACTGGTACAAAAAGTAGAAAAAAAAGGAAACGAAATCGTAATTCCATTTGAAAAATATGTATTGCCTAACGGCCTTACTGTAATTATATCTGAAGATCACAGCGATCCTGTTGTTCATGTAGATGTTACTTATCACGTCGGTTCTGCACGCGAAGAAATCGGCAAAAGCAGATTCGCGCATTTTTTTGAACACATGATGTTTGAAGGAAGTGATCATGTGGCGGATAAAGAACATTTTAAAATAGTAACCGAATCTGGCGGAACATTGAATGGCAGTACGAACCGCGACCGGACCAATTATTTTGAAACGGTTCCTAACAATCAGTTGGAAAAAATGTTGTGGTTAGAAAGTGACCGTATGGGATTTTTACTGGATGCTGTAACACAACAAAAATTTGAAATTCAGCGGGAAACAGTGAAAAATGAGAGAGGCCAGAATTATGACAACCGGCCTTACGGGCTTGCCGGAGAAGTAACTTCCAAAGCCCTTTATCCTTATGGTCATCCTTATTCGTGGCTCACCATTGGTTACGTTGAGGACTTAAACCGGGTAGGTGTAAATGATCTAAAAAATTTCTTTCTTCGCTGGTATGGACCAAATAATGCAACTCTTACCATTGCGGGCGATGTAGATACAAAAGATGTCTTGCAAAAAGTAGAAAAATATTTTGGACCAATTCCGCATGGCCCGGAAGTGAAACCGATTCAATTGCCACCGGTAAAGCTTTCTAACACAGAATATGTAAGCTATACAGATAATTATGCGAAGCTTCCCTTGCTTCAAATTACTTATCCAACAGTTCCGGAGTTTACCGAAGACATGGCTCCATTAGAATGCCTGGCGCAGGTCTTAGGACAAGGAAAAACGTCGTTTCTTTATCAAAATCTGATAAAAAATCAAAAAGCATTAAGAGCAAGCGCATATAGCAGTCTCGACGAACTTGCCGGCACTTTTGTTTTTTCTGTAACCGCTTTGCCAGGGCAAAATCTGGCAGAGATGCAAAAATTAGTAAACGAATCTTTAAAAGAATTTGAACAAAAAGGCGTTTCCGATGACGATATTCTAAAATTTAAAAATGGTTTTGAAAGCCGGACAATAAGCCGGCTGGCAAGTGTGGCCGGAAAGGCATCACAGCTTGCGGCGTTTCAAACCTTTACCGGAAATCCTGATATGCTGGGGAAATTGCTGAATATGTATAATGCAGTGACAAAAGAAGATGTGATGTGGGTTTACAATAAATACATTAAAAATAAATCAGCGGTTGTATTAAGCGTTTTGCCGAAAGGTCAGGAAAACCTCCTAGCTGGTCCTGATAATTTTGAAGTTGACAGCACGCATTATGAAAGGCCGCATTATGGTTATGATCAATTGAAGTATAACAAGGCAAAAGACAATTTTGACAGAAGCATTATTCCTCCTTCCGGAAAAAATCCTGTGGTAAAAGTTCCTGATTTCTGGAAAAAATCTATCGGAAGCTACATAAAAGTGATCGGCGTCGAAAACGATGAAATCCCAATGGTAAATTTGAATATCTACCTGAAAGGAGGAACGATACTTGAGCAAAAAAATCTTTCAAAGGCGGGCCTTGCGGGTCTTTTTGCTGAGATGATGAACGAGGATACAAAAGATAAAACGAGTGAAGAAATTAGCCTGGAACTTGATAAATTAGGAAGTGCAATCAGGGTGGATAATACAACAGATGCGATTGTTTTTTCTGTACAATCCTTATCGAAGAATTTAAAGAAAACAATGGCTATTTTACAGGAAAAAATCCTTCAGCCAAAATTTACAGAAGAAGCTTTTAATCGCTTAAAAAAACAATTGCTGGCAAATATTAAAAATTCGAAAAATCAGGCTTCCGTAGTTGCGGATGTAGTTTTTAATAAAATAAATTATGGCGCTGATAATATTTTCGGCCTTCCCGATTATGGAACTGAAGAAACCGTAAAAAATATTTCTTTAGCCGATATTCAAAATTATTACGATCAGATTATTTCTTCTGAAGATGCAGATGTGGTAGTTGTAGGCGATGTAAAAGAAAAAGAGATTTTGCCAGAATTGAACTTTTTAAATCAATTGCCACAAAAAAAGATCTCATTACCCGTTTTACCGGCAGCGCCAAAAGTGGAGAAAACAAAAATTTATATCGTTAACATTCCGCACGCTGCCCAAACAGAATTTCGTGTCGGTTATGTTACTGATCTGAAATATGATGCAACCGGAGATTTTTATAGAGCAACCTTGTCAAATTACAATCTTGGCGGAGGTTTTAATGCAAGATTGAACATTCGTTTAAGAGAAGATAAAGGCTGGACCTATGGCGCCCGTTCCGGATTTACAGGTGACAAATATTCCGGCACTTTTTATTTCAGCAGTGGTATTCGCGCCGACGCAACCGACAGTGCTTTGGCAGAAGTAATAAGTATTTTTAAAAAATATAACCTGCACGGACCGGATAAAGATGAAGTTGCTTTTATGAAAAGTTCAATCGGGCAAAGCGATGCGAGAAGTTATGAAACAGGAAATCAGAAAGCAAATTTCATCAGTCGGATTTTAAGATACAATTTACCCGGCGATTTTGTGGAGCAGCAAACGAATATTTTAAATAATATTCCTGCTTCCGAAGTTCAGCAAGTAGCAAAAAAGTATTTCGATCTTAATAAAATGAATGTTGTTTTGGTCGGCGATAAAGATTTGTTTTTACCCGGCCTGAAAGACTTTGGATATGAAATACAAGAGTTGGATGCCGAGGGAAATAAATTGTAATTCGCTTCACTAAAAAAGCGAAAAGGTTAATCATCTGATTCGTCCTACTTTTAGATACAAAATAACAGGAGCGTTATTTCTTAAAATGAGGATTTTAATTCGTGTTCCTGTTTTTTGTAAAAGATTTTTATATTCTTCAATATTATTACTGAAATTATTATTAATGGCTATTATATAATCACCGTTTTTCAATCCAGCTTTATCAGCCGGCGATCCTTTAATAATATCATCTATAATAACGATTCCATCGAGGTTATAAAGGGTCATTCCGGTGTAAGAATAATCAAACAGATCACGAAAATGACTATTTGGAGTAAGATGAATTTCCTTTTGAGGGTAATTAATAATTAAATTAAAGCGCCGTAAAAGATCATCGCCAATGAGGCCGCCGACAGCCGGATAAGAAAAAATATTATATTCATCATCAAGAATGTAAGTAGGCACTTTTCGAAAGCGAAAACCTCCAACGTGGACTTCTTTCAGCAAAGTAAGTTGCATTCTTTTTTTTCCTCCCAATCCCTGCGCTTCTATTGGTTTTGGTCTTCTTCTTTTTAACAAAAGAGAACTATCATTTTTTAATTGTTTGCTGATTAAAAAACATAACCCGGCCCCGGTATCAAAGTAATATTTTGTATTAACTACTCTATTATCTTTGATCGAAACGGGAACAACCGGCAATCCACTGAAATATGGCCGTAGTAAAGATCCTTTGGACGGATATCTTACGAAGCCCGGAGCAAAAATGCTAATCTTTAAACTATCAAAATTTATTTTTACAACATAGTTTATTAAAAAGGTGTATCCGATTATTCCATCAATCTTTAAACCATAAACGCTGCTTAATATATCATAATTATTAATATAAAAGTCGAGACTATCAACCGTTAATCCCGGAAATGACAGCGCCTGGTTTTTTGCAAAATCCACTTTATGTACACCGGCAATTCCATAGATATATCTCCCGGATGGAACGTGCGGAATTTGATATTTCTCAGCTGTGGTAGAATCTAATGAAATGCCTCCACTGCCTGTATCTAAAATAAAATTAAATGTGTCAGCAATATTATTAAACCTCGCCTTTAATACTATTACGCCCCCATTTAATTGTTTAAAATGAAATGAGGTAATGAAGCGGGCCGGTTTTTGCGAATACATTTCCTGGGCAAAAAGTTGGCAGCGTAAAAAGAAAAATATCAGGTAAAATAAAAGCTTCATAATTGGTAAAGACTAAATTTAAGAATTATTGACTGTATTTTTGCTTAAATTATTTTTAACTTAAAAGCAATGAACACTTCTGAATTATTGCAAAAAGCATTACGGCTGGAATTCCTTTCTGTAGAAGAAGGAGCGTTTTTGTTTAAAAATGCCGCCTTGCCAGAACTAATGACCGTAGCGGATGAACTAAGAAAAAAACAAGTGCCCCATGGAAAAGTAACCTGGATCATTGACAGAAATGTAAACACTACCAATGTTTGTATTGCTAATTGTAAATTCTGTAATTTCTATAGGATCCCCGGACACAAAGAAGCGTACGTTACAGATATAGAAACCTACAAAAGAAAAATAGAAGAAACATTTAAGTATGGAGGCGAACAATTATTGTTGCAGGGAGGCCATCATCCGGATTTGGATTTGAATTATTATGTCAATCTTTTCAAAGAATTAAAAAAACTATTTCCTGCTTTAAAACTCCATGCGTTGGGGCCACCGGAAGTAGCGCATATAACAAAAATTTCAAAATCTACTCATCGGGAAGTGTTGATGGCCTTGAAAGAAGCGGGATTAGATTCAATGCCTGGACCAGGAGCAGAAATACTAACGGATAGGGTCAGACGATTAATCAGTAAAGGAAAATGCGGGGCACAGGAATGGCTGGACATTATGGTGGAAGCGCATAAATTAAATCTGACGACTTCTGCAACAATGATGTTTGGACATGTTGAAACGATAGAAGAAAGAATGGAACATCTGGTAAAACTACGAGACGTTCAGGCAAGAAAACCAGAAGGCGCGGTCGGGTTTTTAAACTTTATTCCATGGACATTTCAGGATGTAGATACGCTGCTGGCAAGGATTCGTGGCGTTCATAATTTAACTACGCCTCAGGAATATATCCGCATGATCGCGATGAGCAGAATTATGTTGCCGAATATAAAAAATATCCAGGCCAGCTGGCTTACAGTAGGCAAACAAATAGCTCAGATTTGCCTTCATGCAGGAGCAAATGATTTTGGAAGTATCATGATAGAAGAAAACGTCGTGAGCGCAGCAGGCGCGCCGCATCGCTTTACCAGCAAAGGAATCCAGGATGCGATAAGAGAAGCAGGGTTTGAACCGCAACTAAGAAATCAACAATACGAATTTAGAAAAATGCCGGAAGTGATGGAAGAACAAGTAATAAATTATTAAATTGTTATTGTAAATAAATTTGGTAGAATAATTCAACATTTGAAGTTAAAATCTCATGAATGGAATCATTCATTTTGACACTTTTTTATTTACAGGTATCTTATTAAACTTAACGCCCGGTAATGATACTATTTTTATTTTAACCAGAAGTATTTCTGAAGGAAAGAAAGCTGGCATTGTTTCCGCGCTGGGCATCAGCACCGGAAGTGTTATTCAAACCATTTTGGCGGCATTTGGACTTTCTATAATTATTGCCAAATCAATTTTTCTTTTTAATCTTATTAAATATGCAGGGGCGGTGTATTTAATTTATATTGGCGTTAATATGCTCCTCGTTAAAAATTTTCTAACTGCTAATATCAAAAAAACCAATGTCACAAACTATTTGAAAATATACAGAGAGGCAATTATTACGAATCTGCTAAATCCAAAAGTCGCTTTATTTTTTATAGCCTTTCTTCCACAATTTATTGATCCACTATCTAAGAATACTGTTTTAGCGTTTCTTACCCTTGGGTTCACTTTTACAACAACCGGAACCATTTGGTGTTTTATTTTAGCAATTTTTGCTTCTGCCATTTTTGTCCGATTAAAAAGAAATGCAAAAGTATCGGCCTACATAACTAAGTTCTGCGGATTTACCCTAATCGCTCTTGGAATTAAAGTGGCGATGATAAATAAAAAATGAGGATAAAGAGTGAAAATTTAACTTTCAACACATCAGCGTACTTTTAAAATAAATATTTTTACAGAATGCCGTTCCACAATCTTACTCCTCAACAAGCTGTTTCAAAGATAAAACAATACTGTACCTACCAGGAAAGATGCCATTCTGAAGTGCGCGATAAATTATATTCGTTCGGATTGAATAAATCTGAAGTGGAAGAAATTATTTCAGCTTTAATAACGGAAAATTATTTGAACGAAGAGCGCTTTGCGATTCATTATGCGGGCGGAAAATTCAGAATGAAACAATGGGGAAAAATTAAAATAAAACAATCGCTGCAACAAAAACAGGTAAGTGATTATTGTATCAAAAAAGCATTAAAAGAGATAGATCCAAAAGATTATGAAAAAGCTTTTCAAAAGATGGCGGAACAGAAATTAAAAAGCTTAAAAAGCGAGAAAAATATTTTTATCAGAAAAAAAAAGTTGCAGGATTTTTTATTGCAAAAAGGATTTGAAAATGAAATGGTAAGAGAGGCTGCAAACGCTCTCTGACAATAAACCAATAACTTTGTTATTCATTTAAACGCAATGCCTTCACTCACGATCACTCTTATTCAAACCAATCTTTTTTGGGAAAATAAAAAAGCGAACCAGGAAATGCTTGAGCAAAAAATTGACAGCATTAAACAGAAAACTGAAATCGTTATTCTTCCTGAAATGTTTACAACTGGTTTTACAATGAGGCCCGAGATTGTGGCGGAAAAAATGGATGGAGAAACGGTTCAATGGATGAAAAAAATTGCTTCCGAAAAAAAGATTATTCTGACAGGAAGTGTGATCATTGAAGACAATGGAAAATACTTTAACCGGTTAATATGGATGCTACCAAATGGTGAATTTGGCGTTTATGATAAAAGACATTTGTTTGCATATGCTGATGAGCATTCACATTATTCAGGCGGAAACAAAAAATTAATTGCTTCTGTAAAAGGATGGAAAATTAATCTGCAAATCTGTTATGATTTACGTTTTCCGGTTTGGGCAAGACAACCATATGGCGATTTGGAGAATAAATTTGACCTTCTGATTTATGTAGCCAACTGGCCGGAAAAAAGACAAATTGCGTGGGAGACTTTATTGCGAGCAAGAGCTATAGAAAATCAATGTTTTGTAGCTGGCGTAAACAGAGTGGGAGAGGACGGGAATAAAATTTTTTACAGCGGCGGCAGCAGGATCGTTGATCCTCTTGGAGAAATAATTTATCAAAAAGATACTGACGAAGATATTTTTACTTTTAGTTTACAAAAAGAAAAAATAACGTCGACAAGAAATGAATTTCCTTTTTGGCGTGATGCCGATTCATTTGTTATTTCGGAATGAACAGTAAACAAAGGAATAACGTGAAATTTAGTTTAAAATAATTATCCTGAATTCTAATATCAGTTTTCCAGGAAGACAAAGATTAACAAAGAAGGAAATCCCAAACTTTGTAATAAAAGTGCGCGCAGAAATAGATGAAAAGCCGGTCGTTGCGTGGCTTCTATTAAATAGTATTTGGGTTTTATACATCCAAAACATAATTTTGCCGCCATTGAATTATGCCAACTGATAAACCCAGAATGATCAAAAAAAATATTTTTAATACCGGAATTCCTATCTCAGTATCTCTAAAACCTACTCTGGAAGCGGAAAATATCAAACCGCAGTTTGCACAAAATAAAAAAAGGCTTCTGACGATTGCAGCAATGGCGATTTTAGTCGCTATTAGCATCAGTCTGGTCGCAAAATTTTTAATTTATCTTATCTATTTTATTACAAACGTGTCTTTCTACGGAAATTTTTCTATTGCACATGTAACTCCCGCTGCTAATCATCTTGGCTTATGGGTAATTATAGTGCCGGCTATCGGAGGAGTCATCGTTGGGCTTATGGCACTTTACGGTTCTAAAGCCATCCGTGGGCATGGAATTCCGGAAGCGATGGAACAAATTTTGACCAATCAGAGCAAAATAAAACCAACCATTACCTATCTGAAACCGATATCTTCTGCTATTGCAATCGGGAGTGGCGGGCCGTTTGGTGCGGAAGGGCCGATTATTGCAACAGGCGGAGCTCTGGGTTCAGCATTGGGACAGATTGCGCGCATTTCTCATAACGAAAGAAAGATTTTATTAGCTTCCGGAGCTACGGCCGGCATGGCTGCCATATTTGGGACGCCGATAGCAGGAATTTTTTTAGCTATAGAATTATTATTATTTGAGTTTTCACCGCGTTCCATTATACCTGTAGCTTTGGCTTGTATCACCGGCGCCGCCGGCCATCATTTCCTTTTTGATCCCGGTCCGGTTTTTCCTGTTGGCCACCTAATAGAAGTACCATCTAATACCGGACTCTTTACCTATAGTATTTTGGGAATTATTATGGGTTTTATTTCCGTTTTCACGACTAAAATTGTTTATTATATTGAAGATGGTTTTGAAAAATTGCCGGTGCATTGGATGTGGTGGCCGGCTATTGGTGGCCTTGTTGTAGGAATTATTGGTTACTTCGCGCCGCGTACACTTGGAGTAGGCTACGAAAATATTACTGATGTTTTGTCTGGATCGTTAACTTTAAAAGTTGTTTTTGCATTATGCATTTTCAAATTCCTTTCATGGGCAATTGCGTTGGGCAGTGGAACTTCTGGTGGAACTTTAGCGCCTTTGTTAACCATAGGCGGTGCCGCGGGAATTTTATTGGGAAGTGTAATACTTCATTTCTTTCCTGACTCAGGGATTACCTTATCCCTTGCGGCCTTGGTTGCTATGTCTGCAATGTTTGCAGGTGCCTCAAGGGCACTTCTCACTTCCATTATTTTTGCGTTGGAAGCCACCGGTCAATCTAATGCACTATTGCCGCTTTTAGCCGGCTGTATCGGTTCATACATCGTGTCATTTTTCATCATGCAAAACACCATCATGACGGAAAAAATCACCCGTCGCGGCGTAAAAACTCCTGATTCTTACGAACCTGACATTTTAGAAACCATATCTGTGAGACAAGTGATGAGCGAAAATGGATTGATGCTCAGTGAAGACAATACCATTGGTGAGGTTCGTGAGTGGCTGGAAAAAGAATCAGATTATAACAGCAATTATTTTATTATTGTTACCAATAATGATGAATTCCGCGGAATCATTAGCTCTTCTAATTTATTCAGCAATCATCATAAACCGGATAGATTGGTCGGCTCTTTAATTAAAAGAAATAATTTTTCTGTCAGCGTTGATGACAGCTTGCGCTCGGCGGTAGAATTAATGGCCAAGGAAAATATTGATATCTTGCCTGTTACCTCAAAAGAAAATAATATCATCGGCATTCTTTCATACAAAGACATCATATCTGCCTATAAATCTGACACAGAAAATTATATCAAAAAGCGTCCTTCCATCTCGTTAAAGAGAAACGGATTAAAAATTCTTGTTCGCGGAAATAAGCTGATCAATTTAATTACCAGGAAAGGTTAAAAATTTCCAATTCGCTTCCGCTCCGGCATTTTATTTTTATTTTTGAAAAAAGCATTTTCATGAAAAAAATAATTAGTTATTTTTTTGTCGCATTTATTGTCATCGGCTTTCAGCAATGCAGCGCGCAAAAACCTGAAAACTGGACCAAAGAACAATTAATAGAACCGGCTGTATTGGCAAAAGCTATTCAATTGAATCAGGATTTGCCGTTAATTTACTGTGTAGGTCCCGGCGTTGTTATTCCGCATTCTATTAATATTGGAATGACGAGTAAGGCAGAAAATTTGCAAAAATTGAAAGATTCCCTTCAAACTTTACCAAGGGATGCAAACATCGTTATATACTGCGGCTGCTGCCCTTTTGAACATTGCCCTAATGTGCGGCCTGCGATTGCTTTATTACATGAAATGAAATTTACCAATTATCATTTGCTTGATTTGCCACACAATATTAAAACCGATTGGATTGCAAAAGGATATCCACAGGTAAAAGAATGATGAAGCATTTGCAATCGGTAATAGTAAAAAAGCAACATAAATATTTATCCATGCAAAAATTATTAAATTCCTGTTCGTTACTGTTTATTGCATTACTCTATTCATCCTTCTGTAATGCACAGGATGACTTGCCGGACGCGAGAAGAAAAACAGAATCTTTTGATCGGTTTCATACAAAAGATTTGCGTGCCGATTTAGCTACTTTTACTTTATCTGGAATCGGCGAAAGTGTCGGATTGCTTCCTTTGGAAAAAATTCCGTATACTAAATTGAGCAACGATTCTATTGTTTTTGAAGGCGATGGGATAAAAGCGAAAGTGAAAATTACGCCGTTCGATCCATCAAAACATAAACTTTCTTATGATGAAAAATACCTGGTAAGAATTGACAGAAAGCCTTATTATGGAAATTATCTGCAAGTACCGAAAACACAGATTAGTGAAGTTTCTGTGATCATTAACAAGGATACAGTTTTTATTCCACCGACCGCTTACAATGATTTGTACAATTTGAATTTCACCTATTTGGATAAAGGGGTAGAACGCACAACTGATGCGGTCTATAAGTCAAAAGATGGCCGCAAAGTTTATTTATACCTTTTCTCAAAGGACAAAACAGGCAGCTATGAAGTAACATGGATCATTGAGGATGGAAAATATTTACGGCGGGTTTTGGATTATGGATTTATGTAAGAGTTTTACCGATTTTACAACTTTGTAAAAATCGTAAGACTTTTATCAACCCATCAGATAAGCCAATCCATTACTTACCGGTTTGCATAAAGCATCCACATTTTTTTCTCGGAATAATTTTTCCATCAGATCGCGCACTTTTTTATAATCGTTATGAATTGGGCAAGGATGGGTGGCCGAACATTTACTTAATCCCAATCCGCAGCTTGTAAAAATTTGTTGGCCGTCTATGGCTTCTACAATCTTTATGATCGGTTGCTTTTGTTGTTCTTTTGAAATGTAAAACCCGCCAGTCGGCCCTTTCATGCTTTTTATTACATTTTGTTTTACTAAAGTTTGCAAAATTTTTCCAACAGTATGTTCACTTGCATTAATAAATTCGGCGATTTCTTTTATACCAGCGTTTTGCTGAGTATCAAACTTTGAACATAGATAAATAACTGCCTTTATAGCCGTTTTACAGGTTTTGCTTAGCATATTACATGTTTAAAAATTCACGTCCTTCTTCTGAAATTTTTTTTGAATTCCAGGGCGGATCAAAAGTAATTTTTGTTTCCACTTTAAAATCGGGAAAAGTATTTTCAAGGGCATTTCTAATGCCGCTATTTATTGTTTCGCCCATTGGGCAAAATTGTGTAGTTAATGAGTGTGAGCAAAAAAGTATTTTTGCATTTTCATCAAAATCTATCTGGTAAATTAATCCAAGATCTACCACATTTAATCCTATTTCAGGATCATCTATAAATTTTAATGCGCCAAGAGCGAGTGCTAATTTGTCTTTATCATTGCTGATTTCATTCATGCTTTTTTCGGTTTATGGGTTATGGCTTTCCATACATTTCCATTGTATAATATCGCTGTTAGCAATAAAAGTATGGAAGCAATTTTTAAAATAATTCCGTTGGCAAAAAGAACCCCTGTTACAAATAAAACAAATCCCACGAGATAAGAAATGCTCATCGATAAAAATATCTTATCACTAAATAATTCTTTAGGATTTGGCGTTTTTCCCAATCCGGCTTTGTCGTGGTACACTTTATTCCATACGATAAATGGTAATGTTTTAAAAGTCATTCCAAAAATAATGGCCGTGATCCATCCAAAAAAAATACAAAAGCCATAAGTTAACACCAAATGATAATTTGCGACAGAAAATAAAATCCAGGTAATAATAATCAGTAAAAAAATCCATGGCAATACCATCATCAAAACAGAAAGCAAAGAAATTTTTACCTGGTAATCTACTTTTCTACGAAGCCGTTCCTTGTAAGCATGATAGCAGTAGCAGGCAAACAAAAAGACGGAAATTCCAATCGCAAACAATGGCAGAAAATAAAGCCATGCTTTTTGCACATATAAGAAGATAATGATGAAAGCAATTAGTGAGAAATTGATTAACGAATAGATCCACCAAAGTAATTTATTGTTGTTGTATTTGGAGATCAGAAATAAAGGAATGAGCCTCGAGCCTACCCCTATTACCAATAACAAAAACCACCCGATAATTCCGAGATGCGCATGAAGCGGAAGATAGGATAATGAATCTTTTGACAAAATATTGTACGTAAAATTATATATGAGGAACAATCCGACGAGTGTCGTAATAATCAACCAAAGTGTTCCAGTAAAAACGAAAACGGCATGCACATTTTCCTTTTTACTTTTCACCATACTAACACCGATATTTATTAAATAGAAAACGATGGCCAGGTTAATAAAGATCGCTCCGGTTTGTGCAGGCCCGCCAAAATTAAAATCGTAAAACCCCATCACTAAAAGCGGAATTCCTACGCCGGCAAACGCAAAAGAAAGGTAAGCTAATGTATTGCTGTATAACTTTCCCTCGATCAAAACCGGCACCAATTGATGGCTTGCACCAAGAATCATCATCGTTCCCCATCCCAATGCCATAAGATGTGTAATGGCGAGCGTTTGAGGATGAAAATAATGTTGAAAAAAGGCAGGTGTA
>Ga0157371_10002757_pt1 | contig 16502 bp, 21 predicted proteins | sample C45metaG_FD_113462 | JGI IMG/M metagenome (GOLD analysis project Ga0157371, IMG submission 113462) | Corn rhizosphere microbial communities from Kellogg Biological Station, Michigan, USA - C4-5 metaG | ecosystem: Host-associated > Plants > Roots > Rhizosphere > Soil | place: USA: Michigan...
ATTCAGATCCGCCAAAGTAACGCAGGAACCCTATGATCAATACCTTGTAAAAAATGATACATTTAAATTAGCATTAAATTATAGGGACCCATTTTTAGGGGTGGTTAACAGTGCACCTGAAAATATTGGAGCTGTTACAGCCGTCGCCGCTAATTTCAATCCACCCCCCCCGCCACCTCCTCCGATAGATTGGAGTGTAATTAAGTATTCAGGATATATTGTTAATCCTACAACAAAAAAGCTTGTTGCTATACTCGTGATAAATGGTCGTGAACAAATGACTGCTGAGGGCCAAACTTTTGAAGGCGTGAAATTACTTCAAAACAGAAAAGATTCTATATTGGTAAGCTGGCAAGGCAAAAAGAAATACATTAGACAATGAGCAAATTAAATAAACGCATCTCCTTCTTCGTAATGATCTTTATCCTGGTTGCCGATATGGCGATGGGGCAATATTCAAGTAAAGATTTTCTAACCCATAAAATAATAGTCAATCACGATAATTATACCGTAGTAGCTTATGTTAAACCTACACATAAGATCTATGTTGAATCTGATAGGTTGTATTATTGGTTTTCGACCAACTTAATCAAGTCTACCCAGGGAGGATATAGTGGTAAACTATTAAATGGTCGTTACCAGGAGTTTTTTTTAAACAAGAGCTTAAAAGAATGGGGCGCATTCAATGCCGGTTTAAAGACGGGTAAATGGAAGAGCTGGGATGAAACAGGGAAGTTAAAAGAAGAATATTATTGGGATTCAGGTAAAAAAAATGGTACTTATTCAAAATATGATTCATTAGGAAGACTGGCTGAAAAGGGGAAGTATCGCAACGATTTGCTAAATGGTAAGCAAACTGTAATGATTGGCGACAGTACTAGAGTTACCTACTTTAAAAAAGGAAAACCAGTGGCAAAACCTCATATTCTTCCGAAATTTGTAAAAAATATTTTTTCTAAGAAAACCACAAAGCATACAGAAAGTCAGATTCAATAATAATTAACACTTAACGCTCATGAAAAAAATCATTATTCTTTGCTTTTTATTGATCGGTGCATTAAAAGGCTACGGTCAATCCACCTACCTGGTTGCACAGGATACCCGCTCAGTAAACGATTCTGTAAATTACTTTAAGAGAAAACTAAGCTTTGATTTTAAATCGAGGACAGTTGTTGGTGCTCCAGGCGCTGGTAATTATTCAGGAATGATTACTCTTGCTCCTTGGGGAGATGATAGTGGGGGCAAGGTAAATCAATTAAACTTTAACTATGGGGGAGTTTTTTATAGAACTGGTTCTTATACTGCATCTCAATGGGACCCCTGGCGAAAACTCGTTATCGAAGATGCCAACGGTAATGTAAGTATCGGAGCTATTGATCCGCAGGGCTACAAACTGGCAGTTGCGGGCAATATGATCGCTGAATCCATAAAAGTAAAATTACAGGGAACCTGGCCGGATTATGTATTTCACGATCAGTACAATCTTCCTTCCTTGAATCAAGTAGAAACATTTATTAAGCTTAATAAGCACCTGCCTGAAATTCCTTCAGAAGCAGAAATTGCGAAGAATGGTCAAAATCTTGGTGAGATGAATTCAAAACTTTTAAAAAAGGTGGAGGAATTAACTTTATACCTAATCAGTCAACAAAAGGAAATCGAAATTTTAAAAAAGAAGATGCTTAAATTGGAACGCAAGTAATGCTTAAAGCTGCCGCGCTTTATATTGTAATCATCGTTTCTTTGCTTATAGCAGTGATCTCAGCATCCTTATTGACCATCGCTTTTTATTACAGACTTGAGGTTCAAAAAAAAATCCGAATGGATAAGCTGATGACTAATATGGAGTCCGGTACTGCAATTTTGCTTTCAGAAGGCTTTGATACATACGATGATGATAAGATCCTGGACTTATACGGCGATCAAAAAGACAGTTTGATTTTAAACAAAGCAAGATGGGGCGTTTTTGACCTTCAAACACTGAAGTCATTTGAGTTAAAGGATACTTTAAAGTGTTCCTTTCTTAGTGGAAATATGTTTAAAGATCAAGGGGCAATTTATCTTGCAGATGAAGACAGACCCTTGTCTGTTAGTGGAAATACCCAGATTACAGGTAATGGTGAATTACCAAAGGCAGGGTTAAAACAGGCCTATGTAGACGGAAGGCCATATGAGGGGAAGGAGTTGATCAAAGGTAGCATCAAACCTAGCGGAAGAGAACTTCCTTCATTAGATGATGAGCTGTTAAAAAGAATTGAAACCTATCTGAAATCTATGGATGGCATTCCCTTCGATGTTAAGGATTCTGTTAGTAATTCTTTTTTTAACAAAGAACTGGTATACAAATTAACTCCTGATCAGCAAGAGATTGGTCAGGTGAAAATACGTGGAAAGATAATTTTGGTTTCAGACACAACTGTTAAAATCAGTTCAAGTGCAATATTAGAGGACGTCCAGATCTATGCGAGGGCAATTGTGATTGAATCTGGTTTTAAAGGTTCTTGCCAACTTTTTGCTCGTGACTCTATTATTATTGGCAGAGACTGCGATTTTCTTTATCCATCATTTGCAGGGGTATTTAAACCCGATAGCTCCCAGATTCAGGCAAAGGTAAGTCTAGATTCTGCAAGTCATTTTTCTGGAATATTGTTAGGGCATGAATCAAAGCGGACAGACTTGCAAACGTTAGTTTCTTTAGGTAAAAACACACTTGTAAATGGAGAAATATATGCTGGCTATATCAAGGTGGAACGTACAGTAAACGTGCATGGGAAAGTATATGCCAACCGGTTTGTGATGCAAACGCCCTCAACACTTTATGAGAATTACCTCATTGACATTACTTTGAACCGGAAATTGTTAAGTAAATATTACCTGAGTTCTCCTATATTTAAAGGAAACAAATCGGAGCAAAAAATCCTGAAATGGCTAAATTGATGGCAAATAAAGTAAATGCATCTACTTTACTGGAGGTAATTGTTGCCATGGTAATTATTATGATTGTATTTGTTATTGCAACCGGCATTTATACCAATGTAATTAAATCTTCACCATCCATAAAACAACAGCAGGCCAGAGCGCTTGCTATTGGGATTATACAACAGAGTAAATTGGATCATGATTGGACGGAAAGCAGTGTGCAGGTAGACAGTATCACGCTCCAAAAGGAGGTGCTGCCGTATGAGGAATATGCTGATTTGATATTAATTAGAGTTACTGCAAAAGAACAAGGAAAAGAAATAGGCGTTGTAAAGCAAATTGTCAAACGTATTGAAGATGAACCTTAATAGGAAACTGCCGGGCTTTACTTTGATGGAGGTAACCATAGCGATGCTGATTGCAGCTATAGCCATTGCTATTACTTTTACGGCATATCGGATTGTAAGCGGCTCTTATCTTACTTTTAACAAGAAACAGGAAAAGGTTGCTACCTTAACCACAATCGACAAGTTGCTGAAACAGGATTTTATCAAGGCTAGCAGTATTGTTAAAACATCAGATGGTGTTTTTTTCGAAGTAAAAGATGGAATTGTTACCTATAGTTTTAAAGACGATTATATTTTGAGGGATCAGTTTTCTCTCGGAATTGATACATTTAAACTTCAGGTCAAGGATTTTAATTGTTCATTTGAAAGTGAGTTGGTTGAAGAGGGGAGGAAGATCGATCTGTTGAGTTTCAAAACGCAATTAGATGGGGATCTAATCCCACTCCAATACCTAAAAACTTATAGCGCTCAAGATTTATTTTAGAAATTATGTCATCGATAGATATATCCCGGTATCAGAAAAAAAAGCAACCAAAAGGCAAACAGGATAGCAAGGATGTTTTTGCTTTCTTAAATAAGGAGATCAGTTTTGGGGGTAAACAGGTTTCTGATAAGAAGAAAGAGGGATTGTATGTAGAGTTGAGCACATTATTGCTTTCTGGGATAGATTTAAGGACTTCCCTGGAATTGATTCTTGTTGATCAGGAACAAGCGAAAGATAAAGCATTGTTTGAAGGCATACGACAAAGGATTCTCTCCGGGCTGGCGTTATCTGAGGCTTTAAAGGAAACAGAACGGTTTAGCGATTACGAGTATTACAGCATTCGCATAGGTGAAGAGACAGGTAAACTGGGGGAGGTATTAACAGATCTGGCTAAATATTATAAGAGTAAGATCCAGCAGCGCAGAAAAATTGTGAGTGCTGTTACTTATCCGGCAATTGTTTTACTTTCGTCGCTGGGTGCGGTATTCTTTATGATCAAGTTTGTGGTTCCTATGTTTGCAGATGTTTTTTTAAGGTTTGGAGGTAAGCTTCCATGGATCACTGCGGCAATCATTAGTTTTTCAGGGTGGTTTGACAAGTATTTCATTGTTGTGATACTTTTTTTTGCAGGCCTGTTGGCGCTATACTTTCTTAAGCGCAAATCTGATTGGTTCAGGGACCTTTCCTCAAAAATGCTCTTAAGAATACCTGTTGTAGGAGATTTAGTTAAGAAAATATACCTTGCCCGCTTCGCAAACACCATGCGTTTGCTGGTTAGTACCGATACACCCTTGCTTCGCTCAATAGCTTTAGTGAGGCAAATGATTAATTATTACCCCATAGAGATTTCACTTTTAAAGGTTGAGCAGGATATTTTGCACGGTGAATCGTTGCATAAAAGTTTGTCTGCTTTTTCGTTTTATCCTGCTAAGATGATACAACTGATTAAGGTTGGTGAAGAAGTAAACAGAATGGATTATTTCTTTGAAAAAATAGCCTCACAGTATACCGAGGAAGTGGAATATAAAACCAATACCATTAGCAGCTTACTGGAACCACTAATAATTATTTTTTTAGGTTTAGTGGTTGGGGTAATTCTTATTGCGATGTATTTGCCAATGTTCCAGATGAGCAATAGTTTTTAAAATTTAAATAGTGCTTCTGAGATTTTAATTTATAATAATTGTATATATTAGTTGTCATTAATTTAACGACTCTATTATGCTCTCAAACTCATTCATTCCACTAGGGAAAGCCATATCATTTCTTTTTAATTTTTAACTACAAATTGCATTGTTTGCTTTGATAGTTTTTAGGCATGTTCCAATTAAAATCTAATTATATGAAAAAGCTCATTCTATTAACATTGTTATCAATGTCTAAATTCTTATATGGTCAGACCAACACGTTTCCAACAAGCGGAAATATTGGAATTGGAACAACGACCCCAACTACCAAACTAGAAATATTAGGAGGAACAGATTGGACTTCCAATTACTGGAAAAAATCTATGAAATTAAATAATAGTCAGGCTATTCAGTTTTCTGCGAATGCAGGTTATTTCGGAATTGGTGCAACTGATCCAGAGGGATTATATTTTTTCTCAACAACAACAAATGATATTGGTGCACCAGCAAAATATCTTTTAATGATGAGAGGTAATGGAAATATTGGCATAGGAACAATTACTCCTAATGAGAAACTTTCTGTTAATGGTAACATTCGCGCCCATGAAATTAAGGTTGAAACTGCCAGTTGGCCGGACTATGTGTTTGCTAAAGATTATGAATTGCCCTCGCTAGACGAAATAGAAAGAAACATTAAAGAAAACGGCCATTTGCCAAGTGTTCCTTCCGCTGAAGAAGTTAAAGAAAAGGGAATTAATATTGGAGAAATGAACGCAACATTATTAAAAAAGATCGAGGAATTAACTTTGTATATGATAGAGTTAAACAAGATAGTTAAAAATCAACAACATGAAATTAATCAGCTTAAATCCAAAAAACAACTAGATTAATTTAATCTAATCATCTAAAATAAATTTTTATGAGAATATTCGCGCTGAAAGTTTTGATTACTTTCTTCTTCACAAGCTTAGTCTATCAATCAAGGCTTTGCGCACAGACTAATACCTTCCCTGCCTCGGGAAAGGTTGGAATCGGAACTCTTTCTCCTTCTTCTCAGCTCCAAATCGTTACGCCTGCGTTGTCAGGAGGAGAAACCCTCATGAAAATGAAGGTGGATGATGCAGAAAATGATTATTTCGAAGTAAAAAACTCAACTGGTGGCGTGAATAGTTTTATACCACTGATTTTAGGAAATGTTGTTTCAACAACTAATAGTGCATTAGTACTCACAGCGCAAACAGATAGTGTACATGATACGGGGGCGTTACCCCTAATGCTTTTTTCCTCAAGAATGGCTGGAACCAAAATTAATACCCGGCCATTATTTTCATGGGCGAATTATAATGTCAGGTACATGACGATGTTAGCCAATGGGAACCTGGGGATTGGTATTGCTAGTCCAGATGAAAAACTAGCTGTAAATGGTAAAATACGCGCGCAGGAAATTAGAGTAGAAACTGCCAATTGGCCGGATTATGTATTCGCAAACGACTACCAATTGCCCTCACTAAAAGAAACAGAGCAGCACATCAAGGATAAAGGTCATTTGCCTGGTATTCCTCCAGCAGAAGAAGTAAAAACAATGGAGTTGATTTGGGTGAGATGAATGCAAAGCTTTTAGAGAAAATTGAAGAGCTAACCCTGTATTTAATTGGATTAGATAAGAAGGTAAATACGCTGAGTAATGAAAATAGAGAATTAAAGGATCTTTTACTAAAAAGTAATCCTAAAATAAAGAAAATCAAATGAGAAAGTACTTGTTTTTGTTGTGCGTTGGCTTTGTCATAACTGTGAGGGCCCAAACGGATATGCCACTTAATGTGCCTAGCATAGGTCATGGAGTGACGATTAATAATACAACCTATAGATTTACATATGCTGGCTTCCCCGTGAGCCACTATGGCTTAGGTTGGTATATGGAAAGTAGTGAAGGTCCTAGCAGTTTTATATCTGGTTATGGTGGTGTTAGGTTTTTTACTGCTGGCAACCCAAGAATGTCCATTAAGCACAATGGAAATGTGGGCATTGGAACAGAAACTCCAATAGATAAACTTTCCGTTAATGGTAAGATACGCGCGCAGGAAATTAAAGTAGAGACAGCTAATTGGTCCGATTATGTATTTGCGAAGGATTACCAATTGCCTTCCTTAAAAGAAACAGAGCAATATATTAAAGACAAGGGCCATTTACCTGACATTCCTTCAGCAGAAGAGGTTCACGCAAATGGAGTTGATCTTGGGGAAATGAATGCAAAGCTTCTCAAAAAAATCGAAGATCTGACTTTGCATTTGATCAACCAGGAGAAAAAGCTCGAAGATTATTCCTTAGGCCTAAATGAGTTGAAAAATACAAACAAGGAACTAGTTAAAGAGATCGATCAACTTAAAAATAAGAAGTGATGAAAAGTATCTTGATGTTTCTATTCCTCATTCTAGGTTATGCAGAAACCTTTTCTCAAACTAACACGTTTCTGGCATCTGGTAATATGGGCATTGGAATTAGTGCCACAGTGCAATATTAAATGTGAATGGATCAACAATAATTACCTGTAAAGAAAATACAATAATACCGAAGAAAGTCAATAATTTCCCTGCAATTGCTTGACATTGTTGGTTTTTTCCTACCTATAAATCGCTTTAAATGAAAACAAATTTTCTTTTTAAAATTTCAGTTGTCTGTTTATTATCAGGCTTGTATTGTCAATTAGAGGCAGATGCTCAGGTTAATACATTTCCTGCTACAGGAAGGGTTGGAATTGGTGTAACAAATCCGATTTATCCTTTAACCGTCATGGTTCCATCTAATTCAAATGCATTGAGTGTAACAGATGGAACAACAGGATTAATTATTCAAACCATATCAACAACCACTCAGAATGCAGGAATTGTTGGCGCATATAATGGCTTATATAATGATTTGGATATCAGGAGTACTAACGTGGTAGGAGCTCAGCTGTACTTGAAAACAACTGGTAATGTTGGTATCGGAACAACATCCCCAACAGAGAAGCTTTCTGTAAAAGGGAAAATACGGGCGCAGGAAATTAAAGTGGAATCTACCAATTGGCCTGACTATGTATTTGCAAAAGACTACCAATTACCTTCTTTAAAAGAGACAGAGAAGTACATTGATGATAAAGGCCATTTGCCGGGAATACCCTCCGCAGAAGAAGTAAAAGTTAATGGCATTGATCTAGGAGAAATGAATGCTAAACTTTTAAAAAAGATAGAAGAGCTGACTTTGTATCTAATTGAGCAAGAAAAGAGGAATGAATTACAGGCTCAGACGATGCAAAAAATGGAAAAGCGAATCTTAAATCTTGAAAACAAAAGATAGAGTTGTTTTTGGGGCCTAGGCTATTGGAGGCTAATGTGTTAACTAAAATTAAAAATAATATGCAAAAGAATTCCTTGATTTCACTAGGTGTGTTGAGCTTTTTAATGATTGGCAAATTATTTGCCTTTTCAACTGCAAAACATAGGACACAATTTCTTGATGACTACACTACCCAGGTCACATTTCAGGCAGGTTTTCAGGTTGGAAATTACATTGAGTTTTTGGCGGTATCTCCTATTGATGCTGGTAGTTCTGGAAATTATGAAATATCCATTTCATACGTACGTGGAAACATTGCTGCAGCCGCAACATTCCTTGCAGGAGTCTCCCATTATAATCCGAGTCTATGGCGGGAAGTTGGCCGAGTTAATAGCAACGGGTATGCGGGTGCAGGTTCCGATGGTCACAATTTTACAATTGATTGTAATACAGATCGTATAAATCCAAGGTTTAGAATAAGAGCAATAAGGACACTTGGTATAATAACGGATCCCCTAATTATTCATATAAAGATTAGGTCAATTAATCAAAATGAAGCATGGACTGCATTGGATGTTACTGGAACTGACCTAACGGTGACTAAGCTACTCCCCATGACAAATGACTGGAGTTTGTATGTTGGTAATTCCCATGACCCAGCTGGTGCTGAAGTTGCTATAAAGGCTTTGGAAAATGGAAATGTGGGGATTGGAACATTAACACCTAATGCGAAGCTGGCTGTTAATGGAAATATTCGTGCCAGAGAGATTAAGGTCGAGAATGCCAAATGGCCGGATTATGTTTTCGCTAAAGACTACCGGCTACCTTCACTAAAGGAAACTGAACAGTATATAAAAGATAAAGGACAGTTGCCAGGAATGCCTTCAGCAGAGGAAGTGAGAGCAAATGGAATTGATTTGGGAGATATGAATGCTAGACTTCTACAGAAAATTGAGGAGTTGACATTGCATTTAATAGAAATGAAGAAGGAAAATGAGACAGAACGCTCTAAGCAACAACAAAGATTTGAAAGACAAGAAAAAGATATAAAGCTCCTTAAGTCTAAAATAAACTGATATGAAAAAAGCATTATCTCTACTTTTTATAACCATTTGTATAAACATTTCTTACGCTCAAACTAATCTCTTTCCCCAAAATGGAGATGTAGGAATTGGGACAGCAACACCTAATACAAAACTTGATTTAAAAGGAGATTTAACAATAGATGGAGGAGAAGATTCTCGTATATACACATCTAATTCGCCGGTTGAGCTGAATAAATACCTGATATTGCTTAACTCAATACTTAATAAAAGTGCAGCTGGGTTAAAAGTGGGAGGCCTTTTAGTATCTGACAGCTACGCCTTTGCAAATCCCAATAAAAATGATTTGGTCGTTAAAGGGAATATAAGCATCGGGGTCGCTAACACACAGGGCTACAAACTTGCAGTAAATGGTAACATAAGAGCTAAAGAAATTAAAGTAGAAAATGCCAATTGGCCTGATTATGTATTTGCTAAAGATTACAAACTGCCATCGCTACAAGAAACAGAAAAGCATATCAATGAAAAAGGTCATTTGCCAGGAATACCTTCTGCTCAAGACGTAAAAACCAATGGTATTGATTTAGGAGAAATGAACGCAAAACTTTTGCAGAAAATCGAAGAGCTAACTTTGCATGTCATTGAACAAAATAAACAGTTGCAATTGCAAAATAGAAGGATTGATGAACTTGAAAAAAGTAGTAATAAATAAAATGATGATTATGAAAAAGTGCATGTTGGTTTTATGCATTCTTGGTTTTTTAAATGTTGCATATGGGCAAACCAACACATTTCCACCAAGTGGAAATGTAGGTATAGGTACAGTAAGTCCTATTCTGGGGTCTCTTACCATAGCCGCTCCGGACAAGAATACCTTATCAGCCATTGCAATAAGGCAAAATAATAACACTGCATTTGGTTTTGATTTTGGTTTAGATCAGGCGGTAGATGGATGTGGGTATTTATTTGCGATTAATGGTATCAAAAAGGTGGGCCTAATGAGATTTGACAGGAATAATTATACCGTTACATTTAATGGCGGGAATGTAGGTATTGGTACTGATACTCCAAGAGAAAAACTTTCCGTAAATGGCAAAATAAGAGCTCATGAAATTAAAGTGGAAACGGCCAATTGGCCAGACTACGTATTTGCTAAGGACTATCAACTACCATCTCTTAAGGAAACAGAAAAACACATTTTAGAAAAAGGGCATTTGGAAGGTATTCCATCTGCAGAAGAAGTTAAATCTAATGGCATAAATGTAGGGGAGATGAATGCCAAATTATTACAGAAAATAGAAGAATTGACGCTCTTAATGATACAATTGAATAAGAAAGTTGAGCAACAATCAGCGACGATTGAAAGACAGGAAGGAAAATTACAACAATTTCAAGATCAAATGAAATCACTAAACAATAAGAAAGATGCAAACTAGAAACTTAATACTGACGCTTCTACTGATGCCCTTATCAATGTTTGCACAAAACTTAGGGCCTAATCAGGGAGACTATCTTGAAATATCCTCAGTAACAGGAGCAAGTACTGTAAATAATCTTATGAATAAGCTGTGGTTATATCGATCCCAAAATGGGAATGATTGGTACAGTGCAAGATTTCATGATGCCATAAGTGTTGATTTTTCATTTTTAACCCCTCATGTAAACACTAAAACATGGTGGGAACGGGATCCTAATTCTAATATACAATCCTGGGGAAATGGTGCAAGCACCTATTTAACTATAAATCAAGGTAATGTTGGAATTGGAACTACAACACCTAATACCAAATTGGCAGTGAATGGAAATATCAGGGCTCATGAAGTTAAAGTTGAAACCGCTAACTGGCCGGACTATGTATTTGCCAAGGATTATAAATTGCCTTCATTAAAGGAAACTGAAACCCACATTAAACAGAAAGGTCATTTGCCTGGAATTCCTTCAGCAGAGGAAGTGAAGGCTAATGGTATTGAGCTTGGCGAAATGAACGCTAAGCTTTTGAAGAAAATAGAGGAACTGACATTGTATTTGATTGAGTTAAAAAAGGAAAATCAGAAAGAGCGACTGATTAATCTAAAGCAACAAGAAGATATAAAGTTTCTTAAATCACAGATAAAATAAATATGAAAAAAATACTCGTTTTAGTGGGGCTACTTTTGATCGTTAATTTTTTACAGGCTCAGACAAATGTTTTTCCGGCGACTGGGAATGTGGGCATTGGTACGACTACCCCTGGAGCAAATTTAAGCTTCAAAAGCGTTCTTGAAACTTCAGACCCTTCGGGGATTACCTGGTACTCTCCTCGCCCCTTAGCTTATGGTATATATAAGACTGCTGGAGTTTGGGATGTGGGTGTAAATTATCAGCAGTTACAACTATCATGGGAGACGGGTATAATATTAGATCCTGGGTCTTTATACGGTAAAAGTTATGTTGATATTCAAGGTGCAGGCCTGAGGATAACTTCTGGAAACCTGGGCATTGGTACTGTTGATACAAAAGGATATAAACTTGCAGTTAATGGAAAAATAAGAGTCCATGAAATTAAGGTAGAAACAGCTAATTGGCCAGATTATGTATTCGCCAAGGATTACCAATTATCATCTCTTAAAGAAACAGAAAAGCATATTAAAGAAAAAGGTCGTTTGCCTGGAATACCTTCTGCAGAAGAAGTTAAAGCTAATGGGGTTGACTTAGGAGAGATGAACGTTAAGCTGCTACAGAAAATAGAAGAATTGACACTACATCTAATAGACCAAAATAAATTGATTCAAACTCAGCAAAAATTACTTGAACAACAGCAAAAAAGTATCGAAACTATTCAGTTAAAATTAAAATAGAATGAAAAATCTCTGCTTGAAAATATTACCATTGGTTGTGTTATTTCCTTTTATGGCAAATGGTCAATGGACTGTTAATGGATCTAATATTTATAATAATAATGCCGGAAATATAGGTATTGGAACAACTAACCCGGAAACCAAATTACATGTTAATGGCGTAATCAAATCAAGTATTCTCGATTTATCAGAGAACTCTACTACCATTGGGTATTTTGGGAGAGGATTACCTACGACTGGCGGATGGAATCAAACTCCTGATGCTTTAGCTTTAACTTATATGAAAAGGGATTTTGTCATTGGAGGATGGAGTAAATCTACTGCCGCTTGGAAAGGAGCGGCATTTTATATTAACTCTGATGACGGAAATGTTGGTATTGGTACCGTCACTCCGCGTGAAAAACTTTCGGTGAATGGTAAAATCAGAGCTCATGAAATTAAAGTAGAGACAGCTAATTGGCCGGATTATGTATTTGCTGCAGATTATCAATTGCCTTCATTGCAAGAAACGGAAAAACATATTAAAGATAAAGGTCATTTGCCTGGTATCCCTTCAGCAGAAGAGGTAAAAGCTAACGGGGTTGACCTGGGAGAGATGAATGCAAAGCTGTTAAGGAAGATTGAGGAATTGACTTTGTATTTAATTGAAATGAAGAAGGAGAATGACGTTCGAAATGAAAAACAGGAAAAACAAATAAGAATTTTACAGGCTAATCTTAACAAAACAAGATGATCAAAGGATTTCTAGTGATAATATCATTACTGATAGCAACGAATGTTAAAGCACAAAATACCGGGACCATTACAATTGGTGGTGATGTTAGTAAATTTTATCCTGTATTATGGATAGATGGTGGTTGGAATAATCATGCGGCGTCAGAATTACAATTAGGACGGTCTGCAATTCATGAAAACGGCGATTGGAGAGGTTCTTTGATCGCTAAATTTGAGTATCATGTAACATCTTGGGGCAATGGGGCAGCATTTATTAACGCTGATATTAAACAAGTAAATAATGGATTTTCTCAGAATGTAAATTTTATTGCAGGATGGAGAGATGCTACTGGGGTTAATATTTCCGGAAGCATTATAATCTGGTTAAAAGGAGGCGGAACAACTTATCATTATAAATCTGCCTATCCAGTTAGTTATGCCATTTACGATGGCGTAGCAAATCCATTGCCCTATCAGGAGATTGGTGGCCCTGCACATAGCTACAAAACAGTTCCTGATCAATATGTGAATTCAAATGGTCTATCAAGAAGTGGGACAGCATTTTTTGATGCCTCTGGCTTAAATTATTTTAATGGAGATGTATCAATAGGAACTATTGACCCAAAAGGATATAAACTTGCGGTTGCTGGAAGTATGATTGCTGAATCTATAAAGGTGAAGTTAGCAGCTACTTGGCCAGACTATGTCTTTGCTAAAGATTATCCATTGCCTTCTTTGAATGAAATGGAGTTGCACATCAAAGAGAAGGGACATTTGTCGGATATTCCATCTGCAACTGAAGTAAAGGCAAAGGGAATTGATCTTGGGGATATGAATGCGAAACTATTAAAAAAGATAGAAGAGTTGACTTTGCATCTTATTGAACAAAATAAGCGTGTTGAAAAACTCGAAAATCAATTAAATAATAAATAGGGCAATTGAACTATGAACTTATGACTATGAAAAAATATTTATTAATGCCATTCTGTTTATTATCAATTTCAATAGTATCTGCCCAAACAAATACCTTTCCAACTACTGGGAATGTTGGAATTGGTACTTCAACTCCTAAGGCTAAATTGGATATTGTAGGTGGAATTATGATGCAATCTTTACTTCACAATGCTTCTGTTAGACCTCCAATAGCTGCTTATAAAATACCGGGTGAGATTAGGGGCTATAGTATATCGGGGGAGACGGCAGATGATGGCTTACTGAGATTGAGTTCAGGTGGTGGATCAACCCCTAACGTGATATCTTATATTGACATTAGTTCCTATTCTACTATTCCGGATATGAATATGAACATCGTGTTTGGAACAAATGGAAACGAAAAGATGCGAATAAATGTATCAGGTAATGTAGGTATTGGTACTGCAAACCCAACAGAAAAGCTTTCCGTAAATGGTAAAATACGTGCTCATGAAATTAAAGTAGAGACAGCAAATTGGCCAGATTATGTTTTTGCAAAAAACTACGAGTTGCCTTCATTAGATGAAACAGAAAAGCATATTCAAAAGAACGGTCATTTGCCAGGCATTCCGTCAGCAGAAGAGGTAAAAGCTAATGGCGTCGATCTGGGTGAAATGAATGCTAAACTTTTAAAGAAAATAGAGGAGCTAACACTGTATTTAATAGAAATGAAAAAGGAAAGTGAGCGGGAGAGGTTGGAGAAAATAAAGCTGCAACAAATAGTAAAAGAGTTAGATGTAAAAGTTGAATCCTTGATTAAAAAATAGAAATGAATTATATATCACGTTTTTTTACCATCAAAATGTTTTGTGCTCTAATTTTAATAGGCAATAGTGTCTTTGCGCAGACTTTACAAACGGTCACAGATAATGGAAGTACCTCCACGAATGGCATAACCGTATCCTATTTAATCGCCAATCCAATTTCCTTCGCAGGGGTGGTATTACCAACAAATATTGGGACATTAAATGGGATAAGAATAAATGGGAGTACAACTACCTCCAGCCATAATGGATTAACTTATCAAAGTGGTGGTGGCGGCGGCGCAGCTATTGGCTTTTCTCGAGGAGGCTCTTACGATACTAACATAGATTTTTACACAAGTGGCGTTGTAAATAGTACAGGGAATATCAGCCATAGAATGCGGATCGCAAGTAATGGGTATGTTGGGGTGGGAACGAGCACACCTCAATCAGTTCTTCATATAGTAAATAATGGAGATAACGTAGATGCGGGAAACCCAAATCAATATAGTCAGGGGCTGATTATTGAGGGCAGAACCGGAGGACGTTCTGCTAGTATAGGAGCGCAGCTGGAATTTGTGATACCAGCCAATACTGATGGTGTTAATCCCTGGGGTCAGGGTAGAATTATAACAGTTGCTGGCAATTCTTTAAACGGAAATGCTGTCGGGAAAATGATAATCGGAACAAGAAGAATGTTTGATAAAAAAGGAACGGGACAACAGTGGTTTTACGGTGACGATATTGTTATTGATGGTGTTGGAAATGTGGGGATAGGTACGTTAAGTCCTAAAGAAAAGTTATCCATAAATGGAAAGATTCGAGCACATGAAATCAAGGTTGAAACTACTAATTGGCCAGATTATGTATTTGCTAAGGATTACAAATTGCCTTCATTACAGGAAACAGAACAACACATTAAAGAGCAAGGCCACTTGGCAGGAATCCCATCGGCAGAAGAAGTGAAAGCTAATGGAGTTGATTTAGGGGAGATGAATGCTAAACTTTTACAAAAGATAGAAGAACTGACTTTGCATTTAATAGAGTCAGAAAAGAAAAATTCACTCCAAAACGAAAAGCAACAAAATTTGATCGATCAACAACAAAAAGATATAAAATATTTGAAATCTAAACTTAAATAATATGAAAAACCTACTACTTATTCTGGTTCTATGCTTTATGCATAACCTATTGCTAGCGCAAGCAAATACTTTCCCATCAACGGGTAATGCGGGGGTGGGAACTACAACTCCGAGGAGTGCATTTGACGTTGCAAAATACATTCCTAATGGTGCATTGGGTACTGTGTTCGGAAGATTGCCCGAAGGAGATGCGACTGGAATTGGAACATTTTTGGGGGTCCAGGGCGCAGGAACCGGGGTTGTAGACGGAAAGAGCTTTTCTATCATCCATAGTTTTCATGGGGTAATTAATAGCTCAATCAACTTTTTAAGGGGGGGCTCGGTTGTCGGAGGCTTTATTACGTTTAGTACAAACGAGAATATTGAACAAGTTCGAATTAATTATGAAGGTAATGTTGGAATTGGAACAAGTACGCCTAGAGAAAAATTATCAGTAAACGGCAAGATCAGAGCACGCGAGATCAAAGTAGAAACAGCTAACTGGCCAGATTATGTTTTTGCGAAGGATTACAAATTGCTTTCATTGAGAGACACTGAACAGCACATCCAGGAAAAAGGTCATTTGCCAGGTATTCCATCGGCAGAAGAGGCAAAAGCTAATGGAGTTGATCTTGGTGATATGAATGCTAGGCTTTTGCAGAAAATAGAAGAATTGACATTGTATTTAATAGGGCAAGGCAAGGAAATTAAAGAACTTAAAAAAGAGGTTAAAAGTCTCAAAAACAATTAATATAAAATTTATAATAGTTTTCATATATTGGTACTAGTTAAATTAACAACTCCATTATGCTCTCAAACTTCTATCCACCCATTTAGGGCAATCCTTTAGGATTTGCCAAATCTCTATATCTTCTTGTCGGGC
>Ga0157371_10002761_pt1 | contig 16494 bp, 13 predicted proteins | sample C45metaG_FD_113462 | JGI IMG/M metagenome (GOLD analysis project Ga0157371, IMG submission 113462) | Corn rhizosphere microbial communities from Kellogg Biological Station, Michigan, USA - C4-5 metaG | ecosystem: Host-associated > Plants > Roots > Rhizosphere > Soil | place: USA: Michigan...
AAACGGTTGGCCACTCCTTCGACGGGATCGAGGAGTACGACAACCCACTGCCAAAATGGTGGTTCATGCTGTTCGTGGGCACCATCATCTTCGCCCTGGGCTACCTGGTGCTCTACCCGGGCCTGGGCAACTGGAAAGGCCTGCTGCCAGGTTACAACTACCTGGATAACGAGAAGCAGACCGCGTTCGCCAACGGCCAGTCCGGCTGGACCGGCGTTCACGAGTGGGAAAAGGAAATGGCCAAGTCGGACGCCAGGTTCGGTCCGATCTTCGCCAAGTTCGCTTCCATGCCAATCGAAGAAGTGGCCAAGGACCCGCAAGCCCTGAAGATGGGTGGCCGTCTGTTCGCCTCCAACTGCTCGGTCTGCCACGGTTCCGACGCCAAGGGCGCCTATGGCTTCCCGAACCTGACCGACGCCGACTGGCGCTGGGGCGGCGAGCCGCAAACCATCAAGACCACCATCATGGGTGGCCGTCACGCGGTCATGCCAGCGTGGGCTGACGTGATCGGTGAGCAAGGCGTTGCGGACGTTGCTTCGTTCGTGCTGACCAACCTCGATGGCCGCAAGCTGCCGGAAGGCACCAAGGCTGATCCGGTTGCCGGCCAGAAGCTGTTCGCCGCCAACTGCGTGGCTTGCCACGGTCCGGAAGGCAAAGGTACGCCAGCGATGGGCGCTCCTAACCTGACCCACCCGGCAGCGTTCATCTACGGTTCGAGCTTCGCTCAACTGCAGCAGACCATCCGTTACGGCCGTCAGGGCCAGATGCCTGCGCAAGAACTGCTACAAGGCAACGACAAGGTTCACTTGCTGGCCGCTTACGTCTACAGCCTTTCTCACGGTGAGAAGGCTCCGGCGGCAGACGCTCAGTAAGGCAAATGCTTGATGCAATAAAAAGGGCCCCGCCAGTGATCTGACGGGGCCTTTTTTATGGGCGACTGGCCCAGATCGATTTCACCGGTACCGTATCCAGCAGCTTTCGGGTCTGCCATTGGTTGTTCGTCACAAGGTTGATGTGCAATTGCTTGCGATCATCCGAGAAGCTGGCAATCAGGTAGGTTTGCTGGGAACTGGCGCCGCTGAGGTACATTGGCACGCCATTCACTTCATAGGCATCGCCACCATTCTGATGGTAATGGCCGGCAAAAATGGCAGTGACCTCATACTTCCTGATCATTTGGTGGAAACGCCTCACTTGCTCACTGTTCCCCATCATTTCCTCCGGCTTGTGCATGTTGATAATGATGGCGTAGCCCTGAATCCGAGCGTGTCTCAAATCGGTTTCGAGCCAATCCAGGGTACTGGTGATATCGAAGGTCGTCGGGTTTAACGCGTGAGAAATCCTGGTCGCATAGGTCGGCTCATTATTGAGTTGCACCATATGGACGTCACCGATGTTCTTGGAATAGGCGAGGCTGCCCGAATACTGCCGGCTAATGAAACTGCCCGTAATGTTCAGATCAAAATCATCAACCTTGCCTTCATGGTGCTCTTTAAACTCCACGATACTGCCGGCCGCGCAACTATTACTAAAGCAATCATCCACGTTATTCTCATAATCGTGATTACCCAACCCATACAGATAATCGTCCTTGAAGTATTTTTTCAATACCGAGTTCATGTAAGAACGCTGCCAGCCGTGACCGAACGCGGTGATATCGCCATTGATCATCAGCGGCACAGGGGATTGCGCGTTGTTTTTCCGAAAGTCGGCAATACTCGCAAACTGGGTTTCTATCAGCCATTTTGAACGGCTATCGAAATCTGCTTCCGACTCAGGCTCTCTGCGGTCGAGCTTATCGGTCCACGGGTATTGCGTATCCGAAGCGAAGATCATGTGACGTGGAGCACCCTCAATTGAATAGGCCAAAGGCATCGTAGACAACAGGCACAAGCCCAACACAAACTGCTTAACTTTCTTGGCAATCATGAAATTCCGTTTCCATAAGTATTAAACAAAGTGCGATCAAAGCCGCACCCCACCAACTTAATGAAAGCGAACAAAAACCTCAAACAACTAACCAGAGCCAATTAAATAAATATATTTCCGCAACCCGCAATTAAGACAGAAGAACAACTTCGCCCAACTTTTTTTGCAGCTTTTATTCAGAGTGTGGTGAGCCCCACCAGGAAGCCGCTGCTGCAATCCCTTCGGTGATCGGCATGCCGGCGGCTACGAATCGCATCACCCCCCAATCTGAATCTCGAAAAACCGTCCATAATTCATAAGTCAATTGATTCAAGTCATTACACCGTCAGTTGATTTCTACCAACGTGACCAAAGGTCGCACCCTTGAGGTAGAGCTACAGGCGTATCATTGCGCCACTGCTTCACCCCTTTTTGACCGCGGTCGGCATGCACTGACCGAGGCATTTTTCCACTGCCGTGGGATGCAATGATGAGCAATCAGATTCCGGTACACGACGTCACACCGCCTGCCAAAAACGCGAACAACAGCGTCGACCTCTACGCCTCCCGAGAAAAGATCTACACCCGAGCCTTCACCGGCCTGTTCCGCAATCTGCGAATGATGGGCGGGGCCTTTTTATTCCTATTGTATTTCGGCACGGTCTGGCTGAACTGGGGCGGCCATCAAGCGGTGTGGTGGAACCTGCCGGAGCGTAAATTCTTCATCTTTGGCGCCACCTTCTGGCCTCAGGACTTCATCCTGCTTTCCGGCATCTTGATCGTCAGCGCCTTTGGCCTGTTCTTCATTACCGTTTACGCCGGCCGGGTCTGGTGCGGCTATACCTGTCCGCAAAGCGTCTGGACCTGGATTTTCATGTGGTGCGAAAAGGTCACCGAAGGCGACCGCAACCAACGCATCAAACTCGACAAGGCGCCGATGAGCGCCAACAAATTCCTGCGTAAACTCAGCAAGCACTCGATGTGGCTGTTGATCGGCTTCGTGACCGGCATGACCTTCGTCGGTTACTTCTCGCCCATTCGCGAACTGACCATCGATTTCTTCACCGGCGAAGCGGATGGATGGTCGTATTTCTGGGTTGCGTTCTTCACCCTCGCCACCTACGGCAACGCCGGCTGGCTGCGCGAGCAAGTGTGCATTTACATGTGCCCGTATGCGCGCTTCCAGAGCGTGATGTTCGACAAGGACACGCTGATCGTTTCCTACGATCCACGTCGCGGTGAAAGCCGTGGCCCGCGCAAGAAAGGCATCGACTACAAGGCCCAGGGCCTGGGCGATTGCATCGATTGCACCATGTGCGTTCAGGTTTGCCCGACCGGGATCGACATCCGCGATGGCCTGCAGATCGAGTGCATCGGCTGCGCCGCGTGCATCGATGCCTGCGACAGCATCATGGATAAAATGGATTACCCGCGCGGTTTGATCAGCTACACCACCGAACACAACCTGTCCGGGCAAAAAACCCATAAACTGCGTCCGCGCCTGATCGGCTACGCCTTGGTACTGCTGACCATGATGGGCTTGCTGGCCGGCGCGTTCTTCATGCGTTCGCTGGTCGGTTTCGACGTCAGCAAAGACCGCGTGCTGTACCGCGAGAACGCCGAAGGCCGGATCGAAAACGTCTACAGCCTGAAGATCATGAACAAAGACCAGCGTGACCACACCTACGTGCTGGAAGCCTCTGGTTTGCCGGACCTGAAGCTGCAAGGCAAGCGTGAAATCAAAGTCGCCGCCGGGGAGATTTTCAGCCAGCCCGTGGAATTGTCCATGGCACCGGAGAAACTGCCGTCGAGCACCAACGAGGTCAAATTCACCCTCAAGGATGCCGACGACAACAGTGTCCACGTTGAAGCCAAGAGCCGATTCATCGGCCCACAAATTCGTTGAGAGAAGTGATCATGCCCGCAGCAAATGCCGCAAGCCCTTGGTACAAGCATCTTTGGCCATGGATCATCATCGCCATCCTGGCCTGTTCCGTGACCCTGACCTTGTCCATGGTGACGATCGCGGTGAACCACCCCGACAACCTGGTCAATGACAACTACTACGAGGCCGACAAAGGCATCAACCGCTCCCTGGACCGCGAGCTGCTGGCACAGACCCTGTTGCTGCGTGCCAGCGTGCATCTGGACGACGTGACGGGCGAAGTCGACTTGCGCCTGAGCGGCAACAGTCAACCCAAGACCCTTCAACTGAACCTGATCTCACCGACTCAACCCGAGAAGGATCGCAAAATCACCCTCGCCCGCAGCGAAACCGAACAAGGCCGCTACATCGGCCAGCTGAGTGACAAGATTGAAGGCCGTCGCTTTGTCGAGTTGCTGGGTGTGCAGGACGACAAGACCTGGCGTCTGTTCGAGGAAGAACAGGTCATCCATGACAAGGACCTGATGCTGGGCGATGAGCCGCTGCAAGGCGCCGAAGACCTGAAGAAGTAAAAAGCCTGCGCTTCGCGCATCGCGAGCAAGCTCGCTCCCACAGGGTTTTGTGTACGCCACAAATCCAATGTGGGAGCGAGCTTGCTCGCGATGAGGCCCTTCCGGACGATATAGACTCCACCTCATGACCAGTCCACTCCCCTGCTACCACTGCGCCCTGCCCGTCCCGGCCGGCAGCCGCTTCACCGCCGTGGTCCTCGGTGAAACCCGCGAGTTCTGCTGCCCGGGCTGCCAGGCCGTGGCTGAAGCAATCGTCGCCGGCGGCCTGGAAAGCTATTACCAGCATCGCAGTGAATCCTCGGCCAACACCGAAGCCTTGCCCGTGCAGTTGGTGGATGAGCTGGCGCTGTACGACCGCGCCGACGTGCAAAAACCGTTCGTGCGCCACGATGGCGAACTCGCCGAAACCACCTTGCTGATGGAGGGCATCAGTTGCGCCGCCTGCGGCTGGCTGATCGAGAAACACCTGCGCGGCTTGCCGGCGGTAGCCGAGGCGCGGCTGAACCTGTCCAATCATCGCCTGCATGTACGCTGGGCTGACGCGCAATTGCCGCTGAGCCAGGTGCTCAGCGAATTGCGCCACATCGGCTATGCCGCCCACCCCTATCAAGCCGACCGCGCCAGTGAACAACTGGCCGCCGAAAACCGCCTGGCCCTGCGCCAACTCGGCGTGGCCGGCCTGCTGTGGTTCCAGGCAATGATGGCGACCATGGCCACCTGGCCCGAATTCAACATCGACTTGAGCCCCGAGTTGCACACCATCCTGCGCTGGGTCGCACTGTTCCTCACGACGCCGATCGTGTTCTACAGCTGCGCGCCCTTTTTCAAAGGCGCCCTGCGCGACCTGCGCACCCGTCACCTGACCATGGATGTTTCGGTGTCATTGGCAATCGGCAGCGCCTACATCGCCGGGATCTGGACGTCGATCAGCGGTGTCGGCGAGTTGTATTTCGATGCGGTGGGCATGTTCGCGCTGTTCCTGCTGGCCGGACGTTACCTGGAACGCCGCGCCCGGGAACGCACCGCCGCCGCCACCGCGCAACTGGTAAACCTGTTACCCGCCTCGTGCCTGCGCTTGAGTACTGACGGCCAGAGCGAGCGAATCCTGCTCAGCGAATTGCGCGTCGGCGATCAGGTGCTGGTTCACCCCGGCGCCATTCTGCCGGCGGACGGCAAGATCCTCGATGGCCAGTCAAGCATCGACGAATCGCTGCTGACCGGCGAATACCTGCCGCAACCGCGAACCCTGGGCGATGCCGTGACCGCTGGCACGCTCAATGTCGAAGGCGCGCTGACGGTGCAAGTCCTTGCGCTCGGCCAGGACACGCGACTGTCGGCCATCGTCCGCCTGCTGGATCGCGCCCAGGCCGAGAAGCCGCGCCTGGCGGAAATCGCCGACCGCGCCGCGCAATGGTTTTTACTGCTGACCCTGATTGCGGTCGTAGCCATCGGCTTGCTCTGGTGGGAACTGGATTCGTCCCGCGCCTTCTGGATTGTCTTGGCGATGCTGGTTGCGACCTGCCCGTGCGCCTTGTCGCTGGCCACCCCGACCGCCCTCACCGCCGCCACCGGCACCCTGCATAAACTGGGTTTACTGTTGACGCGCGGTCATGTGCTCGAAGGCCTGAACCAGATCGACACGGTGATTTTCGACAAGACCGGCACGCTGACCGAAGGACGCCTGGCATTGCGCTCGATCCGCCCGCTCGGCGAGCTCGGCAGCGATCAATGCCTGAGCCTGGCCGCCGCACTGGAAAACCGTTCCGAACACCCGATCGCCCGCGCCTTTGGCCGCGCGCCGCTGGCCGCCGAAGAAGTCCACAGCACTCCAGGGCTGGGCCTTGAAGGGTTGGTCGGCGCGCAACGCTTGCGCATCGGTCAACCAGGCTTCGTCTGTGAGCTCAGTGGCGCGCCCGTGCCGTCGATGCCGGATGAAGCGGGCCAGTGGCTGCTGCTCGGCGACAGCCAGGGGCCGCTGGCCTGGTTTGTGCTCGACGACCGCCTGCGCGCCGATGCCCAAACGCTGGTGGACGCCTGCAAGGCCCGTGGCTGGCGCACGCTGCTGCTGTCGGGCGACACCTCGCCGATGGTCGCCAGCGTCGCCGCCGAACTGGGCATCGATGAAGCCCGGGGCGGCTTGCGCCCGGATGACAAATTGCAGGTCCTGCAACAGCTGCACAAAGAAGGCCGCAAGGTGTTGATGCTCGGTGACGGGGTCAACGACGTGCCGGTGCTGGCCGCCGCCGATATCAGCGTGGCGATGGGCTCAGCCACCGACCTGGCGAAAACCAGTGCCGATGCGGTCCTGCTCTCGAACCGCCTCGACGCGCTGGTGCAAGCCTTCAGTCTGGCGCGGCGCACTCGCCGGGTAATCATCGAGAACCTGTTGTGGGCCGGGCTGTACAATGGCCTCATGTTGCCGTTTGCCGCCCTCGGCTGGATCACGCCGATATGGGCCGCGGTCGGCATGTCCATCAGTTCGTTGACCGTGGTGCTGAATGCCCTGCGCCTGACTCGCCTGCCGAGCGCGCCTGCCAGCCGTACCACGCCAGAAACCCGTCCGCTGCCGGCCTGAGCCGCGCGGGCATGGAGTCCAGATGCCAGCTCTCTACGTGATGATCCCGGCCGCGCTGCTGATCGTGGCCATCGCCGTTTACATCTTCTTCTGGGCGGTCGACAGCGGTCAGTACGACGACCTCGACGGCCCGGCCCACAGCATTCTGTTCGACGACCAGGACCCGAACCACAAGGCCGCGGTCGACGAAGCCAGCAGTCATCCGGTCAAACCGGACGACAAGGCCCCTCCACATGCTTGAGCTGGCGCCGCTGTTAGTGTCTGCGGTGATTCTGGGCCTGCTCGGTGGCGGGCACTGCCTGGGAATGTGCGGCGGCTTGATGGGCGCGCTGACCCTGGCGATTCCCAAGGAGCAACGCAGCCGTCGCTTTCGGCTGCTGCTGGCCTATAACCTGGGACGAATTCTCAGCTATGCCACGGCCGGACTCTTGATCGGCCTGGCGGGCTGGGCCGTGGCCAACAGCCCGGCCGCCATGTTCATGCGGGTGATCGCCGGTTTGCTGCTGATCGCCATGGGTTTGTACCTCGCCGGATGGTGGAGCGGCCTGACCCGCATCGAAAGCCTCGGTCGCGGCCTGTGGCGGCATATCCAGCCGGTCGCCAACAAACTGCTGCCCGTGTCGAGCCTGCCCCGCGCATTGCTGCTGGGCGCGCTGTGGGGCTGGCTGCCTTGCGGACTGGTTTACAGCACCTTGCTGTGGGCGGCGAGTCAGGGCAATGCGCTGGACAGTGCACTGTTGATGCTGGCCTTCGGCCTGGGCACCTGGCCGGTGCTGCTCGCCACAGGCCTGGCGGCTGAGCGGGTCACGGCGCTGTTGCGCAAACGCAGCGTGCGGATGACGGGCGGGTTGCTGGTGATCCTGTTCGGCCTGTGGACCTTGCCGGGGCCGCATCAGCATTGGTTGATGGGGCATTAGTTCGGCGACAGCCCCCATCGCGGACAAGCCCGCTCCCACAGGTTCTGTGAACGCCGCAAATCCAGTGTGGGAGCGAGCCTGCTCGCGATGAGGTCCTCACTAACAACACAAATCCTGACCTTTGATGCAAATCAAGATGCCCCACCGCCCCGCCCCCTAGACTCGCTGACACTGCCAGCCTATCCGGGGGAACGCCCGCATGATGCTCGACGCCATTCGTTGGGACACTGATCTGATCCGCCGTTACGACCTGGCGGGACCGCGCTACACCTCTTACCCGACCGCCATGCAATTCGATGGACAGGTCGGCACCTTTGACCTGTTTCACGCCCTGCGTGACAGCCGCAAGGCGCTGCGCCCGCTGTCGCTGTATGTGCACGTGCCGTTCTGCGCGAACATTTGCTACTACTGCGCCTGCAACAAAGTCATCACCAAGGACCGCGGCCGCGCTCTGCCTTACTTGCAGCGCCTGGAGCAGGAAATCCAGCTGATCGCCTGCCACCTCGACCCCACCCAGAAGGTCGAGCAACTGCACTTTGGCGGCGGCACCCCGACCTTTCTCAGTCACGATGAACTGCGCCAGTTGATGGCCCAGTTGCGCAAACACTTCAACTTGCTGGACGACGATTCCGGCGACTACGGCATCGAGATTGACCCACGCGAAGCGGATTGGTCGACCATGGGCCTGCTCCGCGAGCTGGGCTTCAACCGGGTCAGCATTGGCCTGCAAGACCTCGACCCGGCGGTGCAACGGGCCGTCAATCGCCTGCAAAGCCTGGAAGAAACCCGCGCGGTGATCGATGCCGCCCGAACCCTGCAATTTCGCTCGATCAACATTGACCTGATCTACGGCCTGCCAAAACAGACCCCGGAGAACTTCGCGCGCACCGTCGACGAAGTCATCGCGCTGCAACCGGACCGGCTCTCGGTATTCAACTATGCGCACCTGCCGGAACGCTTCTTGCCGCAACGGCGGATCAACAGCAACGAGCTGCCGACTCCGGCGCAGAAACTGGAAATGCTCCAGCGCACCATTGAACAGCTCACCGCCGCCGGTTATCGCTACATCGGCATGGACCACTTCGCGCTACCCGACGATGAGTTGGCGATTGCCCAGGAAGAATCGACCCTGCAGCGCAATTTCCAGGGCTACACCACCCACGGTCATTGCGATCTGATCGGGTTGGGCGTGTCGGCCATCAGTCAGATCGGCGACCTTTACTGCCAGAACAACAGCGACCTGAACCAGTACCAGAACGCCCTCGCCAGCGCTCAACTGGCGACCAGCCGTGGCCTGGTGTGCAACGCCGATGATCGCGTGCGGCGGGCGGTGATTCAGCAATTGATCTGCACGTTCAACCTGGAGTTTTCGGCGATAGAGCAGGCGTTCAACATCGATTTTCGTGGCTACTTCGGGGAACTGTGGCCGCAGCTCCAGCCCCTGGCCGATGACGGCTTGATCACGCTCGACAACGAGCGGATCACCGTACTGCCCGCCGGACGTCTGCTGGTGCGGTCGGTGTGCATGGTGTTCGATGCCTATCTGCAACAGCACAATAACCAGCGGTTTTCCCGGGTGATCTAGTGGCTCATCGGGTCGGCATTCATCAGGCCGGCATTGAGTGTCGAGAGAACCCCCCTTCATAGACAAGCGACAAAAACGCGCAGGCTGGCTTGAATGTCCTCCCGTGAGTTACCCTTACGGCTTATGTGTGTTTTCTCACAAGGATTGAAGAAATGTCCGAGCCAGTAAAATTGCGTGCTCACAGCCAGGCCCATTGCAAGGACTGCAGTCTGGCCCCGCTTTGTCTGCCGCTTTCTTTGAATCTGGAAGACATGGACGCGCTGGACGAAATCGTCAAACGTGGCCGACCGCTGAAAAAAGGCGAATTTCTGTTCCGCCAGGGCGACACCTTCGACTCTGTTTATGCCGTTCGCTCCGGCGCCCTCAAGACTTTCAGTCTGAGCGATGGCGGTGAAGAACAGCTCACCGGCTTCCATCTGCCGAGCGAATTGGTCGGCCTGTCGGGCATGGACACCGAAAAACACCCGGTGTCGGCGCAAGCCCTGGAAACCACGTCGGTGTGCGAAATTCCTTTCGAACGTCTCGATGAACTGGCCTTGCAACTGCCGCAACTGCGCCGCCAGCTGATGCGCGTAATGAGCCGCGAGATTCGTGACGATCAACAGATGATGTTGCTGCTGTCGAAGAAAACCGCCGACGAGCGCATCGCCACGTTCCTGGTCAACCTCTCGGCACGTTTCCGCGCCCGAGGCTTCTCGGCCAACCAGTTCCGCTTGAGCATGTCGCGCAACGAAATCGGTAATTACCTGGGCTTGGCCGTGGAGACCGTGTCCCGCGTGTTCACGCGCTTTCAGCAGAACGAACTGATCGCCGCCGAAGGCAAGGAAATCCATATCCTGGACCCGATCCAGCTCTGTGCATTGGCCGGTGGCTCGCTCGAAGGCTGACCTGTAACGAATGCGGCTGAGCGAAACGGTTCAGCCGCCGTTATACTGCGACGTTTGCAGCCTGCCAGGATTCTTCGCTATGGCCTTCGACGCCTTCGACATCAAATCCCTCATCCGCCCAGTGATCGACTTCCCGAAGCCGGGGGTGATCTTTCGCGACATCACACCTTTGTTCCAGTCCCCAACCGCCCTGCGCGTGGTAATGGACAGCTTCGCCCACCGTTACGTCGAGGCGGATTTCACGCATATCGGCGCGATGGATGCTCGCGGGTTCTTGATCGGTTCGGTACTGGCCTATCAACTGAACAAGCCGCTGGTGCTGTTTCGCAAGCAGGGCAAACTGCCAGCCGACGTGCTGGCTGAAGGTTATGCCACCGAATACGGCGAAGCGTTCCTCGAAGTGCATGCCGACAGCTTGTGCGAAGGCGATTCTGTGGTGATGTTCGATGACCTGATCGCGACCGGCGGCACGCTGCTCGCCGCGACGAACCTGATTCGACGCATGGGCGCGCGGGTTCATGAAGCGGCGGCGATTATCGATTTGCCGGAGCTGGGTGGGTCGAAGCGGCTGCAAGAGATGGGGATCCCGACGTTCTGCCTGACGCAGTTTGCGTTGAGCGAGAAGTAAGCCGGCGCCCTTACTGACGCCATCGTCGGGCTTTTCCGCGATGGCGTCAGCCGCTACTCCACCGATTAAAGCCCCATCTGCTTGCTGATGATCTCGTTCATCACTTCCCGCGTCCCGCCGCCAATCGACAGAATCCGGTTATCCCGGTACAGCCGCTCCACCAGGCTCTCGCGCATATAACCCAGGCCCCCAAGGATCTGCACCGCATCCGTGGTGATCCGGTCGGCCGTGTCGGTGGCAAAGTTCTTGGCCATCGAAATCTCCTTGATCACGCTCTGCCCCGCCGCCATTTTCGCCGCCTGACGATAAGTGAACTCCCGCGACACCTCCAATGCCGTGGCCATTTCGGCGAGTCGGTGTTTAAGCACCTGGAACTTGCCGATCGGCTTGCCAAACGCTTCGCGCTGACGCGCCCATTTCAGGCTTTCTTCCAGGGCCAGTTGCGCGGTCATATTGGCCATGAGCGCCAGGGCCAGGCGTTCACTCTGGAAATTGCCCATGATGCAGGCGAATCCCATGTTCTCGGCACCGATCAAATTGCCCGCCGGCACCCGGCAATCATCGAAGAACAGTTCGGCGGTGTCCGATGCCCACCACCCCATCTTCTTCAACTGGCGACCGACCGTGAAACCGGGCGTGCCCTTTTCGATCAGCAGCAGGCTGATGCCACCGAAACCCGGCTCCCCCGTGCGCACCGCAACCGTGTAGAAATCGGCGCGAACGCCGCTGGTGATAAAGGTTTTGCTGCCGCTGACCCGGTAGAAATCGCCTTCACGCACGGCGCGGGTTTGCAGGTTGGCGACGTCGGAGCCGCCGCTGGGTTCAGTGACTGCGAGGGCGCTGATTTTCTCACCGGACAGCACGTGCGGCACCACACGCTCGCGGACCTCGGGCCTGGCCCACTTGAGGATGGGTGGCAAGCCGATGTCCAGCGAGCCGAGGCCCGCCACCAGACCGCCAGAACCACAACGCATCAATTCTTCGCTGGCGGCGATCTTGGCGAACAGGTCACCTTCGTGACTGCCACCCAGGGATTCGGGGTAACCGATCCCCAAAATGCCGGCCGCGCCGGCTTTGAGATAGAGCTCGCGGGGAAAGCTTTCAGCTTCTTCCCACTGGTCGATGTCCGGAAGAATCTCGCGTTCGACGAAACGTCTGACGCTGTCGCGGACCAATTGGTGGCTGGGGTCGAAGTATTCCTCAAAGGCAGGCATCGGCGAGCTCCACTGAAGGTTCAGCGAAGTTAACCGAGCGCTTGCTTGGTTTTCAAGAGGATTGTGTGAATCAGGTCGACCGAGGCGCCTGTATCGCGAGCAAGCTCGCTCCCACAGGGATTTCCCATGCACTGTAAATCCAGTGTGGGAGCGAGCTTGCTCGCGATGGGGCCCAGTCAACCACTACAAGGCGATCGGCTTACGCCCGGCAAACGAATGCGCCAACGTCCCGCCATCCACCAACTCCAGCTCGCCGCCCAACGGCACGCCATGGGCAATGCGCGAGGCGATCAAGCCTTTGTTGCTGAGCAACTGCGCGATGTAATGCGCCGTCGCCTCGCCTTCCACGGTCGGGTTGGTGGCAAGGATGACTTCCGTGAACGTGCCGGCTTCTTCGATGCGCGTCAGCAGTTGCGGAATACCGATGGCCTCAGGCCCCAGGCCATCAAGTGGCGAAAGATGCCCCTTGAGCACAAAGTAGCGACCACGGAAACCGGTCTGCTCCACCGCGTAGACATCCATCGGTCCTTCCACCACGCACAGCAAGGTGTCGTCGCGACGGGTGTCTGCGCATTGCGGACAGAGGTCATCTTCGGTCAGCGTGCGGCACAACCGGCAATGGCCCACCCCTTCCATCGCCTGGCTCAAGGCCTGGGCCAATCGCAAACCACCGCTGCGATCACGCTCAAGCAGTTGCAGCGCCATGCGCTGGGCGGTTTTCTGACCTACACCCGGCAAAGTTCGCAGGGCGTCGATCAGTTGGCGAATCAAAGGGCTGAAGCTCATGGGGAAACGTCCGACATAACAACGAGACGCGGTTTATACCCGCGCCTCTCTTTAGCGTCAAATACTCAGTCTTGCGCGACCCGCACCACCAGTTTGCCGAAGTTGCGTCCTTCCAGCAGTCCGATGAACGCTTGCGGCGCCTGCTCCAGGCCATCGACCACGTCTTCGCGGAATTTCACCTTGCCATCACGCACCCACGGCGCCATCGCGCTGACGAATTCCGGCTGACGATCGCCGTAGTCGTCGAACACGATGAAGCCCTGGATACGCACGCGCTTGGTCAAAATCGTCCGTTGCAATTGCGGCAGGCGATCCGGCCCGGTCGGAGCTTCGTGGGCGTTGTAGGAAGCGATAAGACCACAAAGCGGAATCCGGGCCTTGGCATTGAGCAGCGGCACCACCGCATCGAATACTTTGCCGCCCACGTTCTCGTAATAAATATCGATGCCTTCGGGGCACGCCTGGGCCAGTTCTTCGGCGAAGTTGGGGCTCTTGTGGTCGATGCAGGCGTCAAAGCCCAATTCCTCGACCACATAACGGCACTTCTCCGAGCCACCCGCCACGCCAACCACACGCAGGCCTTTGATCTTGGCCACCTGGCCGACCACCGAGCCTACTGCGCCCGACGCTGCCGCGACCACCAGGGTTTCACCGGCTTTCGGCTGACCGATATCCATCAGGCCCATATACGCCGTCATGCCCGGCATGCCTAACACTCCCAGGGCCATCGACGGGCTCGGGAGCCCGGGCGGCACGGGAATGATGTTGCCACCGTCGCTGATGCTGTGGCTCTGCCAGCCAGTGGAGCCGACCACCAGGTCACCTTCCTGAAATTTCGGATTCAGCGAGCGTTCGACTCGGCTGACAGCCCCACCGGTCATCACTTCGCCGATTTGCACCGGAGCGGCGTAGGACGGTGCGTCACTCATGCGACCGCGCATGTAGGGGTCCAGCGACAAGTACAGAGTCTTGAGCAAGACCTGACCGTCGGCCAGGTCCGGCAGCGCTTCGCGCTCCAGGCGGAAATTCTCCGGCGTCGGCGCGCCTACAGGCCGGGACGCCAGGACGATGCGTTGGTTCAGGGTCAGTGGGTCAGACATGGCAGCGTCTCCTTGAAGGTTGAATTCGATGGTATAGGGAGCAGACCGTTGTGAGGGTGTGGCGTTCGATGTTTCTGTCTGGCACTGATCGTTCCCACGCTCTGCGTGGGAATGCAGCCCGGGACGCTCCGCGTCCCTTGCGAAGCGGACGCAGAGCGTCCATTGAGGCATTCCCACGCAGAGCGTGGGAACGATAAGTGTGTGCCAGAAACAAAAATGCCAAGCGCGAGGCCTGGCATTTTTTGTAGCTCATCGGACGCGCCTTGGCGAATCAGAACGGCAGTTTCATACCCGGTGGCAGTTGCATGCCAGCGGTCATGTTGCCCATTTTGTCCTGGCTGTTGGCTTCGATTTTGCGCACGGCGTCGTTGACGGCGGCGGCGAACACGGCCTCCAGCATCTCCTTGTCGTCTTCGCTCAGGCCTTCGACCAGGCTTGGGTCGATGGTCACGCGCTTGACGTCGTGACGACCGGTCATCACCACAGTGACCATGTCGCCGCCGGCTTTACCGGTGACTTCAGCGTTGGCCAGTTCTTCCTGCATCTTGGCCATTTTTTCCTGCATCTGCTGCGCCTGCTTCATCAGGCCGGCCATGCCACCTTTCATCATGGGAATCACCTCAAAAGTACTTGGATTAAACAGCGCCCGGCCCGTGAGGCCGAACGCCTTCAGTTATTAGCCCTGACTGACCAGGGCTTCGACAGGTTCAATAGTATCGTTGCGGACCACCGCACCGAACTGCTGCATCATTTGCTGGATGAACGGATCACCGTGGATCGATTCCTCCGCCTCGCGCTGACGGTTTGCACGGCGACGGGACGCGGCCTGGGCCGGCGTCTCCTGCTCGGGCTTGATCAGCTCCATGGTCAGGGTCAGCGTGCGTCCGTGAAACTGGTTCAACGCATCGTTGAGTCGACGTTGCTGGGTCGCGTTGAACAAGGCGCTGTGGGCCGGATCCAGGTGCATCAGCCAGTGGTCGCCCTCGACTGAAATCAACGTGCAGTTGGCGGCGATGCTGCCCGTCATGCCGGAGATCGGCAATTTCGGGAACATCTCCAGCCATTGCAGGGCCAGACCGGTGGCCGGCATGGCCGCGGGTTCAGGCTCAGGTTCTGGCGCCGGCTCGGAGGAGTGTTCGCTGGCCAGTTCATCAAGGTAACTGTAGGCCGAATCCAGGTCCGGCTCGATGTAATCCTCGTCCAGCGGCGGCTCGTCGTCCAGGTCCATGCCCGGCGTGGCGGCATCGACTTCGGCGACCGACGGCTCCGGTATCGGCGCAGCGGCCCACTCCGGCGCGTCCGGCACCACACTGTCAGGTGTCGGCAATGGCATCGGCGGCAAATCAGGTTGCTCGCCGGCGGTTTCCAGAACCGGCTCGACGGCCGGTTGCTGGACGACTTCAGGCTCTACCGGATCGTTCCACGGCAGGTCGACCACCGCTACGACCGCTACGGGCTCAACGACGGGTTCAGGCACGACCACCGATGCAACAGGCTCAGGCTCAGGCTCCGGTTCAGGCACTGGGACCGGGACTGGAGCAACAACCGCAGCGACGGGCGCAGGCGAGACCGGTGCAACTGCCGCAGGGACTACCGGCGCAACAACAGGCGCGGCAGCCACTGAATTTGCGGAATCAACTGTGGCCTGGCTGATCCCCACTGGCTTTAGCGGTTGCCTCGGTGCATCCGCGGTGTCTGCCGGTCTGAACGCGAGCATGCGCAGCAGGACCATTTCGAAGCCACCGCGCGGATCCGGCGCCAGCGGCAGGTCGCGGCGGCCGATCAGGCCCATTTGGTAGTAGAACTGCACGTCTTCGGCCGGCAGTGCCTGAGCGAGTGCCAGCACCCGATCGCGGTCGCCGTGACCGTTGTCGACACCTTCAGGCAGGGCCTGGGCGATGGCAACGCGGTGCAGCACGTTGAGAATTTCCGACAGCACCCCGTTCCAGTCCGGGCCTTGTTCGGCCAGGTGACGGACGGCTTCGAGCAACGCCTTGGCGTCGCCTTCGATCAACGAATGCAGGACATCGTAGACCTGACCGTGATCGAGGGTGCCCAGCATTGCCCGCACGTCAGCGGCCATGACCTTACCTTCACCGAAGGCGATGGCCTGGTCGGTCAGGCTCATGGCGTCGCGCATCGAACCGTCGGCGGCACGACCCAGCAACCACAGCGCGTCATCTTCGAACGGTACGTTCTCGGCACTCAACACATGGGTCAAATGCTCGACCACCCGTTCCGGGGTCATGTTTTTCAGGGAGAACTGCAAACACCGCGAAAGAATGGTTGCAGGAAGTTTCTGCGGATCGGTCGTCGCCAGGATGAACTTGACGTAGGGCGGCGGCTCTTCGAGCGTTTTCAACAGCGCATTGAAGGAATGGCTGGAGAGCATGTGCACTTCGTCGATCAGGTAGACCTTGAAGCGCCCACGGCTTGG
>Ga0157371_10002767_pt1 | contig 16483 bp, 14 predicted proteins | sample C45metaG_FD_113462 | JGI IMG/M metagenome (GOLD analysis project Ga0157371, IMG submission 113462) | Corn rhizosphere microbial communities from Kellogg Biological Station, Michigan, USA - C4-5 metaG | ecosystem: Host-associated > Plants > Roots > Rhizosphere > Soil | place: USA: Michigan...
AGTACCAACAATAGCATGCAGGCCAATGATATTTTTGCTGTACCTGGTACACGTTCTTACGGGCTAAATCTTAAGTTAAACTTTTAATGTCTTAAAATAATGAAAAAAATATGTTTAATGGTGCTTGCTTTGATCGTTCTCAACTCCTGCACCAAGAATTTCGAAGAGATAAATACAAATCCAAATCAGATCACAGATAAAATGTTAGAGCAGGACTTTAATCTGGTTGGATCTTCCTTCTCGGTTATGTTATTTAACCTGATGGGCCACCAAATTGAAGAAGATTTGTGCTATGATAACTGGATGGGATATATGGGCTCTCCAACCCCTTATGTTGCAGGTGTAAATAATACCACTTATTACTTGCGCTGGATTGATGCCTACTGGAACCGTATATATGGTAGTGTAATGTCTCCTTCAAAACAGGTAATACAGCTTGCTGAAGAAAAAAACTTACCATTATTTGGCGATTGGGCAAAATTGGTTAGAATATTAGCTATATCGAAATTAACAGCCATCTATGGTCCTGTGATCTATTCGAACTATGGTACTCCTGGTTTAGGTTCTATTAAATACGACAAGGAGTCGGATCTATATAATAACCTGTTCACTCAGTTAGATGAGATTGAAACAAATTTCAAAGCCAACACAACATACACAGGATTTACCAAATTCGACCCAAGCTATAAAGGCAACATCGCTTCATGGTTAAAACTACTTAATTCGGTACGCTTCCGTTTAGCCATGCGTTTGGTGAAGGTTAGTCCTACAGTTGCTAAAACACAAGGAGAAAAAGCTCTGGCTGACCCAGTTGGGTTAATTACTACCAATGCCGAGAATTTCCTTATTTCTTTAAATGGAGAGGTAATGCCTGTTTCAATGATTTGTTTTGATTGGAACGATACTCGTATGGGTGCAACTATGGAATCTTTTATGGTAGGTTTAAAAGATGGACGTATGAACAAATATTTTGCTGAAGTAAGTGATGCCAGTTTAGTTACTGACCATCCTGCATACAAATTTAAAGGTATTCGCAGCGGAGCTTTCATAAATGCTAAAGATGACAGAGTTTCATATTCTACAATTAGTACAGATTTCAAATCAGTGCAAAACAGAAGAGGGTTTACTGCATCTGAAATAGCTTTTTTGAAAGCTGAAGCGGCATTAAGAGGATGGGCAAACGCAGGAGATGCTAAAACAAACTATGAAAATGGAGTACGCCTTTCTTTTGCAGATTGGGGAGCAGCAGGTGTTGATACCTATTTGGCTGATGCAACAAGTAAACCAATCAATTATATTGATCCAAAAGACAGTAAAAATAATTTTACAGCTCTTTCAGCCATTACCATAGCCTGGAATGAAGGTGATGCTAATGAACTGAAACTGGAAAAAATTATCACACAAAAATACTTAGCTACTTTTACCAATACTTTAGAAGCATGGGTAGATTTTAGAAGGACAGGTTATCCTAAAATTCCACATGTTGCTAAAAATGACAGTAGCCCTGATTGGGGAGTAATAACAGCAGATCAATGGATAAAAAGACTCGTATTTGTACCTGCAGAAAGAACCGGTAATACTGCTGCTGTTGCCGAAGCTGCGACTTTTTTAAGCTCTGGAAAAGACGATATTGCATCACGCTTATGGTGGGATACAGGAACTCCAGGTAATTTCTAAACTAATTACAATAATAATCTTAAATGGCTGCCTTATGGCGGCCATTTTTGTAAATAGCTCAGGTACCAGTAACCAATTATCTAAAGCTCTTTACATAATGCTGACAGGTAAAATCCCTTAAAAAGGAGTTATCTGTTGATTTTATCTTACTTTTGTTCATTATACGTTATAAATGGATACTACTTCAAAACTAACTTTGATTTTAAACGATCCAGATCTGTCTGAGGCACTTAAAGCAATTGCACAAAAAGTACAAAATCAGGAAAGAATTACTTTTGACGAGGGCGTTTACCTTTATGAACATGCTGAACTTGGTTATCTTGGTACTTTAGCAAATCACATAAGAGAGCGAAAACATGGTGATAACACCTACTTTAATCGTAATTTTCATTTAGAACCAACTAACCTTTGTGTTTACGATTGTAAATTCTGTTCATATTCCCGTTTGATAAAGCAGAAGGAAGAGGGCTGGGCTTTAACAATGGAAGAAATGCTTGACGTTGTAAAAAAATACGACAATGAGCCGGTTACCGAAGTACATATTGTTGGTGGGGTATTGCCACAATACGACGTTGCTTTTTATTCAACACTGTTCAGTGAAATAAAAAAACACCGACCTGAGCTTCATGTTAAAGCATTGACACCTGTAGAATATCATTATATATTTAAAAAAGCTAAAATTGACTACGCCACAGGCATGAAGTTAATGAAGGAAGCCGGGCTGGAATCAATACCCGGAGGAGGGGCTGAGATCTTTCATCCTGAGGTAAGAGATCTTATATCCAAAGATAAATGCACAGGCGAGCAATGGCTGGCCATACACGAAGAATGGCATAAACTTGGAATGCGTTCTAATGCAACAATGTTATATGGTCATATCGAAAAATACGAACACCGTGTAGATCATATGGAGCAATTACGTCAGCTGCAAGATAAAACAGGTGGATTTCAAACTTTTATTCCGCTTAAATTTAGGAACCAGCATAATCAGATGAGTAATGTTCCTGAAGTGTCCGTAATCGAAGATCTTCGGAACTACGCTATTGCCCGTATTTATATGGATAACTTTGATCACATTAAAGCTTACTGGGCAATGATTAGCAGGCAAACCGCTCAGCTTTCATTGAACTTTGGGGTAGATGATATTGATGGTACACTTGATGATACCACAAAAATTTACTCTATGGCGGGTGCCGAAGAGCAAAATCCCGCAATGAGCACTCAGGATCTTGTCAATCTTATTAAACAGGTAAAACGCAAACCTATAGAAAGAGATACTTTATACAATGTTGTAACAGATTACACGGATTTCGTTTTTGAGGATGAAGTGAAACCTCAATACTACAAATTACCAGTAATTAACTAATGGATAAGGAAATATATATCATCAGGCATGGTGAGACGGAATTAAATAAATTAGGAATTGTACAGGGCAGAGGGATAAACAGTGATCTTAATGATACCGGACGAAACCAGGCTACTGCGTTTTATGCAATGTATAAAGATGTGCCATTTGAAAAAGTCTATACCTCAACATTAAAACGGACCCATCAAACGGTTCAGGGATTTATTGATGCCGGAATTTCATGGGAACAGGTTGCCGGATTAGATGAGCTCGCATGGGGTAAATGGGAAGGAAAACCAAATGACGATAATGCAATTGCTGCATTTAAAGCAATAGTTAAAGCCTGGGATGAAGGAGATTATGATGCGCATTTTGAAGGCGGGGAAAGTCCTAATCAGGTTCTGGCCAGACTAAAAGAAGCAGTAGAGCTTATCAAGTCTAAAAAAGATGAAAAGTTAATCTTGGTTTGTATGCATGGTCGCGCAATGCGCTTGCTGCTTTGTTTGCTCATGAATAAACCATTGTCTGAAATGGGAGATTTCCCCCACCAAAATACCACCCTCTATAAAGTTGAACTTACTGGCGATGAATTTCGCATCATTGAGTTTAATAATACCGACCATTTAAAATAATTCCTTTGAGTAATATTAAAATATCTGCAGTTTCCTATACAAATACTAAGCCTTTTATTTACGGAATTGAGCATTCCGGAATTTTAAATAAGATAGATCTAAGTTTAGATATCCCTTCAGATTGTGCGGCTAAATTGATTAATAATCAGGTTGATATCGGATTGATTCCGGTAGCAGCAATACCACATGTACCTAATGCCAATATAGTTGCAAATTACTGCATAGGATCGGTTGGGGCAGTAAATTCCGTGTTTATTTTTAGTGATGTTGAAGTTTCGAAAATAAAAACGGTAAGATTAGATAGCCACTCGCGCACTTCAAATAATCTGGCCAGGGTATTATTGAAATTTTATTGGAAACTTGACGTAGAATTTACTACTGATACAGATGCAAAGACTGATGCTATTGTTTTAATAGGAGACAGAACTTTTGGTAAAAAGGCAGATTATGCATTTGCATACGATATGGGGCAGGAGTGGATGAGCTTTACCGGTCTGCCATTTGTTTATGCTGCCTGGGTCGCCAATAAAACCATTCCTCAAAGCTTTATAGATGAATTTAATGATGCGCTTGCCTTTGGCCTAGGTCATAGGGCTGAGTTATTAAAAGACTTACCTGTTCGCCATGACTTTGATTTGGACGATTATCTTTTCCATAAACTGGATTTCAATCTTACTGAAGCAAAAAGAGAAGCATTGGATTTGTTCCTTTCCTATATTGCGAGGCTTTAAACCTATAAACATTTTTTAAATTTTCAACAAATCATAAAGCCTACACCTCAAGATAGTATCTTTACGATTTTGTAAACAGAATCATTTTGGCTAAAGATAATACTAAAGAGACCCCATTAATGCAACAATACAATGCTATAAAGGCAAAGTATCCGGGAGCATTGTTATTATTTAGGGTTGGCGATTTCTATGAAACATTTGGCGAAGACGCTGTTAAAACTGCACAGATATTAGGTATCGTGCTTACCAGAAGAGGTACCGGGCCAAATGGTGCATTAGAGTTAGCCGGATTTCCTCATCATTCATTAGATAATTATCTGTCAAAGTTGGTTAGGGCAGGCCAGAGGGTAGCAATTTGCGATCAACTGGAGGACCCGAAGACAACAAAAACAATTGTTAAAAGAGGGGTTACAGAGCTGGTTACACCAGGAGTAGCCTATAATGACAATATATTAAGCCAAAAATCTAATAATTATCTGGCTGCGGTTTATTTCGATAAGAATTCGATAGGAGTATCGTTTGCTGATATTTCAACCGGCGAATTTCTTGTAGCTCAAGGTGATGCAGAATATGTTGATAAGCTTTTGCAGGGTTTTAAACCAAATGAAGTAGTTTTTCAGAAAAGTAAAAGGAAGGAGTTCCTGGAGAACTTTGGCGATAGGTTCTATACTTTTCATTTAGATGATTGGGCATTTACAAGCGATTATTCAAATGAGATTTTAACCAAGCACTTTGAAGTAACTTCATTAAAAGGATTTGGAGTTGATAAACTACAAACAGGTACTGTTGCGGCGGGGGTAGTACTTCATTATTTAAATGAAACAGAACATCGCAATTTAAAGCACATTTCGTCAATATCCCGCTTAGAAGAAAGTAAGTATGTGTGGTTGGATCGTTTTACGATCAGAAATCTGGAGTTGGTAAGTTCTGCCAACGACAATGCCATTACGTTATTCGAAGTACTTGATCAGACGTCAACCCCTATGGGTGCCCGATTGCTGCATAAATGGATTATAATGCCATTAAAGGAGCTTAAACCCATCGAAGAACGATTGGGTGTGGTAGATTTTCTGATTAAAAAGGAATCTCTTTTAGAAGAATTTTTAACTCATATTAAGCAAATCGGCGACTTAGAAAGATTAATTTCTAAGGTAGGACTACAAAAAGTAGGACCCAGGGAACTTTGTCAGCTAAAGAAAGCATTACATCATATAGAATCTGTTAAAAAGATAGCTGAGGAGGTGAAGAATCCCTTCCTATCAGTTCTTGCAGATCAATTGAATCCTTGTTTAACCATTAGAGAAAAGTTGGAAAGAGAGCTTCATCCCGATCCGCCTGCATTATTGATTAAAGGCAGTGTTATAGCTGATGGTATTGATGAGGATCTGGACAGACTCAGAAAAATAGCTTTTGGAGGTAAAGATTACCTGGTTGAGATTCAGAAAAGGGAGGCTGCTGCTACAGGTATTCCATCTTTAAAAGTAGCCTTTAACAATGTTTTTGGTTATTATTTAGAAGTTACCCATACCCATAAAGATAAAGTACCTGCAGATTGGATTAGAAAACAAACACTTGTAAGTGCCGAGAGATACATTACTCCTGAATTAAAAGAATACGAAGAACAGATACTTGGTGCTGAAGAAAAGATTCAGCAGATAGAGATTCGTTTATACAACGAACTGGTATACCAGGTAGCGGCATATATTAAACAGATTCAGTTAAACGCTTTTCAAATAGCTCAATTGGATGTATTGCTATGCTTTGCACAACTGGCTATTAAGAATCACTACGTTAAGCCTGAGGTAACTATAGGAAAGGCATTGGATATTAAAGGTGGAAGACATCCTGTAATTGAAAAAAGACTTCCTGTGGGTGAAGAATACATTACTAATGATGTTTTTTTGGATAACGATACCCAGCAGATCATTATCATTACTGGTCCCAACATGTCGGGTAAATCCGCAATATTAAGGCAAACCGGGCTGATTGTGTTAATGGCCCAAATGGGCTGCTTTGTACCTGCAAAAGCGGCAAGCATAGGGCTGATAGATAAGATATTTACTCGTGTAGGTGCGTCGGATAATCTTTCTTCAGGTGAAAGTACATTCATGGTAGAAATGAATGAAACTGCAAGTATCCTGAACAATATTTCTGATAACAGTCTTATATTGCTGGATGAAATTGGCAGAGGAACAAGTACTTATGATGGTATCTCTATTGCATGGGCGATTGCAGAGTTTTTGCATACGCACCCAACCGCACGACCAAAAACATTATTTGCAACCCATTACCATGAATTAAATGAGCTTGCAAATACCATGAGCCGCATTAAAAACTTTAATGTTTCTATCAAGGAGGCTTCAAATAAAGTTATTTTCCTCCGTAAACTAGTACCTGGTGGTAGTGAACATAGCTTTGGTATTCATGTTGCTAAAATGGCAGGTATGCCTCTTAAACTGATCAATAGAGCAAATGAGATTCTTAAAAAGCTTGAAATAGACAGAACTGAAGGGCAAAGTATTAAAGATAGTATTAAGAAGGTTCAAAATCAGGCTTATCAGTTACAGATGTTTGCCATTGATGACCCGGTTTTAGTTAAGATCAGAGATACCTTGAATAATTTGGATGTGAATATACTAACTCCGGTCGAAGCACTGTTAAAGCTAGATGAAATACAACGCATAATAAAACAATAAAAGCTATGATTTTGAATACGAAGAAAGGAAATATTAAGGCTCTACTATTTGTACTCATGATAATTGTATTGTCTTCCTGCGGTTCTAGAAAATCTACCGTTAAGCCAAACCCAAATTCGGCATCTAAAATAGCTTATGCCATGTCTCATTTAAAAAGCAAGCAATTGTATCGCTTTATTAATGAATGGTCAGGGGTAAGGTATCGGTTAGGCGGCCTGGATAAAGGAGGAATTGATTGTTCTGGCTTTGCTTTTCTATTACAAAAGGATATATATGGTAATAGCTTGCCAAGAAGGTCCCGCGATCAGGCCGAAACAATTAAAGAAAAAAGCATCAGTCAATTAAAAGAAGGAGACCTTATCTTTTTTTCTTTTGGCGGCGGAGCTGTAGATCATGTTGGTATATATCTTAACGACACTTATTTTGTTCATGCATCTACAACCCGTGGGGTAGTGGTTGATGATTTAACTCTTCCTGCTTATCAAAAGGCAATGGTTAAAGCAGGTTCTTTTAAAAACTAAAATTATGCCATATCAAAAACAAGATTCTTTTTGGAATAAGTATAAACGCTTTGCAACTACCGAAATCCTTATGTATTTGATTATGGTGATCGGAATAGCATTAGGAATTATATTTCTAAGTTAATTTGTTTTAAAAATAACCTTACTGTTATCTGAACTGCTTACATCGCTAAAAAACCGCATCAGGCTTTCATATTTATCAGCAGTGTAAGTTCCGTTATTTAAAACAAACTTTCTGTTATATATCAGTTTTTTACCGTCCACTTTAACACTTACCGTGTAACTGCCAAAAGGAGATTTAATTTCTCGGTCACCAGGTTTAGCTTCAATATTGTATCCTTCCGGAAGGTTATACATTATCTCGTCCTCATCGGTAAAACCTCTGTTTATATATACCGGTAATGTTCTGTTTCGAACTTCAGGAATAGAGTTGGTTTTGTTAAATGTATTAAGTACCATATAGACCCTATCGTTTGTTCGAGGAGCATATTTTTGAATAGTTAAATCAAGAGATTCGGAAGTTACAGGGTTACTATCTTTCCTTTGAACAAGTTTAAGATTGCTAAAATCAATGTTATCAATGTCATACTCTTCCTTTAATAATTTCATTTGTTCGGATGTGGGCTTGCTAATAATACGACGATAATTATCATACTGTGAACCGCTAAAATCTGTATATAACTTGCCACTTACATTACCCTCTTTATCCAGATTTAGCTCCGCTTTCCGTTTAAGTAAGCTTGCAGCAGTTGTTAAGGCTGGTGTTTTTAGTAATTTGCCACCTTCCTCTGTGCAGGCAAGTACAACACGATCATCAGTAAAACTACCTAAATATCCAAAAGGGCTATCCTGACTGGTGCATTCCAACCAAGTGGTGTCACTTTTAAGCGGTACGCATAAAATGATATGATTTCCCTGATCCATACTTGCAAAATCTGGATCCATGCTCTTTTTATAGCTGTCACCATATACCACACAATAAAGACTGTTAATACCCACGGCCTTTAGTAAACTCTGAGTATAATTAACAAGAGCTTTGCAGTCGCCATAAGAAACACGATGTACCTCTGCAGCCTCAAAAGGCTGAAAACCACCTATACCAATCTGTACACTAATGTATCTTGTTTTCTTTTGTACATACTCATAGATCTTTTTGGCCTTCTCTTTATCGCTTTCTAATCCTTTTACAAGGTTATTCATTTCCTGTATAATATCAGGCGAAAGAGTTTGCCGGGTTTTTACAAGATCATCATAAACCCACTTTCCTAATTCCTGCCAGTTGCTATAGCTTCCTTTGTGGCCATAGTAGCTAAACTGTTCAGGTGCTATTTTCACATAGGTAAGGTAACTGTCAGGGTCCGGAGCATAAGGCTCACGCTTAATTGCACTTAGGTTCGTCACTTTCCATGTTCTGGTGGAAGCTTTATCAGAGTTTACCACTTCAGCAGACCCTTTGTAGTTATATTCTTTTATACGTATTTTATCTTCGGGTTTCGAAATAAAGGTATAGCTACTTTGTTCTACAGAAACATCAGAGTAGGGGGTGGCATACCAATCCGGAATAATCAAGTTTTGTTTAAATCTGATTTCATACTCGTAAGATATAGTATAAGGATAGGTTAAAACACTTGGATTATATCTTTTAATACGGGCATCCTCAAATAAAGAAAAATCGCTAACAGCACTTTCATCAAGAAAATTACTTAAAGAAAATTTTCCCGTTGGTTTTCCAAAAGCATCCATTATAATACCCTTCACACCTTTAATTGAAGTAGCTTTATTATAAAAAAGAGCAAGAGCTGATGCTTGTTCTCCGTTTTTATTAAGAATTGTGATGACCTTTTTAACATTAAGGCTAACATTTTCAGGGCTCCGCATATCTATAGTAGTCTCCATGTTTCTGATTACAGCACTGGCACGACTTTTTAATGCAGAAGAGATATTTTCTACATTGTAATCTGGTTGCATCTGAGCGTATCCTTTAAAGGATAATACTATTAAAATCAGAAATAATAATCTCTTACGCATTTATTTGGTTTTTTTAAATACAATGTCAGTTTTTTGGGATTGTATAATTCGACTATAAAACTCCTTCAAAGACAAATAATCATCAGAGCTATAAATAGGTTTATTAAACTGAAGCATTTGATTTAAAATGAGCGAATCATCTTGCATTGCTGTTGAAGCCAGATACTTACCCCCGTTGTCTGCAAGTGCCATCGACATATCCTTAGGTTTATCAACAACAGAAATATTGGCAGGTAATTTAATCATCATTGTAATCCTTTCTTCGCTGGCAGCTCCCATATCAACAGGATAGGTTCTTTCATTTAAATTGAATGGATTTTTAGTTATACGATCAATAAAAAATGGATTAAAGTAAGATTGATCAGCGTTTAAATTATCAAAAACCTTCATCTCAATCTCATACTTCTCAATCAGTGGATAATCCAGACTGTCAATATTTTCAATTGAATGCTTTAATATGCTTATTCCGGGCATTTGTTCATCTAATTTTTCTACATATTCATCTGCAGAGTTTGAGGCTAAAATACGCTGACGTTTTTTTAGTGCCGAATATCCTAACGAATAGGTTGTTAACTTACCTTTTAGCTTTCCGTCTGTTGTTAATTCAGCATCAAGAATATACTTTGTAGACTCTTTCTGACTTGCTTTTAAATCATACCAGTATGATGGTTTTTTAAGATTGATCACCCTTCCACTGCCATTTATACAGTGTAACGGTAATAAACCAAATGGTAACAATGGTTGTGTTGCATCTAATAAATAGCTTTTATCACCAATATTTACCTTTGCAACAACATAATTAAAATCGCTGATCACAGGGTAGAGATTGTTCACCACTCCATTTGCCCTTGTAGATAAAATAACGGCTTCTGCATCCAGATTTGCCGCACTTAACGCTGCTATTAGTGCCAAATTTATGTCGCCTGTATTTCCAGAATGTTTTTCCAGAGCTGTTTTTATATTCGTTTCGCTGTATATGCCTATAAAACCATTCATTTTTATATTCTTCCTGATGTAAGCATAAATAGCTTTTGCTTTATTTAAATCATCGGTTTCTTTGCCTAATATTTCAGGCATTAAGTCTTTAAATACATCTTTTCGCTTCATTTGAGCGCCAAAAGACTTATCGGATGTTAATTCATAGTCGACATCTTTCCAGGTTTTGGTGATACTCTTTTTGCCACCATTGAGCATAACATAATCAGAAAGTTCATAATAAATTGCAGACCTGAAATTTGTTGGAGCAGTCATGTAATCTTCTTCAATCAATGCTGGTACATTAGTCATTATGTAAGTCATTTTTGAACAGTCAATCTTAGTCCCGGCAATGCTAAGGCAATCTTTGTTTATTTTCGCATCCTGCTTAGTCAGTTTTTGGGCTCCCCTTAATGAAGCATTGTAATTATATATTGCAGGAATATATGCTATGTATTCGCTATGTAGTTTTGGTATGTCTGATTGAAATTCCCATGATTTAAAATTGAAAATACTTGGCAAGTTTATTTTGTAGCTATATTCAATAATACTCCCTTCCATAAGGTTAGGCATAGTGAATTTGGTAAGCGAAACATATTTGTTCTTTTTTTCGGTAAATACTTTTTTCTTATCCAGTTCGGTTTTAATCAATTGGCCATTTACAAAGTTTATTGTTGTAGCTTTTAGCTCCTTAAGTTCGTCTTCGCCATCGCGATATATACTTAGTGGTATTACGATATTACCATGATCAAATCCTTGTTTATTGAATAATTTGATGCGGGCATGGTATTCAAAAACAATAAAAGTTTTCCCTGTAGCATTATCGAATTGTACAGATGCAGTGCCAAACTCTCTGATAACCATAGCATTCGCATTGCTGTCCAGAGTGGTGTTTTTTAGATCGACATCACTTCCTGTAATTCTTCCATATTCAAAATCCTGAGCAAATGTAGAAACAACTGAAAAAATAGATAATAAAAGAGTGATGAAAAGAAGTTTCATATTGGAGCGATATAATGTTTAAGATTGATACAGCAAAGGAAATAAAAAATATATATTAAAACCATTTGTTTCTGAATTTAATGGATTGTCAAATAATTTAAGGTTTAATGGATGATTTTTACGACTTTTGGACAGCTACAAAATGTTAGAAATGAAATTAAATTTAAATCGTCCGCTTGCTTTTTTTGATTTGGAAACCACCGGAGTTAATGTTGGTGCCGATCGTATAGTAGAAATTGCCATACTAAAAGCTATGCCAGATGGCTCTGAACAGATTAAAACACTTCGCATAAACCCTGAAATGCCTATCCCATTACAATCATCATTGATTCATGGAATTTATGATAAAGATATTGCCAATGAGCCAACATTTAAAGGTGTAGCACAAGAGCTTTCTGATTTCATTGGTGATGCTGATTTAGCTGGATATAACTCAAATAGATTTGATATTCCGGTTTTACTTGAAGAATTTTTAAGAGCAGGGGTAGATTTTGATATGTCTGACAGGAAATTTGTAGATGTTCAGAATATATTCCATCAAATGGAGCAACGTACTTTGCGTGCTGCATATAAATTTTACTGCGATAAAGATATTGTAAACGCACACTCTGCAGAGGCTGATATTACAGCAACTTATCATGTCTTATTAGCCCAGATTGAGCGTTATAAGGATACTGATTTTGAAGATAAACAAGGTAATTTATCAAAACCGGTACAGAATAATGTAGACGCACTACATACTTTTACAAACCTGAATAAACCTGTTGATTTTGCAGGCCGTATGGTTTTTAATGAAAATGACGAAGAGACTTTTAACTTTGGTAAACATAAAGGCAAAACTGTTGAACAGGTTTTTGATACCGAGCCAAGTTATTATGCCTGGATGAAACAAGGTGATTTTCCTTTATACACCAAGAAAAAGTTAAGCGAAATATGGGATAGATGGAACAAAAAGAAAGCAGCAAGTAAGCCTGTAAATCCAAATAAACCTACTAATCCAAATCAGCCAAGACCTGTATTTAATAAACCCCAGCCTAAGAAAGAAAAACCTGCAGCTGAGGTTACCAACGATATGCTGGAACAGCTAAAAATGAAGTTCGGAAAATAAAAAAGAAACTGCCTCGATTAATTATCAGGCAGTTTTTTTATAAAGTCTATATTCCTCGTTAGACCTTTGAATTTGGTTCTTTTAACAGCCGAGTTTTTAAATATACTTTTAAATACATCTTCAGTAATATCAAGCCAGTCTTCTCTTTTCATATTTAAGAGCTTTTCGTTAGGTTGAAATTGTGGCTCAGAATGAGGTGCCGAAAATCTGTTCCACGGGCATACATCCTGGCAAATATCACAACCAAACATCCAATTGGCCATTTTATCATTAAAAGTGCTAGGTATTTCTTCCCTTAACTCAATAGTTAAATAAGAAATGCACTTCTTGGCATCAATAATAAATGGTGATAATATTGCCTCAGTAGGGCAGGCATCAATACATTTGGTGCAGGTTCCGCAATGGTCAGTTTCAAAAGGATTGTCATATTGCAGATCTAGGTCTACAATAAGTTCAGCCAAAAAAAAGAATGACCCACTTTTCTTGCTGATCAGGTTACTGTTTTTTCCGATCCATCCAATACCCGCCCGTTTAGCCCAGGCGCGGTCCAGAACAGGTGCTGAATCTACAAAAGCGCGACCGCTTACTTCACCAATCTCCTCTGAAATGAAATTGAGTAATTGAAAAAGCTTGTCTTTAATTACCAGATGGTAATCTGTGCCATAAGCGTATTTAGATATTTTTGGAGCATCCGGATCAGTCTGTTGTTCTTGCGGGAAGTAATTTAGTGTTAGTGATATTACTGACTTCGAATCATCAACAAGTAACCTGGGGTCAAGGCGCTTATCAAAATGATTTTCCATATAAGCCATCTCACCATGGTAATTATTGTTAAGCCATTTTTCCAGCCTTGGTGCTTCATCTTCAAGGAATTCAGCTTTAGCAATACCGCATTGCATGAAGCCTAATCTGATGGCTTCATCTTTAATCATTTTGCTATATTTTGCTGAATTACTATTCATGAAACACAAAGATAATCTTTGCTTATCAAACCTTTAAGTCCTTTAATTGTTTATTAATAAACTAAAACTTACTGTTATGGATGATTTAGAAATTAAACACTCAGAGGATCCGCATAAACCTCATAAGCCAGTAGAGACGAATTATTCAAAGCATCAGGATGATCCGGGACCATCACGTCAGGCTATAGATGAATACGATAAAAACGGAGCTGCTCCGGTATTGAAATGGATAATTCCCATTTTGGTAGTCGCTTTACTAATCTATTGGCTGTTTTTTAAAGGCTAATGAGGCACAATGATCAGAATAACTTACCTGTTTGGCCGGGGAAATTTCTATTCAAATGCCTGTATGCTGCTTCGGTTGCTTCACGGCCACGTGAGGTACGCATTAAAAAGCCTTCTTGTATTAAGAAGGGCTCATAAACCTCCTCAATGGTTCCCTCATCATCTCCAACTGCGGTAGCAATTGTTTTTAAGCCAACAGGGCCACCTTTAAACTTATCTATAATGGTGGTAAGGATTTTATTGTCCATCTCGTCCAAACCATGTTCATCAACATTTAAAGCATTAAGTGCATAGCGGGCAATCTCTGTATCAATTTTACCGTCTCCCTTAATCTGTGCAAAATCCCTTGTCCTTCTTAATAATGCATTGGCAATGCGTGGCGTACCGCGGCTTCTGCGTGCTATTTCATAGGCACCCTCTTCAGTAATGGGTGTTTTTAAAATATGTGATGATCTTAAAACTATGGTTGTAAGGAGTTTGGCATCGTAGTATGCCAGTCTGGAGTTAATTCCAAATCTTGCCCTTAAAGGAGCAGTTAGCAAACCAGAACGGGTAGTTGCACCAACTAAAGTAAATGGATTCAGGCTAATTTGTACAGAACGGGCATTAGGGCCACTTTCCAACATGATATCAATCTTATAATCCTCCATTGCAGAATATAAATATTCTTCAACAAGTGGGCTTAGCCTATGAATTTCATCAATAAATAAAATGTCGCCCGTATCCAGATTTGTAAGCAAGCCCGCAAGATCACCCGGTTTATCTAAAACAGGTCCTGAAGTTATTTTAATTCCCACGCCCATCTCATTGGCAATGATATGAGAAAGTGTAGTTTTACCTAATCCCGGGGGGCCATGTAATAAAACATGGTCTAATGGTTCCCCTCTTAACTTTGCAGCTTTTACAAAGATTTTAAGGTTTTCCATAATTTTATCCTGCCCTGTAAAGTCTTCAAAAGCTTGCGGACGCAGCACCTTCTCTATATCACGTTCAAAAGGAGTTAAGCTTTCAGAAGTAGGATCAAGATTTTCGTTCATTTATTTTTAATTTAATAGGAGTATGTAATATTTAGTACGTAGTATTTAGTACTTAGTATTTAGACATGATGCTTAACGTTCAAAAATACATTTAAAATCACATATATGAAATCTAAATACTAAACTCATAAAGGCTGGTTCATATCTAAATACTAAATACTAAGTACTAAATACTAACTACTATGTACTAAACTTAGCTGCAACTTTAGCTTCTTTAACACCATCGGAATAATTATAGAAACCTTCGCCAGATTTAATTCCTTTATTGCCAGCCGTAACCATGTTTACCAACAAAGGGCAGGGGGCATACTTAGGATTTCCAAATCCATCGTGTAGTACACGTAATATAGCCAAACAAACATCCAATCCTATAAAATCAGCAAGTTGTAATGGACCCATCGGATGAGCCATTCCTAACTTCATTACCGTATCAATCTCTTCAACACCTGCAACATGCTCATAAAGCGTATAAATTGCCTCATTTATCATGGGCATTAATATCCTATTGGCAACAAAACCGGGATAGTCATTCACCTCAACAGGAGCTTTTTCTAACTTTTTGGAAAGCTCCATTACTGTAGCCGTGGTTTCGTTACTGGTAGCATAACCACGAATTACCTCAACCAGTTTCATCACAGGTACCGGATTCATAAAATGCATTCCAATAACTTTGTTGCCTCTATTAGTAACAGATGCTATTTTGGTGATAGAGATAGAAGAGGTGTTGCTAGCTAAAATAGCTTCAGGATTAGCAAATGCATCCAGATCTTTAAATATTTTTAGTTTTAGATCAAGGTTTTCAGTGGCAGCTTCAACAACAAGCTCTGCATTAGCAACGCCCGATTGCATGTCGGTAAATACCGTGATATTTTTAAGCGTATCAGTCTTTTGTATTTCAGTAATTGTTCCCTTTGTAACCTGGCGGTCAAGGTTTTTTTCAATTGTATTAATAGCCTTTTCAAGCGCTTCCTTGCTAATGTCAATCAGGTTTACCTGATAACCGAATTGTGCGAAAGTATGCGCAATTCCATTGCCCATAGTACCAGAGCCAATTACTGAGATTCTTTTCATTTAAGTTTTTTTACGGAGCTAATCTATTTATAATCCATGAACCTTCCACAAAATCATAAATAATTCTGTCGTGAAGCCTGCTCGGTCTGCCTTGCCAGAATTCTACATGGGTAGGCTCAACCAAATAGCCTCCCCAATGCAGTGGACGGGGAATTTCCTGTCCGGCATATTGGGTAGTAAGTTGCTCAACTTTACGCTCTAACGATTCTCTGTCACTAATTACTTCACTTTGTGGAGAAGCTGTAGCCCCAATTTGACTTCCTACAGGGCGAGAGTGAAAATATTCAGACGAGGCCTCCTCACTAACCTTACTTACCATACCCTCAATCCTAACTTGTCGTTCTAGCTCAGGCCAAAAGAAAACAAGCGCAGCCTGTGGGTTTTCTACTATATCATGTCCTTTTTTACTTTCG
>Ga0157371_10002769_pt1 | contig 16467 bp, 12 predicted proteins | sample C45metaG_FD_113462 | JGI IMG/M metagenome (GOLD analysis project Ga0157371, IMG submission 113462) | Corn rhizosphere microbial communities from Kellogg Biological Station, Michigan, USA - C4-5 metaG | ecosystem: Host-associated > Plants > Roots > Rhizosphere > Soil | place: USA: Michigan...
AACTCAATACCTTCTACTTTGGTAGCTTCTTCATCTTCATCATCTATTAAATGGGCAACAAGTACAACAAGCCATAGTTCAACATATTCATTAAATGCAAGTGAACCGTCAAGCCCTGTTGAAGAGATACTTACAAGCCAGTCATCTTATGGAATTAATGGCAATACACAACTTAGTTTCTGGCAAAGCTATAATACTGAAGCCTCTCATGACGGTGGAGTAGTAGAATTATCAACTGACAACGGAAGTACTTGGTTTGACGCCGGCCCTTACATGAGGGTGAATGGCTACAATTCAACCATAAACAGCAACACCAATATTACAAATGAAAGGGCCTTCAGCGGAAGTAGTAACGGATTCATTCAAACTGTAATCAACCTTTCTTCTTTTGAAGGAAGATCAGTAAAATTCAGATATAGATTTGTTGCGGATGATACTAAAGGCGGTAACGGCTGGTACATCGATGATATTTCAATTGATAAAAGTGCAGCTGTTTATAATCTTGGTCAGCTTATGGATAATAGTGGAATATTAAAAAGTATTTCAGACACAGTTACTTCTATTACAACACAGGTATTACCTTTAGCCTGGGGAAGTTTTACCGCACAAAAAATGGGAAATAATGCATCCCTCAAATGGTCCACCTTGCAGGAAATCAATACCGTAAAATTCATTATTGAAAGGAGTAAAGATGGAATTCATTTTAATCAGATCGGTACTTTAAATGCGTCCGGCAATACAACGGGGGTTACTTTTTACAATTCATCGGATGATGCTCCTTTGAGCGGCAATGACTATTACCGGATTATTGAAATTGATCGGGAGGGGAAAAGTTTCTATTCAGAAGTGCAACTGCTTTCATTTGATTTTCCTCCTTCAACGGTTATCATTTCTCCAAATCCTGCAAAAGATCATTTAAATATTTCGGTAGCAGGAAACAAACAAACCCTGCACCTGTCACTATTGAATTCAGTAGGACAAACAGTTTCAACAGCGATTATGAAAGATGAGTATAACAGTATGCCCATACACGCAATTCCTTCAGGTGTTTATTACCTTAAGATTTCGGGCGGCGATTTATCAACTGTTCAGAAAGTAGTTATTGAAAAATAAAAATACCCGTGTAGTAAGCCAATAAATAAATTTGATTTCTATTTTAAGCAAAACATTACTTTGCTTTTTGTCTACTTGCCCGCAACTAAAAAAGCAAAGCATATATTTTTGGAAGAAAGATAATGCAGCCAATTATAAAAGTAATAATGGCTGAAAGCAAAACCGCTGACGCAGACATATCTTTCACTTTTTTTATCGTGAGGTTAAAATCCGGGGAAACAAGGTTGCAAAGTTTTTCAATTGCCGAGTTTATAATTTCAAAACCTAATACCACTGCGAAACACAGGAGAATAGTGGTCCATTCATTTGAGGACAATCCCAAAAAAAATCCACCAATAACGACTACGAAAGCAAGTATGTATTGGATCCTGAAATTTTTTTCATGCAGGATACAGTCTTTTAAACCATTGAATGCCCACCCAAACGATTTAATAACGCGCATAGTATTTTTCAATTTTTTGAGTTACAAATGAGAAACCACTTTTTTTATTGCATCGCATGCCTGAAGAATTTCTTCTTCAGAAATAATAAGTGGAGGAACGATCCTTAAACATTGAGAAGCAAATAAAAACCAATCGGTAAAAACTCCTTCTTTCAATAAACCTTCAATCACTTCCTTGTTTTGTTCAAAACTTTCAAACTCAAGCGCCATCATCAATCCACAACTTCTGATACTTTTTATTTTTGACAATTGTTGGAGATTTTTAAGAAACAAATCCTCTTTTTCAAAAACTTTTTCAATCATTTTTTCTTCCAACAAAAAATCTAAAGCAGCAAGGCCTGCAGCACAACAAACAGGATGGCCGCCGAATGTATTTATATGTCCGAGAACAGGGTTGGTGGTTAAAGAATCCATGATCTTTTTGTCGGCAATAAAAGCGCCCAAAGGCATTCCTCCACCTAACGCTTTTCCTAGAAGTAATATGTCAGGTATTACCCCAAATTGTTCAAAAGCCCAAAGACTTCCGTTTCTTCCAAACCCACATTGGATCTCATCTAACACCAACAGGGCACCGGTTGCTGTACATATTTTGCGAAGCGCTTGTAACCATTTTTTATCAGGCACAATTACTCCGGCTTCTGCCTGGATCGTTTCTGCAATTACACACGCGGTTTGGGAATTGATAAGATCAAGCGCTTCAAAAGAATTGAAATCAAGGTGTGAAATTGCCGGTAATAAAGGACGAAAAGCATTTCTCCAATATTCATCGCCCATAATACTTAACGAACCTTGTGTGCTTCCGTGATAAGAATTTTTGAAGGCAACAATTTCTGTTCTTCCTGTAAAACGTTTTGCCAGTTTCATCGCACCTTCTGTCGCTTCTGTTCCTGATGCAGTAAAAAAAACAGAATTAAGTGAAGGGGGCAAATTATCTGTAAGAGCTTTTGCATAGGCAGTTTGAGGTGATAAGATCAATTCACCGTTTACCATTACATGCATAAAATTTTCCGCCTGACATGTGATCGCTTCAATCACTTTTTTATTAGCATGGCCAATGTTACAAACACTTATGCCGCCAATGAGGTCAATATATACTTTATTATGAACGTCGTAAAGTTTACAACCGGCTGCTTTTACGATTTCCAATGCAAGCGGGTCAGGAGAAGTTTGTCCGATATGATTTAAAAATATCTGTCGGTTAGTCATTTTTCTTATTAAATTTCAAACTCTTATTTTACCGTTTCCTGTGGCCTAATTTTTTCTAAAACTCTTTTATAGAGATCTTCATATTGAGGAACGATGTTGTGAATATCAAACTTCATTGCCTGTGCTAAAGCATGCTTTTTCATTTTTGCAAATGCTTTTTCATCAGAAAGAATTTTTATGATGTTATTGCTCATGTCATTAATATCTCCAACATCACTCGTAAACCCTGTAACGCCATCAATATTTATTTCAGGCAATCCTCCGGCATTTGTTGAAATGACAGGAACCTGTGCTGCCATAGCCTCAAGGGCAACAAGCCCAAAACTTTCGTATTCACTCGGTAAAATAAATAGATCGGAGATAGCCAATATTTCTTCCATTTGCTCTTGTCTCCCAAGGAACCGGATGTCTGTCTTTGCACAGGTTTTGCGACAAAGATTTTCAATAAAGGAACGTTCCGGTCCATCGCCCACAAATAATAATTTTGAAGGAATTACTTTATTCACTTTTTCAAAAGTATACACCACATCAGCCACTCTTTTTACTTTCCGGAAATTGGAAGCGTGCAATAATATCTTTTCATTATTAGGTGCGATCAATTGCTTAAAAGGAGTGATCGGTTTTTTATTGAAGCGTTTTACATCCACAAAATTATAGATCACTTCGATTTCCTTTTCCATTTTGAAATTGCTGTAAGTTTCATCACGTAGATTTTGCGAAACAGCAGTAAGCGCAGTACTTTCATTCATTGAAAAGGTAACGACAGGCGAATAGGTTTTGTCTTTTCCCACCAACGTAATGTCTGTCCCATGAAGCGTAGTGATCACAGGAATATCAATTCCTTCTTTGATAAGAATTTGTCTTGCCATGTACGCCGCAGAAGCATGCGGAATCGCATAGTGAACATGCAAAAGATCGATTTTTTGATTGATGATCACATCGACCATCGTACTTGCCAGTGCGGTTTCATAAGGAGGATAATCAAAAAGCGGATAGGTTGGAACACTTACTTCATGATAAAATATATTGGCATGAAAACTTCCGAGTCTCACAGGTTGCTGGTATGAAATAAAATGGATATTATGCCCTTTTTCTGCCAAAGCTTTTCCTAATTCAGTTGCCAACACACCGCTGCCGCCAAAAGTTGGGTAACACACAATTCCTATGTTCATATTGATAAGGTTTAAAACCTATGCAATTTACAACTTCTTTCTACCAGCATTATAAGGCTTTAATGAATTATTTTATTTTCTGGAATGTTTAAGTTTGTGATTCACAGCAGCAGAATTTTGCTGTGGAAGTGGATTTTAAAAATCATTGTATGAGCCATTTATTTACCACTGATAGCATTATCAGTTTTTTTATTCTTGTTATCCTCGAAATAATTCTCGGTGTTGATAATGTAATTTTTGTTAGCATTATCATCAACAGGCTCCCGGTTGAAGAACATAAAAAGGCAAGGCTCGCATGGGTAATTCTTGGTTCCATAGTCAGGAGTGGTTTGTTATTGGCATTAGGTTGGTTGCTCGCACAAAAAGGCAAAGCTGTGTTTACTTTCTATGATAAAGGTTTTGATCTTGCGAGTCTTGTGATGCTGGTGGGTGGCATATTTCTTATCTATAAATCAGTACGTGAGATCCATGAAAAACTGGAAGGAGAAAATCCTGGTTCTCTTAAACCAAAAACGAAATCCTTGAATTTTACCAATGCTGTTTTCCAGATAGTTTTGATAGATATGGTTTTTTCATTCGACAGTGTGATAACTGCGGGGGGTACTGCTAAACATGTAGAAATAATGATTGCAGCGGTAATTCTTGCAATGATCATTATGTTTTCTTTCAGTCCATATATTGCCGGCTTTATTCACAAGCATCCGACTTTTAAAATGCTTGCACTCTCATTTTTAGTTATGATCGGGTTAAGTTTGGTAATTGAAGGTTGGGATTCAGATAAGGCGGAAGACCTTCATTTGAAAAATTATATCTATTTCGGAATGGCATTTTCATTTGTCGTTGAAGTGCTGAATATGGTAATGATGAAAAAACAAAATCGCCGGGTGGTACAGTTAGATGAACCGAATTATCCGGTAGACGAAGTGAATTTAGGTGATCAGGCGAAATAAAAATTAATGTTGAAGGATTTTCTTGACAATTGCTGGTCCTTCGAAAATAAAACCGGTCCATACCTGCAGTAAACTTGCTCCTTTTTCAAATTTTTCTTTTGCATCTTCTGAAGAAAAAATACCTCCGCTGCTGATAATCGGGATTTGACCGTTTGATCTTTTATTAATGTAATCAGTTATCCGCGTTGATTCTTCCTGCAAAGGTTTTCCGCTCAGGCCTCCGGCGCCAATTTGTTCAATCACTTTCTTTGAAGTTATTAAATTTTTTCTGGTAATGGTTGTGTTTGCGGCAACCAGTCCATCAAGTTTAATTTCTAAAGCAAGATCAATTACATCATCCAGATCATTTTGACTTAGATCAGGCGAAATTTTTAGGAGCAATGGCTTTTGAACATTTTTTGACCGGTTAATTTGCTGAAGATTGGTAAGTATTTTTTTCAATGAATCTTTTTGCTGCAGATCTCTTAAACCCGGTGTATTTGGAGAACTTACATTTACAACAAAATAATCAACAACATCATGTAATTCGTTAAAACAAACTTCATAATCTTTCCATGCATTTTCGTTGGAAGTGATTTTATTCTTGCCGATATTGCCACCAATAATAAGCTTAGACTTTTTGTTTCGTAGTTTGTAGCTTATGAGGCGCTCTGCAGCTGCTTTTGCTCCTTCATTATTAAATCCCATTCGGTTAATAAGGGCTTTATCTTTTGGTAAACGAAATAGCCTGGGTTTGGGATTTCCGTCTTGGGGTAAAGGTGTTACAGTCCCTATCTCAACAAATCCAAAGCCGAGTGTTTCTAACTCTTCCAGGTATTTACCATTCTTGTCGAAACCGGCAGCAAGGCCAAGAGGGTTTGAAAAGGTTAGGCCGAAAACCTCTTTTGAAAAGTTTGCATTTGATGGAGTGAAATTATTCTTTAATATCTTTTTAATAAAAGAAACGCTGCAAAATAAAGACAGCATGTTCATTGCAAAATAATGAACATCTTCAGCATCAAACCAAAACAATATGTTGCGAAGTAATTTGTACATTTTGGCGGCGAAGTTACCAACTAAAAATTTTCAGAATAAAAGTTATTGGTTTAAGAAAACTGATTGTGAAGTTTATTTTGCACTGAAATCATCCAGCAGTTTCATGACTTTAGCTGCGTCTATGCCACTGGAAGGATTGGGCCCTTTTCCAAGGAAATAATCCACTACTTTTTGAATAAGCGGTTGTTGCACATGTTCGAGCGGCACAAAAGGAATTGTATCTTTTGTGCCGTTTTTATAAATCTCAATTTTTTTATGTTCAAATATTGGGAAAGATAATTTTCCTTCTGATCCGTAAATTTCGCAAAGGTCTTTTTCATTGTGGGGAGCTACATTAAAACACCACAATCCATTGAAGATAACCCCTGAGTGAAATAAAATATTTCCTGCAACAATATCATCAGCGTTGTACAATTTTCCCTGGTTGGCTGAGTATCCATAAGCTTTTTCTGGCTCTCCGAAAAGCCAATACATTAAATCCAACTGGTGTGGCGCAAGATCATGAAATAATCCGCCACCCGCTATTTCAGGATTTACGCGCCAGGCAACTTTTGGGATGGACATCGATTCTTTTTCCAATTGACGTTTGTAAAATTCCAGTTTTACAAACCGAACATCACCGATTTCTTTTTCGCGTATCAGTTCTTTTACTTTATTAAAAAGTGGCTGTCCACGCCGGTAATGAGCTACTGATATTTTTATATTTTTTTGTTCTGCAACTTTCGTAATCATATTTGCAGAGGCAAAATTTAACGTCATTGGTTTTTCAATATAAACCGGTTTTCCTGCATGGATTGCAGCCAAAGCATATTCCTCATGCGAGGAGGGTGGTGTGGCTATATAAATGGCGTTCACTTCGTTATCATTGATCAGATCATGGGCATCATTGTACCATTTTGGTATCCCGTGACGCTCTGCATAATCCTGTGCTTTTGCCGCGTCACGCCGCATCACAGCTACTAAAGAAGAATTGCTAACTTTATTAAACGCAGGACCGCTTTTAACTTCTGTCACGTCACCGCAACCAATCATGCCCCATTTGATCTTTTCCATCTTTTCGTTTTTAATTAGGATAAAAATATTTTACGATAGTAAACCGATAAATAATTATGATATTTATTTTTCTTTGAAAGAATATTATTCATCAATGATTTCTTGTAAAGTTTTTTCTTTTTCAATCAATCTTTGTAATAAAACCATTTGATTTCCTGCTCTTATAAAATTCTGGCTTTCATATTTAGCTCCATAATAAACATCATTGTTTAAATGGTCGGCAAGAAAACGCAATGCCTGCATGTAAATCATGAATTTGCCAGAATAAATGAAATGCCTTTTTTCTTCTTCATTCAATTCATGTTTCATCTCGCCCATATAACCTTCCCAAATTGATTTGAAATAGTTTTCGCGAATCTCAATTTTAGAAAAGCCTTTTTCTTCTTCGTTTACTGCCGAAAGATATGTGCGCATCATGTCCCCTACATCGCTTATGAAATATCCTGCCATTACCGTATCAAGGTCGATAACGCACAAGCCTTTATCATTGTCGTCAAATAAAACGTTGCTGATCTTTGTGTCGTGGTGCGTGACGCGCAATTTAAAAGAAGGATTTTTTAAAATGTCTTCATATGTGTAAACGATGTTTTTATTGGTTTCAATCAGATCAATCAAGTCTTTGGATTCTTCCAAACGCTTTCTATTACCTGTCTTCAGCGCATTTAAAAACTGTTGGTATCTTAAGGTCAAATTATGAAAATCGGGTAAGGTAATTTGTAATTTTTTGGCAGGAAAAAGTGATAACAATCTCGTAAATTCTCCAAATTTTCTTGCTGCTTCGAATGCCTGTTCCGGTTTTTCTACGGTAGAAATAGTGTGAGAATTTTTTACGAAAGGAATTAGACGAAAATAATTGTTACTGGTTTTCACCATCTCATCACCGTTTATTGTTTTTACAGGAGCAACAAATAAATAATGCGGATTTGTTTTTGTTAAATAATCAGAAATCAAACGAACGTTTGATGCAATCGCGATAGGATTTTTGAAAACAGCCTGGTTTATTTTTTGTAAAATAAAATATTCATTCTCATGTTTTATTTTCCAGGTGGAGTTGATAAGTCCATTTTGTAATGCAATGTTCTCTGCATTTTTGTCGATACCATAAGCCGTAAAAATTTCATCCGGAATCATACTGCGGTTTTATAAAAATTCAAATTGTAATTATGGTCGATCAAATGCCAGCGCTGCGGCGCCAAGAATGCCACTGTTTTTTAATTCAGATACTTCTATTTCCAGTTCTTCGGCTGATTTTTTAAAAGCGCATGTTTTAATTTGTTCCCACATGGTTTTTGAAAAGTAGGGATATGCATATCGCACAGAACCTCCTAAAATGATCAGTTCCACATTCAATGCATAAATTATTGTTTTGATTGCATTTCCTAAATGCATTCCCATCTCTTCATACATTTTCAAAGCATCTTCATTTCCGTCCTGTGCATTTTTAAAAACGATTTCCCCATCAAGGTTGTAAACGTTTTGAAAATATTGGCCGCTTGCATAATATTCATAAACGTGATCGAGATAATCTATCATTCCAAATTCTCCCGCTCCAAAATTTTTACCGGCAAACAATCTTTTATTCAGGATCAAACCTGCTCCGAGGCCGGTCCCAATTGTAAGCCCGATAACAGAATTATATCCTTTGCCTTTTCCAAAATAGAATTCGCCCAATGCGAAACAATTCGCGTCATTATTAATATAAACCGGCAAATTATAGCGTTCCTGCATTAATTTATGCAAAGCCACTTCCTTCCATGAGGGAATATTCATTACATCATAAACCAATCCCCGTTCAGGATCAACAAGGCCCGGAACACCAATTCCTATGGAGCTTACAGAGTCGTTGATTAATTGATCAGTAATATCAAAAAGATGCTGCAACACTTCTTCTACTGAACGTGCTTCATTTATTTTTGTAGATGAAATTTTTTCGAGTTGATCTTCTCTGACTATCCCAGCAGAAATTTTTGTACCACCAAGGTCAATGCCAATAACCGGATTTGTATTCATCATTTATTTTTTAAAAGACTAGCTGCATACGTATCTAAAAACACGCTGAAGTTGGGATGATTTCGTAATAAACTTGCCGGAATTTTTTCTGATATTTCTTCTTCTAAAACCTGTTTCAGTATTTGCGATTTCTTTTCACCACTTACTATCAACAACACATTTTTTGCTTCCATAAGATTGGCGATGCCTAAAGTGAGTCCGCCGGCTATTTCTTTTTTTTCTTTAAAATATTTTTGCCCAACCTGTTGCGTGACCGGATCTATTTTAGCAACGTGCGAGTGAAGTGAAGCAGGAGTTCCAGGTTCGTTCATTCCCACATGGCCATTCATTCCAAGCCCTACAATTGCAATATCAATTCCAGTATGTTCCTTTATCGAATTATCTATTCGTTTACATTCTGCTTCCGGATCGGCGGCTCTTCCATCAAAAAAAGCAATATTTATTTCGTCCACTTTCAGGGGATGAAACAATTGATTGTTCAAATGATAACGGCAACTTCCTTCATCATTTCCATTCATGCCAAGCCATTCATCAAGCCCAATGAAATAAAAAGATGAAACATCGGTTTTATTTTTTCTGATTTCTTCAATCAATTCTTTATATAAACCCGCAGGTGAATCTCCTGACGCGGGACACAGGACAGGCTTTTTTTTCGCCGAGATAAGCCGCATAACAGCTTCAGCCGCCTTTGAGGACATGCTTTCATAAGTTTCGGAAACAAATAGGTTCATATCATTTTTTTATAAAAATAAAGTCAAAAAATTAAGAGACTAAAAATTAAATTCCAGTAACTTTAACTCCTTCTTTTAGTTCTTCAAACATATTGCTTTTATGGACATTCTTTAAAAATCCTTTCATATGCCTGTTACCAACAACACTGATCTATTGAAAAAGAAGGATGAAAATCTTCTTTCCGGATTATTTGCTTCTCCTAACGAAACGCCGCTTGCCAATGCTTCTGCAAAAGGTGTGAGGCTTGCTTCATTGGATTTTTATCGTGGATTAATAATGGTTTTTTTGATGCTTGAAAGTACCGGCCTTTATGAGCATTGGGTTCGGATGTCTACACCCGGTTCTTTCAGCCATTCATTGTCAATTCAATTTACACATCATCCATGGCACGGCTTGCATTTTTGGGATTTAATACAACCTGGTTTCATGTTCATTGCAGGTGTGGCAATGGCTTTTTCATTGTACAAACAAACTGCAAATGGCGTTTCATGGAACAAACAATTTTCAAAAGCCCTGAAGCGAAGTGGATGGTTGTTTTTCTGGGGTGTATTTGATTATGCGGTAAGAGGAGATCATTTATCGTTTGAATTGTGGGACGTATTGACGCAATTATCATTTACATTGTTAGTGGCCTTTCTTATTTTTCGATGGAAGACGGGTTATCAGCTTCTTTTCAGCGCAGGACTATTAATCCTTACGGAAATTCTTTATCGATATACCAATGTTCCTGGATTTAATCAACCTTTTACTGATCAGCATAATTTCGGCAATTATATAGATGTGATCTTAATGAACAAAATTAATCCCGGCGGGTGGGTAGCTATCAATTGTATTCCTACTGCTGCACACACGATCTGGGGAGCGGTAGCCGGTAAATGGTTGCTTACTCTGGTCGATGACAAAAGGAAACTGAGCCGGATCTTTATTTTGGGAGCAATTACTTTAGGTCTGGGTTTCGGTCTTGATTGGGCAGGTATCACGCCAATTATCAAACGTATTGCAACTAGTTCCTTTACGCTTGCATCCGGAGGCTTATGTTTGCTTGGTCTGGCATTTGTTTTCTGGTGGATCGATGTACTGAATCATAAAAATCTGTTGAAATTTTTTGTGATCGTTGGAATGAATTCAATTTTTATTTATTTGTTTTTTGAAATTGTTGTAGCTCGCTGGCTAGGGGATTATTTAAATATAATAGTGAATGGAATTATTTCTCCAATTGGTTTTTCGCAAAATTTTATTTACATCGCGGCATCTATTGTAATCTTTGCAGTTGAATGGAGTTTGTGTTATTGGCTTTACAGGAAAAAAATATTTTTTAAAGTCTAAAACAAAAAACACCATCGGGAACGATGGTGTTTTTGAATTTTTTCATAATCAAGCAGCAAATCGTTGATGATTTTCTAATCGGTCAACCTTTTGCTTTTTTAAAGACACAGTTTTTAGTGATTTTGCTGCATCACTTGTAATTTTGTTGTGAAACAGTTTCTTGATCCTTATTTATTAAGAAATCTTCTTAAAGTATAAATTTGAAAATATTCAAACATCTACTTTATTGTTTGTTTATAATTGTTTAAAAGAAAAAAATGAAAAAATTGAATTCGCTTTATTTAATTGCTCTTTCCTTGGTTTTACCATTATCTGCATTTTGTCAAAAAGTTGAAACTAATTACTCTTCCAATGGTAATCAAAAAATCTTTACACTTTCAAACGAGAAGATTACTGAAAAAGTAATTGTTGAAGATGACATTTTGAAAAGGGATGAATTAATTGGAAATAAAGATTGGCTTGCCCAATATCACAATGCAAATCATGGTGTATATACAGATGGCGACTTTGTTTTGCAAATGATGTGGACAGATTGGAGCGCTCCGGGAAAGCAATTCAACGGAGACCTGGAAGTGAATTTCACAAAAAAAGATTACAAATTCGTCAATTATCATTTTGATGATGTAATGAATGGAGGAAAAGAACTCAATTTATTTTTTACACCATTTGATAATAGCAATACGGTTCAATTAAGAATTACATACCAATTGCTTTCGGGTAAATTTTACAGTAAAAGAAAAATTGCCTTGCAGGATACGCTTCTGCAAAAAAACTGGCTTCAGGGGTTTGTTTCAAGAAAAGGAAGAATTGGTGATATTTCTTCGTCTGCTGCCGGCAATACAATGATTCGCTCAGAAAGCAGCAATAATTATGAAAAAGTCTCAAGCAGCGACAATTCTCAAAGACAAACTACTACGATCGTAAAGAAAGGAGAATTCGGCCAACCTTGTGCAGTCGATTTTGAAAACGGAGGCGCTTTCTTTGGCATTGAATATCCGACGGCAACAAACACCGTCAAAAAAGATGAAAATCGACTTAAACTTTCATGCCGTGAATTAATTGGAAAAGTGGTTCGTAAAGACTGGGTAGAGAGTGATTGGCTGGTGGAAGGGTTGGCTCCTGATCATTATGTGAAAGATTGGTTTTTCAATTATTTGGCTGATGTTCGTGTTGCTCCCAATCGGCCTTATACGCTGTATAACAGCTGGTATGATTTGCGTTCACCTGCCTTCCCTGATGTAGAACCAAGCCACGTGATGAATGAAAAAAATATTCTCAACATAATTGATCTCTTCAAAAAGAATATGGTCGATAAATACGGAATTAATCTTGATGCATTTGTACTTGATGATGGTTGGGATGTTTATGAAAGTGATTGGAAAATGCGACCCGAAACTTTTCCTCACGGCGTAAATCCAATCGTAAATGCATTGAAACCACTGGGAACAACATTAGGAATATGGTTTGGTCCAACCGGAGGATATTCTTACAGAATGAAAAGAATAAACTGGATGAAGGAACATGGTTACGAAACTGTGGGAAGCACGCCCAATGATGAAATGATGGATATCGCCGGTCCAAAATACAGTAGTCTTTTTGAAAAGCGAACAACAGCTCTTGCGAAGGAAGGTGTAGGATATTTTAAGTGGGATGGAATACAATTTTCTTCGAGTGAACCAGGAAGCGGACATGCTGTTGGCTATCTCTCACGTCGTGCGGCAATGGAAAGTGTAATTGCAAAATGTAAGGCGGTGCGCGCTGTGAATCCAGATGAATATTTAAATATTACATCCGGAACGTGGATGAGTCCCTGGTGGCTCCAATATGCTAACCAGATCTGGATGCAGGGCCAGGATTATGGATATGCAGACGTCCCTTCGGTAAATGAAAGAGATGCCGCTATCACTTACAAAGATTTTGTTTTGTACGATGATTTTCACAACCAGGATTTGTGGTTTCCTGTCAGCAACCTGATGACCCATGGTGTGATAAAAGGGAGTCTTGAAAGACTGGGCGGAGAAGATGATCCGTTGGAAAAATTTGCGAACGATGCAGTTTTTTATTTTGGCAGAGGCGTCAGCATGTATGAAATGTACATTTCCCCGGATCTCCTTAACCCGAGGGAATGGCAGGTATTGAGTAAATCATTAGCGTGGGCAAAAGACCGGTTTCCGGTTTTGAATAAAACCTATATGGAAGGTGGTGATCCTACCAAAGGTGAAACATATGCATTTGTGCATTTTAAAAATGACAGCGGAATAATTGCGGCAAGAAATCCGGTAATGAAACCGCAATCAGTTTCTATCACGCTTGATCCTGCAAAAGGAATGGCTGATTCTGCCTCTTCATTAGTTTTGGAAAGAACGTATCCAACTCATTGGATCTCTCCAAATCTTTATGCTGCCGGAACCACGATTACGATTCCTCTGCAAGGATATGAAGCCGCTATTTATGAGGTATATCCCTTAAAAGATGCAAAACGACCGCTGCTTGCAGGCGCAGATTTTGAAGTAACAAAAAGCGAGGGCAATCATTATTCAGTTAGCATGCTTAACACGAGCAGCGACGTAAAATTCTTAAATCCTTCATTCGTCTCAGATGTGAAAATAAATAACGCCGAATTGAATGTAAATCGGTTAAATCTTGCTCCAACTTCTGTTACTGAAGGTTTGAATAACTTGAAAAATAATTTTGAAAATAATGCGATCAAGACGGATGCAAATTTAAATGACGGCAATGTTTCTGCACGTTACATTGTGTTTCTAAAGCCGGATAGTTCTTTCAACGGAAAAGAATTTCCTGCTTTTGTTTTGAGAGTAGATGGAAAAAAAGTTGAGCCAACCGTACAGCAACAAAAAGGAAGCTGGGCAACGTATTCCTATCAAGTGACAGGCCCGGGAAACCATAATTTCGAATTGAAAGTAAATCAAACTGATAAAGTGAAGAATTGGAAAGGGGATGCAACTATCTGGTTAACTACACAACAAAAACAACCGGTAAAACAAATCGAAATCACTACCAATGAAGCCATCCAATTGCCTCCAATGCCTCCGGCACCCTATGAAGAAGGAGCTTTGCTGCAGAATGTCTGTGTTGGAAAAGGTAAATTGAATTTATAATCCTAAATAAAAATCTAAATAATTTATCTGTTTGCTATTGTGCAACTAACGTTAATGAATAAACGCATATTTGAATCAGTCTAAGCAGCAATATGTCTTTTGTGTTCTTTCCCTGAGATTTGTTTGCCGTAGATGGCTTTGTTCATTTCTTCGGCCGTATATCTTATAAAAAGCCTGAAAGTAAAATAGCCGGTTGACAGAATAAGCCCTAACAGAAAACCAATAATGCCATAAAGAACCGGAGATCTCTTCTGAATATCATAAGGGGGTTCGGGATAATCAAGCACTTTCATTACAGGAGTTGCCTTTTGTAATTTGTATGCAGCATTTTGTTGATTGGCAACAGCCACAGCGTATTGCTCTTGCAACATTTGTTTTTCAGTGATCAGGTTTTCGGTAGGAACTTTAAATTCCATTTTATCTGTATTGGTGAATAAAGTTCTTTTATCAATTGCGATAAGCTGGTTGTCTTTTAAATGCATTACACTTCTTAGAGAATCCACTTTACCAGTAGCGAATTCAAAATCTCTCTTTGCCTTTTCACGTTTCAGGTCAATGTAGAACTTTGAAATTTTGTCGATGAAACCATAACTGATAGTTCTTACTAATTCAGGACTACGGCCTGTATAGGTAAGAACAAAACTGTTGTTTTTATTAATTGTTGCTGTCAATCCGTCTTTCAAAATTTTTGCTGCTTCGGCAACCAAGGTGAAATGATTTAAAGGAATTCCGATCTTTGGTTCGAGGAAACTGCGATGATCATTTATATCTTCAATCAATAATTGCGCGATCGTTTTATTGGCTCTTGATGAATCCTTCATTGTCGCAACTTCATCACGCGTGGTGCGGCTTAACGCGAGTTCAATAATATTTACTGAAGCTTCATCGGTAAAAGAATTGTTTGAATTATCTCCTCCACTGAATAAGGCACTCAAAGCGGACGTTGCAGCGTTATTATCATTACCTGCAGTCAATGGAAAAATTGTGGAAGTTGAAGTATAAGTAACGGGAGTCTTTAAAGCAAAGAGTACAAGTACGGCGGCGAAAAATAATGCCGTGCAGATAATAAAAAGCTTATGCTTTTTTACTCGTGCAATAAATTCTATCGTTAATTCCTGCGATGACATTGACACCTACAATTTTGTTATTAAATAAATAAACGCAATCGGGATAGCGCTTATAAATCCCTGGGTGATTATGGAAGAAAATCCCTTTCCTTCTGGTTTTAAAGGCACATTAACCACGCTTCCCTGTGTAACTTTTGGATAAAAATGTAAGAATCCAAAGTTGTATGTTTTCTCGCTTTTACCATTGGCGTGCGTTACATAAATTCTTTTTCTCCATGGCCTCACTCCGAACCCTCCTGCCTGATCTATGTAGTAACCAAGATTAGTATGGTCTTTATCAAAATAAATTTTTAATTGATTTTGAACAGCTCCTTTCACTTCAACAACCGGGTTGCTTTCAGGCACATAAATTACATCTCCATCCTGGAGAACAAGATCGAATTTTGAATTCGGGTTGTCGATGGCTTTTTGCAGATCAATCGTGATAGCTTCTCTGGAGGAAGAAAGGCTATCAACTATTTGGCCTGACCAACGCTTCCGGTAAAGAATGGCACCCATTGCATTTGAATTATCCCTCAATCCGCCGCTTCTTCTTATGAACGATGACAATCTTTCATTTTCATTCAATTTTGGATAGGTTCCGGAGTAAACGACCTGCCCTTCTATTTGTACATTTTGTTGTAACTGGAATCGCGGACTCTTTCTTACAAAAACCTGGTCGTAAGGCTTCAATCTAACATTTTCTGTTACAGAATCAAGGTCAAGATCTTGATTAATGGAATACGTTCTTACAATAGTTCTGGTAGGCTTTAATCCTCTTTGTGAAGAATCAATATCCACGATACTAGACACTTCAATGCTTCCATATTCGGCAGATGGTTTAAGCCCGTTAGCAAAATATAATAAGTCCTTCAAGGTCATACCTCCGTATTTCTGATATTTCCCGGGCTTTCTTACCTCACCTTCTATAGAAATCATTTGCCTGTCAGAAAATTGATTTCTATTGAAAACCTCTATCACATCATTTGCTTCTATAGGGATATTGTATTTGCTGCGGGCGTCTTTATTTAGCTCGGAAAGATTTACATCAATTTTATCTGCTTTCAAATTGGTGGAGTCACCTGCTCCTTTGTAAACATAAGCGCGTTCCAAATAAGAATTCGGAGTAATACCGCCAGCCCGGTTGATTACATCAAACAACCGGTCACCTTTTCTTACTTCATATACATTCGGGTAAGCCAC
>Ga0157371_10002771_pt1 | contig 16461 bp, 13 predicted proteins | sample C45metaG_FD_113462 | JGI IMG/M metagenome (GOLD analysis project Ga0157371, IMG submission 113462) | Corn rhizosphere microbial communities from Kellogg Biological Station, Michigan, USA - C4-5 metaG | ecosystem: Host-associated > Plants > Roots > Rhizosphere > Soil | place: USA: Michigan...
AAACTCGAACGATTTCAATTTTACGATCAAGCGAAACAAGCATACGCAATCATTGCTACAAGCGAACAAGCACTCTACGCAAATATTATTCTAAAAAAAGGTGTTATCACTTAACGAAAGGGGAAATCCAACATGCTAGTTCCAGAAAGACATAAAAAAATCATCAGCATCGTGAATGCCAATAAAACAGCACGCGTTTCCGAACTAAGTAAAAGCCTGAAAGTTACAGAGGAAACAATCCGACGTGACTTAGAAAAACTCGAATCCGAAGGCAAGCTTGCTCGCACGCACGGAGGTGCTATTTCCACAGAGGAGGAAGAAGGGGACATCCCGTATTTCCAGCGAGAAGTGATGAATAAGGAAGAAAAATTAGCGGTCGCAAAAGAAGCCGTCAAACTTATACAAGAGGATGACATTATTTTTCTTGATGCAAGTACGACTGCGCTCTACCTTGCGCGCCTAATACCGAATCACAGAATGACTGTATTGACGAACTCTATCCGTGTAGGAGTAGAGCTTGCGGGCCATTCGAACATACAAGTGGTTGTTGTTGGTGGCAATTTGTCTCCATCCTCTTTGTCGTTAGTTGGGCCATTAACTGTAAACGCACTCGAACGTTACCATGTCAATAAAGTCTTTTTCTCCTGCAAAGGTCTACACAAACAATGGGGGATTAGTGATTCCAATGAACAACAAGCGATTATCAAACGAAAAATGATTGAAATGGCGGATGAAAAAATTCTCCTATTAGACCATACAAAATTGGAGAAAAAAGCATTTGCGTATATTGAAAAAGAAGATGTAATCAACACAATTATTGTAGATAATCATGCAAATAAAACATATTTAAACTATTTCGAAGAAAAAAACATATCAATTTTGTATGCGCAACTGGAGTGAATCACATTTGCGCATCATATAGTAAGCAAGATGTAAAATAAGTATTCAGAAATTATAAAATATTCTATTGATTTTTAAAAATACTTGTTTTATAATCAACAAAAACACAGATAAACAAATATAAACAAAAGTAACTCAACAAAAGGTGGGATGAAAAGTGGAACCTTTATTAAAAATGGAGCATATATCTAAGTCTTTCCCAGGAGTTAAAGCGCTTTCAAATGTTCAAGTAGACCTACAATACGGAGAAGTACTTGCACTAGTAGGAGAAAACGGAGCCGGAAAATCCACACTTATGAAAATATTAACTGGCATTTACCAAAAGGATGAAGGAACCATCACGCTGCAAGGAAATGAAATTAACGTCACATCACCAAAACATGCGCAGGAACTTGGGATTTCAATTATTCACCAAGAGCTCAACTTGATGAAAGACCTCTCCATTGCTGAAAATATTTTCATAGGAAGAGAGCCAAAAGGAGCACTCAATCTTCTAGTAGACGACAAAAAACTAAACAACCAAGCAAAAGAACTTTTCGAAAAACTCAACTTAGACTTAGACCCCAAGACAAAAGTGCAAAACTTAACTGTAGCAAAGCAACAAATGGTTGAAATTGCAAAAGCACTTTCCTTCAATTCCAAAATACTCATCATGGACGAACCAACAACCGCCTTAACCGAAATAGAAATCGAAGCACTCTTTGAAATTATTAATAGCCTTAGAGAAAAAGGCGTCGGAATCATCTACATCTCCCACAGGATGGATGAGCTCAAAAAAATTTCCGACCGAATTACCGTTATGCGAGACGGGACATACGTTGACACACTGACAACTGCTGAAACAGAAATGAGCAAAGTGATCCAGCTTATGGTTGGCAGACATGTGTACATAGAATCGAAGCCGAACATCGCAGAAGGTGAAAAAGAAACAGTGCTTCAGATGAAAAACATCTCCACGAAAGCATTATTAAAAGACGTTTCTTTCGAATTAAAAAAAGGAGAAATACTTGGATTTGCCGGCTTAATGGGAGCAGGACGCACAGAAGTTGCTAGAGTACTATTTGGAGCAGATCCAGTAACAACCGGAACGATCCATCTCCATGGCAATAAAGTAAATATAAAATCTCCAGCAGAAGCAGTAAAACAAGGAATCGGTTATTTATCAGAAGACCGAAAACAATTTGGGCTACTTGTTAACATGGATGTAAAATCGAATATTGCACTTGCAACAATTAAAGATTATCAATCAAAAACAATGTTTGTAAGCGATTCCAAAATAAAAAAAATGGCCGAACAATACGTCGACCAGCTCAAAATCAAAACACCATCCGTTGACCAAGAAATTAGATTCCTCTCTGGAGGAAACCAGCAAAAAGTAGTTATCGCTAAATGGCTACAAAGAGATTGCGACATCCTCATATTCGACGAACCAACGAGAGGAATTGACGTAGGAGCCAAAGGAGAAATTTACAAACTGCTCGACGAACTTGCAGCGAGCGGAAAATCAATCATTATGATCTCATCGGAATTACCTGAAATACTGCGAATGAGTCACCGAATTGTTGTCATGGCGGAAGGCAAAATTACCGGAGTACTTTCATCCGAGGATGCAACGCAAGAAAAAATAATGGAGTATGCAACGCAACTCCACTAACAATAGGGGTGAAGTAAGTGAACATCGAATCAGTAATCGAAAAAGAACCAGTGAAGAAAAAGGTTATACCACCCGGAGCAATTCAACAAACACTCGCTTTCGGAAGCTTAATCGCCTTAGTTATATTTTTCTCCTTTGCATCGAGTAGCTTTCTGCAATGGAGCAACATAATTGGTATTTTATTATCCACAGCAGTAATCGGAATTTTAGCACTAGGAGCTACATTTGTTATTATCACAAGCGGAATCGACTTATCTGTAGGTACAGTAATGACGCTATCTTCGGTTATTACCGGAGTTGTCATCGTGAATGCAGGACTTCCGCTCATTGTTGGGGTGTTTGCAGGAATTGCAACTGGTGCGTTTTGTGGATTTCTCTGCGGAATCGCCATAACGAAGCTGAAAATACCGCCATTCATTGCAACACTCGCAATGATGATGGTTGCAAAAGGGTTAGCGCTTGTTATTTCAGGAGCAGCTCCAATTTATTTCACAGATCACAAGCTATTCACTAAAATCGCACTTGGATCAATTATTCCAGGCGTCAACATTCCAAATGCGGTTCTTATATTCTTCGTCTCTGCAATAATCGGAGCAGTCATTCTTTCGAAAACGATTTTAGGTCGTTATAATTTCGCGATTGGAAGCAATGAAGAAGCGACAAAACTTTCAGGAGTAAACGTCGACTTTTGGAAAGTATCCATTTATTCATTAGCAGGAGCTTTCACAGGAATTGCCGGTGTTATTATGGCATCTCGCTTGAATTCGGCGCAACCAGCACTTGGTCAAGGGTATGAATTAGAAGCGATCGCAGCTGTAGTAATCGGCGGAACTTCACTTAGTGGTGGGAAAGGGACGATTGTTGGAACAGTAATTGGAGCGTTAATCATGAGCGTTCTAACAAACGGACTCCGCATCATGTCGATCCCACAAGAATGGCAAACGGTCGTTGTCGGCTTAGTTATCATTCTCGCAGTATATATGGATATTCTCAGAAGACGTAAGGAATAAAAACGGTATTTAGTCCAAGTGACTTCAAATATAAAATATTGGGAATGGGGAGAAATAAATGAAGAAAAGATCTTGGTTTTTAGGAAGTATGTTAGCTGTATCAATGATTTTAGGTGCATGTAACTCAGACGATGCAGAAACTGGCAGCTCAGACGGAGATAAACAACCCTATGTAGCCATTGTTTCGAAAGGATTCCAACATCAATTCTGGCAAGCAGTTAAGCAAGGGGCGGAAAAAGCGGCAGATGAATTTGATGTAAAAATTACATTTGAAGGACCTGAAACTGAAGCACAAGTAGATAAACAAATAGAAATGCTTCGCGCGGCACTAGACAAAAAGCCAGATGCTATTGGTTTTGCAGCTCTTGACTCGCAAGCAGCAACTCCATTATTGGAAGAGATGAAGGAAAAAAATATTCCAGTTATCGCCTTTGACTCTGGTGTAGACAGTGAAATTCCACTGGCAACTGCATCTACAAATAACAAAGCTGCAGCAGCACTTGCCGCAGACAAAATGGCTGAGTTCATCGGCGGCGAAGGAAAAATCGCGCTAATCGTTCATGACCAAACTTCTGTAACTGGAGTAGAGCGTCGTGACGGCTTCAAAGAACAAATCGAATCGAAATACCCAAATATCAAAATCGTTGATATCCAATATGGTGGCGGAGATCACTTGAAATCGACTGACCTTGCAAAAGCAATTATTTCTGCTCACAGCGATCTTAAAGGAATTTTTGGGTCTAACGAAGGATCGGCAATTGGGGTTGTGAACGCAGTACAAGAACTAAACAAATCAGGCGACCTAGTAGTAATCGGCTTTGACTCTGGTAAACAACAAATTGATGCGATCAAAAACGGCTTAATGGCTGGAGCAGTAACACAAAATCCAGTAGGTATCGGTTACGAAACAGTAAAAGCTGCAGTAGATGCTATGAACGGCAAAAAAGTTGAAAAAACAATCGACACTGGCTTCTATTACTATGACAAAGACAATATGGAAGATGCAGACATCAAAGCAGCACTTTACGAATAAACAAACCAATGGGGGCTGGCCTAGCCAGCTCCTAAACACTTAAAAAGAGCAAGCATATTTTAAGGCTAACATTCAAACCCAGAAACTTAGGTTTGTTTACATTTTTTTACGACGAGTAACTACAGATTATTTTTTTCTTCCTAGAAAGAACTTATGGTTAAAATTCGTTGATTTCCGCTACGGCGCTCGCCCGCGGAAAGCGTCCGCCTGGAACGGAATCACATAACAAAAATCCGTAAAATACCATGATTACTAGGTTCATGACATACCAAATCTATCTATCTTTAAAAAACAGGAGGCTTGCTTCAATGAAAAAACTGCGATGGGGCATTATCGGTGCAGCTAATATTGCAAAACAACAAGTCATTCCAGCAATCCAACAAGTAAGTAATGCAGAAGTTGTAGCAATCGCAAGCTTAAGCGGAAAAGCGCAGCAATTTGCAAATGACTTCAACATCCCAAACATATACGACACGTATGAATCGCTAATCGAATCGCCTGAAGTCGATGCAGTGTACATAGCACTTCCGAACACGCATCACAAAAAGTGGGCACTGGCAGCAATCCAAGCAAAAAAACATGTGCTTTGCGAAAAACCAATCGTCATGCACGCAAGTGACTTACAAGAGCTTCAAAGCGAAAGCAACAAACATGGTGTCATCTTAATGGAAGCATTCATGTATCGCTTTCACCCGCAAATGGCGAAGGCAAAAGAGCTTCTAGCACAAGGAGTAATCGGTGACATGCTAACAATTCGCTCTCGGCTCCACTTTACGATGGAAGACTGGGGCAATGACATTCGACTAAATCCGAATCTTGGCGGAGGGGCATTCAATGACATCGGTTGTTATCCGTTAAATGCGATTCACTACTTAATAGAAGAAAGTCCGATAAGTGTCCAAGCGTTAACTGGTAGATCCGACAAACAAGTCGATACGCATGTAGCTGTACAGCTAAAATATCCGTCGGGAATTCTTGCTCAAATTGACGCTAGTTTTTACGCTCCGATGACACAAACGATTGATATTATCGGCACAAAAGGTACGATGCAGTTACCGTTTGCATTCCGTTCTGACTTAAATAATCACGAAGGAATTATTCAATACGAATCAAACAACGAAATGTACTTAATTACTGAAACAGCAAATGCATATGTAGAAGAAATAAAAGCGTTTCAGCTAGCGGTTGAAAATAACGAACTGCCGTCCAACTACACAGAAGCACAAATGCTCCAACAAGCGATCGAACTCGAAAAGATTAACCAATTATTGCACTAGAAAGGAAGTGTCCAAATGTCCAAAGTCATTGAAGAACTAACAAAATATGCCCACAAACTAGTAGATCAAGGACTAGTTGTAGGAGCAGGCGGAAATTTAAGTATGCGAGATGGAGACGATATGTACATTTCTCCAAGTGGCTTTGACTTAAAAGAAATTGAACCCCACCAATGGGTGAAAGTGAATATTACAACTGGAGAAATAGCTGGAGACTTACGTCCATCATCCGAAGTTCTAATGCATTTGGAATGTTTCCGAAAAAGTGAGGAAATTCAAGCAGTGCTTCATGCACATCCTACTTATTCAGTTGGAGTTTCATCTGCTGGAAAAGACATTCCTGCTTTATTTCCAGACTTCCCAGCGATGGTGAAAAGCGTAGGGTATATCGACTATGTTATTCCGACGACAAATGAGCTAGCAGAAAAAGTAGCAGAGCTTGTAGGAAAGCATGAAGTAATGATTTTACGAAACCACGGCGTCCTGACGCTCGGTAAAACGATGAAAGAAGCATATTTCTTCATGCAGCTAACGGAAGAATCTGCAAAAGTGTATGCGATTAGCAGTATTTTCGGAGGACCAAGAATTTTAACTGAACAAGAATGTGTGGATCTTCGAAACCTTTCGGCAGAAAGATATCGCTCTAAATTGCTTAAAGAATAGGAGGCAAACGTTATGAAAACAGTTCTTGCCTATGATTTAGGTGCGTCCAGTGGTCGACTCGTTGCCCAAGGATTCAATGGAAAAAAACTTGAAATGACAGAAATTCATCGTTTCGCAAACAGACCAATCTATGAAAACGGACATTATTATTGGGATTTCGCTCACTTAATTCGAGAGCTAAACACTGGCATCGAAAAAGTAGACTTCCAAGCAGAATCTTTAGGTATCGATACATGGGGCGTAGATTTCGGGCTGCTTCAACGAAATGGCACACTCGTATCCAAACCCTTTTCGTACCGAGATACCTATCCCGAGCCTTACGTACAACAAGCAACAAACAATATTCCAGCATATGAATTATTTCAACAAACTGGCAATGAAATATCCGCCATCAACACATTGTTTCAGCTAATGGCAATCCAACATCAATACCCGCATTACCTGGAAGAAACGGCACAAATACTAATGACGCCAAACCTACTAATGCACGCATTATCAGGTGTCATGATGAATGAATTTACGATTTCATCCACATCACAGCTAGTAAACGCAAACAAGCAATGGGACGAACAAATTCAAAACACTTTTTTCAATAAACAACTCCCACTTGCAAAAATCGAAATGCCGCACCAAATCGTCGGCAGTTTAACTTCTAACAAAAACATCAAAATGGCACTCGTACCTGGGCATGACACAGCATGTGCTTTATCCGCACTCCCGATTCAAAAAGCCAATTCTATTTTCATGAGTATCGGCACATGGGGACTTATCGGAAAAGAAATTGAAGCTCCAATTACAACAATTGAAGCGTTCCAAGAAGGCTTTACAAACGAAGGAACGAGCGAAGGCCACTACCGATTCCAAAAAAACGCCATGGGATTTTGGATTCTACAAAAATTGAGAGAAGAGTGGAAGCAACAAGGTCTCCACTTCACATATGAACAAGAAATTCACGAGCTAACAAAAGCAAAACCGTTTCAAACATTCATCGACCCGGACGACGCACTCTTTTTCAACCCACCGTCGATGATACAAGCGATCAAAGACTACTGCAGCAAAACGAATCAGCAAGCTCCCACAAACGTAGGAGCACAAATTCGTTGCTTCGTAGAAAGCTTGGCACTAAAATTTGCACACACGATTAAGCAAATAGAAAAAATCACCCAATCCACCACATCCGAAATTCAAATTGGCGGTGGTGGAACGCAAAACAAAAACTTATGCCAATTTATCGCAAATGCAACACAAAAAACAGTTTTCACTGGGCCAGCAGAAGCAAGCTCCATTGGCAATGGACTGTCTCAGCTTCGTGCACTTGGAGAAATTCATACGATTGAAGAAGGTAGACTACTTGTCGCAAACTCTTTCGACATGATGGAATACGAACCGAAGCACGCAAATGAATGGCAAGAAGCAACCACAAAATTTCAACAACTATTACATAACTAATGGAGGGTACAAACATGACAAAAGATCGTTACATCGGAACACTTCCTAAAATAGGAATTCGCCCAACAATTGATGGGCGTCGCAATGGAGTGCGTGAATCACTCGAAGAAACGACGATGAATATGGCAAAAAACGTGGCAAAATTTCTATCAGAAAACCTCAACTATTATAACGGCGAACCAGTAGAATGCGTCATTGCGGACACATGCATCGGTGGAGTGGCAGAGGCGGCACATGCGGCAGAAAAATTCAAAAAAGAAGGAGTTGGAGTTTCAATCACCGTTACCCCTTGCTGGTGTTACGGAAGTGAAACGATGGATATGGACCCACATTTGCCAAAAGCAGTTTGGGGCTTCAACGGAACAGAGCGTCCAGGAGCAGTTTACCTCGCTGCTGTACTAGCTGGCTATAACCAAAAAGGGCTTCCTGCCTTCGGAATTTACGGTCATGACGTACAAGATGCTGGAGATTCGAACATTCCAAACGACATTCAAGAAAAACTTCTGCGCTTTGCAAAAGCAGGACTTGCTGCTGCAATGCTAAAAGGAAAATCATATCTTGCAATGGGCTCCGTTTCGATGGGGATTGCCGGAAGTATCGTAAAAGATGATTTTTTCCAAGAATACCTTGGCATGCGCAATGAATACATCGATATGAGTGAATTCATTCGCCGTATGGACCTTGAAATTTACGACAAAGACGAATACGAAAAAGCACTCCATTGGGCGAACGAAAACTTAATTCGCGGGGAAGACAATAACAAAGAAGCATTCAAACGTACCGACGCAGAAAAACAAAGCGACTGGGAACGTTCGATTAAAATGACGCTCATTTCACGTGACTTAATGGTTGGCAATGAAAAGCTGAAAGAAAAAGGCTTTGAAGAGGAAGCGAACGGCCGAAACGCATTAATCGCTGGATTCCAAGGGCAACGTCAATGGACAGACCACTTCCCGAATGGAGACTTTATGGAAACAATTCTTAACTCATCATTCGACTGGAACGGCAAACGTGCACCGTACTTACTTGCAACTGAAAATGATAGCTTGAACGGTGTCACAATGGCGATGGGTCACTTACTCACAAACACTGCCCAAATTTTCGCTGACGTGCGCACTTACTGGAGTCCAGAAGCAGTAGAACGAGTAACTGGAAAAAAACTCACTGGCAGAGCTGAAAATGGCTTTATTCATCTTATTAACTCAGGCTCTGCTGCACTTGACGGAGCAGGTCGCCAAACGATAGACGGCAAGCCAGCGATCAAGCCTTTCTGGGAAATTACAGACGAAGAAGTAAAAGAAACACTTGAGAACGTTCAGTGGCGACCAGCGTCGACCGAATACTTTAGAGGTGGTGGCTACTCGACAGACTTCACAACTAAAGGAGATATGCCTGTCACAATCGCACGTCTCAATTACGTAAAAGGCTTAGGGCCAGTGCTACAAATTGCAGAAGGACACACAATCGAACTCGAAGACGACATGCACGACACACTTGACCTTCGAACAGATCCGACATGGCCGACAACTTGGTTTGTACCGAACTTAACTGGCGAAGGTGCATTCACAGACGTGTATTCTGTCATGAACAACTGGGGCGCGAATCACTGCGTCGCAAGCTATGGACATATCGGCGCAGACTTAATCGCACTTGCATCTATCTTACGCATCCCTGTCAACATGCATAACGTCGAAGCATCTACTATTTTCAGACCAAGTGCTTGGAGCATGTTCGGAACGCAGCAAAGCGAAGCAGCTGACTTCCGTGCATGTCAAAACTTCGGTCCTCTTTATAAATAAGGAGGTGAATTTCGTGAAATACGCAATCGGGATCGACTATGGAACCGAATCAGGTCGTGTTATTTTAGTAAACATCGCAAACGGCGATATCGTCGCTACTAGTGTGACGCCGTACCCCCATGGCGTCATTACTGGGCATTTATATAATCGAACACTGGGGAAAGAAACCGCACTTCAAGTGCCGCAAGATTACCTAGACGTACTTGCAAAGTCAATTCCGGAAGTACTAACAAACATTGATCCAACGGACGTAATCGGCGTCGGCTTAGACTTCACATCTTGTACGATCTTACCTGTGAATGAAGAGTTAAAACCGCTATGCAAATTAAAACAACATGAAGCAAACCCGCATGCTTACGTCAAATTGTGGAAGCATCACGAAGCGGAAGTCGAAGCAAAACAACTAACGAAAATAGCACAAAATGAAAAATGGATTCAACGTTACGGGGGCACAATTTCTTCAGAATGGATGCTCCCTAAAATAATGGAAATCGCAAATGACGATCCAGCACTTTTCGAAGAAACTGCATTTTTCCTAGAAGCAGGAGATTGGGTCGTTTCCAAACTAACAGGCAGCATGACACGCAATAGCTGCTCTGCAGGGTACAAAGGAACATGGCATAAAGAAACAGGCTATATTGCGAATGAAACATTACAAAAAATCCATCCTGCACTCGACAATATTTACAATACGAAGCTCGCAGGAGAAGTAAAATCGACAGGTACAAAAGCAGGAGCCTTGTCTAAAGAAATGAGCGAACTTACAGGGTTACGAGAAGGAACACCAATTGCAGTTGGAATTATTGATGCACACGCAGCATTGCCAGGAGCTGGTGTCAGTGAACCTGGAACACTCGTTATCGTAATGGGCACTTCTTCTTGCCATCTTTTACTTAGTGACAAAGAAGTACTTGTCCCTGGTATTAGTGGCGTAGTAGAAGACGGCATCCTACCAGGATATTACGCATACGAAGCAGGGCAAGCAGCAGTAGGCGACCTATTTGCACATTTCGTTAAAAAATATAATGCAGACTTTCAAACGTTAACGGAGCAAGCACAAGTACTGAAACCAGGAGAAAGCGGCTTACTCGCAATCGATTGGCAAAACGGCTGCAGAACGCCATATGTTGACTCGACTCTTTCTGGACTATTAGTCGGAGAAAAGCTTTCCACACAACCGTTTGAAATTTACCGGGCTTTATTGGAAGCGACTGCTTTTGGGACTCGTGTCATTATCGAGCTATTCGAAAGCAACGACATCCCGATAAACCAAGTAGTTGCAACAGGTGGAATACCAAAGAAAAACACATTGCTTATGCAAATTTACGCAGACATTTTGCAAAAGGAAATTACCGTCGTAGAAAACGACCAAGCACCAGCACTTGGAGCAGCAATATTAGGAGCAGTTGCAGCAAATGCCTACAACTCATTCCCAGAAGCCATCAACCAAATGGCATCTAAGCAATCGATCACATACAAGCCAAACAAAGAAAACGAACAAACATACAACCAACTATTCGATATGTATCAAAAACTAAGTACGTACTTTGTACAACAAACATCCATCATGTACGACCTGCATAAATTGAAAGGGGAGAAACAACAATGATTGAAAACCTATGGGAAACGTCCACTAAAACAGTCGAAGCAAACACGCTAGAAGAACTAACATTCCGCTCGAACCTAATCGGAACAGATCGTCGTGTCTGCAACTGGGGAGGTGGCAACACATCCTTCAAAACGAAAGCACTCGATTTCCGTGGGCAAGAAGTAGATATTATGTGGGTAAAAGGAAGCGGCTCGGACCTTGCAACGATGAAAGAGTCTAACTTCACGGCACTCCAACTAGAACATATTCTCCCGCTGCAAGAACGTGAAGATATGACGGACGAAGAAATGGTCGACTATTTAGGACATTGCATGATCAACAAATCACATCCACGTGCCTCCATCGAGACACTTTTACATGCGTTCCTTCCATATAAACATATTGACCATACACACCCAGATAGCATCATTAGCATTTGCTGTGCACCAAACGGCAAAGAAATCGCCAAAGAAATTTTCGGCGACCGATTTGTGTGGGTTCCATACATACGTCCAGGATTCCTACTATCAAAAATGATTGCAGACGGAGTAAAAAATAACCGAAACGCAGAACTAGTCCTTATGGAAAAACATGGCCTAGTCGTATGGGGAGAAACAGCGCGCGAAAGCTACGACAAAACGCTCCAAGTGATTAACGAAGCAAAAGCATATATTGACGAACAACTTATGGAAAATCCTGCATTCGGTGGTCAAGCAGCAGAAGCATTATCACCAGAAAAAAGACAAGAAGTATTAAACGAAATCCTTCCAGTCATTCGTGGGCAAGTATCGAAAAACGAAGGCATGATCGTCTCTTACGACGACGCAGACGACGTACTCGAATTCGTCAATAGCGCACGAGCAAGCAAGCTATCACAAGTCGGTGCAGCATGCCCAGACCATCTCGTACACACAAAACGTGTCCCACTATTTATCGACTGGGATGGCAACATCGAAACACTTAAAACAAGCATCGAAAACTACCAAAATGACTACAAAAAATACTTTGAAGCATACGCATTAGAAAACGACGAAATGTTCAACCCATCACCACGCGTCATTCTAATAAAAGGCATCGGAATGATTAATACTGGAAAAGACAAAGCATCTGCCTTAGTAAGTGGGGCACTATACCACCGAGCAATCGCAGTTATGAAAGGCTCCGACGCACTAGGAGGATTCACATCACTATCAGCAGAAGAATCATTCGGCATCGAATATTGGCCACTAGAGCTATACAAACTATCACTGGCGCCAAAAGAAGCCGAGTTTTCTAGAAAAGTAGCATTCGTAACAGGAGGAGCAGGCGGAATCGGCTCCGAAACATGCCGACTACTCGCATCCCAAGGTGCACATGTAGTCCTTGCTGACCTAAACCTAGAAGGTGCAGAAAAAATCGCAAACGACATAAATGCCACATACGGAGCAGGTCGTGCAACAGCGGTACAAATGGACGTGACGAATGAAGAACAAATTATCGCATCGTTCCAACAAGTCATCCGCACATACGGCGGAATCGACATACTAGTCAACAACGCAGGACTCGCAACATCTAGCCCATTCGAAGAAACAACACTAAAAGAATGGAACCTAAACATGAACGTACTAGGAACAGGCTACTTCCTCGTATCGCGCGAAGCATTCAAAGTTATGAAAACACAAGAAACAGGCGGCAGTATGATATTCATCGGCTCCAAAAACTCGATCTACGCCGGCAAAAATGCATCTGCCTATAGCGCAGTAAAAGCACTCGAAGTCCATCTAGCACGTTGCATCGCAGCAGAAGGTGGAGACTTCAGCATCCGTGCCAACTCCGTCTTACCAGACGCAGTCCTACAAGGCTCCGCAATCTGGGGCTCCAAATGGCGTGAAGAACGAGCAGCAGCATACGGAATCGAACCAGACGAACTCGAAAATCACTACAAAGAACGTACCGTACTAAAAGAAAACATCTACCCAAGAGACATCGCAGAAGCAATCGCCTTTTTCGCATCTAGTAAATCAGCCAAAACAACCGGCTGCATGTTAACAGTAGACGGCGGCGTAGCAGCAGCCTTCACAAGATAAACTATTGGCAACATTTAATCTAAACACGACAAATTCGGCCATGAACACAACAAACCTATCGTCGAACGCGACAACCAACCAAGCAAACGCGAAAGGCACAAACGTCGACACGAAAGGCCCAAAAGTAAACGCGAAAGCCCCAAACGTCGACGCGAAAGGTCCAAACAGCACCAGGAAAACCTCAAAGCCACCAAAGTAAAAACCCAAAGTCGCTTCCAAAAGAAGCGGCTTTTTCAGAAAGGAAGGCACCAAACTATGCGCGTAACCCTATTCTCCACATGCCTAATCGACCTATTCCAGCCAAATGCCGGCATCGCAACAGTCGAACTACTCGAAAAACTCGGCTGCCAAATCGACTACCCAACTGGTCAAATTTGCTGCGGCCAACCCGCCTACAACAGCGGCTACCTAAACGAAGCGAAACCAGCAATGATCCACCTGCTCGAAACGTTTCAACACGCCGAATACATCGTTACACCATCGGGCTCATGCGCCCTAATGCTAAAAGAATACGCACATATATTCCAAGACGACTCAAAATGGAGTAAAATCGCAAAATCCGTCGCCTACAAAACATACGAACTAACACAATTCATCGTCCACGTACTCGGCGTCACAAAAATCGACACATCACTACCCGGAACCGCCGTATTCCACACATCTTGCCATATGACTCGCTTACTTGGCGTACGCGAAGAACCAAAGCAATTACTAAACCAAGTAGCCGATTTAATAATAAAACCACTAAAAGGCTCCGACCAATGCTGTGGATTCGGAGGAACATTTTCCGTCAAAATGGGCGACATATCAGCTGAAATGGTCAAAGAAAAAGTCACTCACATCATGAACGCTGACGTCGACTATCTTATCGGAGCAGACTGCGGATGCCTCATGAACATAGGTGGCCGATTATCACGTGAAAAACAACCAGTCGAAGTTCTACATATTGCCGAAGTATTAAACCGAGGGATGAGGGGATAACCGATGTCGATCAAAATAAAAGCAGGACCATTCAAAAAACGCATGACTGCCGAACTCAAAAACGACTTCATGCGAAAAGCGGTATCCAGCGCGCAAGACGGCCTTGGTGCCAGAAGAAACCTCGCAACCGACCAACTCGGCGAATGGGAAAAATGGCGCGAAGCAGGTCAAGAAATCCGTCAGCACACCGTCAACAACCTAGCCCATTACCTTGAACAATTTAGCGAACAAGTAACCAAAAGCGGTGGCATTGTCTACTTCGCAAAAGATGACCTAGAAGCAACCCGCTACATCAAAGAAGTCGTACAAAAAAAGAATGCTAAAAAAATCGTCAAAGCCAAATCCATGGTAACAGAAGAAATCGGACTAAACGCAGCACTCGAATCCATCGGTTGCGAAGTAGTCGAAACCGATCTCGGAGAATTCATCCTCCAAGTCGACGACCACGACCCACCATCGCATATCGTTGTACCAGCACTACATAAAAAGAAAGAACAAATCCGAGACGTTTTCGTCGAAAAACTCGGCTACACAAAATCGGCCGACCCAGACGAACTCGCAAAACACGCACGCTACACACTCAGAACAAAATTTCTAGAAGCCGACGTTGGAATCACGGGATGTAATTTCGGAGTAGCGGAAAGTGGAACAATCTGTCTCGTGACGAATGAAGGAAATGCTCGCCTTGTCACAACGATCCCTAAAACACAAATTACAGTAATGGGAATGGAGAGACTCGTCCCAACATTTGAAGACTTAGATGTCATGATTAGCCTACTAACAAGAGCAGCTGTCGGGCAACGCATCACAAGCTACGTCACACTTTTAACCGGACCAAAAAAACAACAAGAAGTCGACGGTCCAGAAGAACTCCATGTCGTAATCGTCGACAACGGACGCTCGAAAATACTCGGCACCGACTTCCAAGAAATCTTGCAATGTATCCGCTGCGGAGCTTGCTTAAACGTCTGCCCCGTATATCGTCACATTGGTGGTCATGCATACGGCTCCATCTATCCTGGCCCAGTCGGAGCAGTACTCACACCACTACTCGACGGTTACGAAGATCACAAGGACTTACCATACGCATCCACACTTTGCGGCGCATGCACAGATGTCTGCCCAGTGAAAATTCCGTTGCATGGCCTACTATTGAAGCATCGTCAAGCAATCGTCGAAACAGAAGGAAAAGCACCAATTAGCGAACGGCTCATGATGAAAGCATTTGGTTTCGGAGCATCTACGAATTCCGTCTACACAGGAGGCTCCAAAATGGCAGCAGTCAGTCTCAAAATGCTACTCAAAAACAAACAAATGATATCAAACGGCCCAGGACTTCTAAAAGAATGGACAAATAGCCGAGACTTCCCAACGCCAAAACAAAGCCGCTTCCGCGATTGGATGAAAGACCATGAGGGGGCCAACTCACATGACTAAACTCGAACGAAAAAAAATAGCACTTCCTATTTCAAGTGTCTACAACGACATCGAAACACACTCTTTAAAACAAGTGTTCATCGAATCGGCCAAACTCATCCGTGCCGAAATTGTCGAAACAACACCAAGCCATCTAATAGATACACTAAACACTTTAATAGAAGGAATTTATGCAAATGAAATACTATCTTCTATACAAGATGCACCTGAACAATTAGAAAACTGGCTAGAACAACACACAACAAGATGGAACCCAGCTCTTGGCAATCAAAACATCCTAACAGCGGAACAAGCTAAATTTGGCATAACATACTGCGATCAAGCATTAGCAGAATCAGGGACAGTCGTCCTATTAAACGAAAACAACAAAGGCAGATCCGTCAGCCTACTACCTGAAATCCATATCGTACTCATCCCTGTCGGTACAATAGTCCCGCGCTTACGAGAAAGCATGAGACAATTACACCAACGAATAAAAGAAGGGAAAGAAGTCCCGTCTTGTATAAACTATATAACAGGCCCAAGTAACTCTGCTGACATCGAAAGCTACCTAGTAGTCGGCGTCCACGGACCACTTCGAACCATTTACGTCATCATCGACTAATGG
>Ga0157371_10002772_pt1 | contig 16457 bp, 19 predicted proteins | sample C45metaG_FD_113462 | JGI IMG/M metagenome (GOLD analysis project Ga0157371, IMG submission 113462) | Corn rhizosphere microbial communities from Kellogg Biological Station, Michigan, USA - C4-5 metaG | ecosystem: Host-associated > Plants > Roots > Rhizosphere > Soil | place: USA: Michigan...
CTGCGGAGCGATGGGCGCGATTTCACGCTGCACGTGTCTGGACCATCTTCCGGCGGTCGCTAACTGGCTACGTCACTCGGACGCCGCGAAAGCGATTAACGCGGCGCATGAGTTCGACACGCCCCGCGCGAAGCTCGACGGCCTCGTGCGAGAAAACGTGATCGCGCAACTGGCGAATCTGCGTACCCACCCATCGGTGGCACTCGCGCTCGAGCAGGGGCGAATGAATCTGCACGGCTGGGTCTACGATATTGAGGCTGGTTGCATTGATGCGCTTGATGGTGCGACACGACAATTCGTTTCACTTGCTGATTCGCCGACCACCGTGGCGATCGCTGCGCACAACGGCAGACAGATGTAATGACGACAGGCAAGTGAGGGGGGGGCACATTACTTCCGGAGCATTTTCGCCCCAGCTAAGGTCTGCGAAGTTGCATTGTCTCTATCGGACAAGTTTCGGAGAAGATCATCCGTTCGAATGCCTGCCCGACGGGACTGACGAGCGACCGGAACTGGCCGGTTTCTGTCTGTCACGACCGACCGAAATCGACCCTGAACGGACGGTCGCCTTAGTCTGACTTCAGATTGAAAAAAACGGGCGCTCTCCCAAACGCTCTACCAACCTTACGAGATAGCCATCGGGATCCTGGACGATGAATTCGCGCTGACCGATTTCTACATTGTTAGCCCGATACCAGGTGTCTTTGCATTCTCGATAGAGTGGAAATCCAGCCTGACCAAGTTTTTGGATGATCGGGCCGACAGCCACAACGTCAATCTGGAGGTTGATTCCTCTTCCGAACGGTTTACTCAGGGGGGCCGTTAGCCATTGACCTGCGTCCGGGTCAGCCTGCTCAAGCATTACTTGCGCACCGTTCGAATCGAGGTAAGCGAATCCGTCTTCTGGGCGTTGATAAGCCACTTCAAGTCCTAGACAAGAAACCCAAAAGGCCAGACTGCTATCCAGGTCAGTGACCATTAACTCTGGAACCAGTTTGCTACGTTCGAACATGAGATGACTTCCATTTCAATCGGCTCATTCGCCGGGGGAGCAGTGTAAAAAGCTGATCGCGAAATCAGGCTGTGCTCTCCTGGCACGGTGCCCCAGGAGAAGGTGGCGTGCATCATGATGCCCGGTCAGCTGAGTATTATCGAGTCGAGTTGAATGGCGGCTTTTGGCTGTGGATTCAACTGGTCGACGCAACACAACTAAATTATGTGTAAGCAGAAGGAGTGTTGCAGATGAAGCAGAGACCTCGGATCTATTACACCGAAAGCCAGAAAAAACTGATGTGGGATCTCTGGCGGAAGGTGCTCGATCCGTTGAATCTCAAGTCGTCTCATTCATCGTCCCTGACTTGGCGATTCCCGTTCCTGCGCTTTCAAAAGACCGCTACCAAGGACATCAATGCCCACGTAGCGGCCTCATCAGGTGTGCAGGCCGCCGGTTATGGTTTTATCAAAAGTCCCTGTCCTGTAGGCAGGCTGGCGATCGCAATATTCCTTTTTGCGGCCCATTGATCCATCCCGTCCTTTTGCGGCTGATAGCCAAAGTAGGCGTAGTCATCCAGTAAAATGACCGCCCCCGACACCAGTCGATCCCACAAAAACTCAATGGCCGCCACTTCTGGCTGCACGCAATTCATATCGATGTGCAAGTAAGCAATCTGTGTCGAGTCGATCTGAGACAGCGTTTCAGGAATGGACCCTTGAATGATATTTACATTCGACCATTCCGAGAAATTTGCTCTTACCGCATCAATGTTTGATGTGTACGTCCCGTCGTCAACCCACTTCTGGCTTTTGCCAGAAACACCACCGACTTTCTCTTCATCAGATAAAAACCGGTCATCGATGCCCGAATAAGTGTCCAGAAGATGGAACATTTTGCCGGTGCTGTCCCAGTCCAGGTCTTTCATGATAGCTGAACTTAAAAAGCCATAATTGACACCACATTCGACAAAATCACCTTGGCGTTTTGCTGCGGTCCGTGCTGCCCAAAGCCCTAGATGAACGCGCCAGTACCATTGATAGTCGGCGCCTGAGGCCTCCATGCCTCGGTCATATGCAGCGATATAACGCGGATCACTCATGAAGTCGTGATTGTGTACCGTCCTCAATCCATCCGAATGGAATTCTCCCTTTACTTTAGGAAGTAGAGGATCTGAGTTCGGTTTATAAGGACGACCTTCTCCAACTCCCCAAGTCAAGTAGTGAACTGCAGGATCGATACCTGACAACCTAACGTCAGGGTGTAGATACAGGTATTGCTCAGCAGAAAAATCTATAGGCAAACTCATTCCATATCCTTGTTAGCCTTTAAACAGCTCCATTCCCAATGCGCGATGCAAGGGTAATCACCAATCAGCATTCAAAAATCGGCGCGGGGCGATACTACATTAACGGCGTATCACCCTCTATGCAGAACACAAACCTTTGTGGGTGCTCTAGCGCAGCAGATGCACGGCCAGGCCCGTGAGCGCACAGCCCGTCAACACCGGGATGACGCCCCGCTTGAAGCGAAACAAGGCAATCGCGGCGGCGATTGCGATCAACGCCGAAGGCCAGTCGAGGCTGCCGTTGAAGCCCTTTGGCCAAAGCACGTGATAACCGAAAAAACACGCCAGATTGAGGATCACGCCAACCACTGCGGCGGTAATGGCAGTCAGTGGTGCAGTGAATTTGAGTTCGTTGTGAGTCGACTCCACCAGCGGGCCGCCCGCGAGGATGAACAGGAACGAAGGCAGGAAGGTGAACCATGTCACCAGCGAGGCAGCCACAGCCCCGGCCAGAAACACCTGATCGGGCCCGAAAACCTGCGAAACATAGGCGCCGACAAAACCGACGAAGGCTACCACCATGATCAGTGGCCCGGGTGTGGTTTCACCCAGCGCCAAGCCGTCGATCATCTGGGTTGGGGTTAGCCAGCCGTAGTGACCAACCGCGCCTTGATAGACATACGGGAGCACAGCGTAGGCGCCACCAAAGGTCAGCAATGCCGCCTTGGTAAAGAACCATCCCATCTGGGTCAAGGTGCCTTCCCAACCAAAAACGGCGGTCAAAACGCCCATCGGTAATGCCCATAGCCCGACGGCGATCACTGCCAGTATTGCCAGTTTTGACCAACTGAACCGGGCATGCTCCGGGGACGGGGTGTCATCATCGATCAAGGCTGGACCGAAGGATTTTTTCGCAGCGCTATGGCCACCGGTTCTGAATTTCTCGGGCGCCAGACGTCCGCCGACATAACCGATCAATGCAGCACCCAGCACAATCAACGGGAACGGAACATTGAACGCAAAAATGGCGGTGAATGACGCCGCCGCTATCGCCCACAGCCAATTGTTTTTCAACGCCCGAGAGCCGATCCGATGGGCCGCCTGCACCACGATGGCCGTCACGGCGGGCTTGATCCCATAGAAGAGCCCGGCCACCACGGGTACTTCGCCGAACGCGATATACATCCACGACAACGCGATCAGGATGAACAACGAGGGCAGGACAAACAGCGCCCCCGCAATCACGCCTCCCCAGGTTCGATGCATCAGCCAGCCAATGTAGGTTGCCAACTGCTGAGCCTCCGGCCCGGGCAGCAACATGCAGTAGTTGAGGGCGTGCAGGAATCGGCGCTCGGATATCCAGCGCCGCCGCTCTACCAATTCCTGGTGCATGATCGAAATTTGCCCCGCTGGCCCACCGAAGCTGATGAAGCCGAGCTTCAGCCAAAACCAGAACGCCTCACGCAAGCTGACTGCTTGCGGCCTCGACAGCTCTTCTTCAACCATGGGTGCTACCACCTTATTCATCGAGTTGTTCCTCTTTCACAAACACGGCGAGCAGACCGTCGAAGATGGCGCTCGCAGCAGCCAGCAGGTCATCGTCTTGGAGAATGGTTTCACGCAGCCCTGCGAGCACGCGCTCGATGCCGGCGGCCTCCACCGGTTGAATGCCTCCGACGTCAAGGTAATGCACCAACGCCGCAATGCGGTTCAGGCCAGACGCTTGAAGCGCAAAACTGGCTTGCAACGTTTCGAAGCTCACGCGGTTGCCGACATGACTGAACGCCGCGTCATCGAAGTCGAACCCCACGGCATCGGCGGGGCAGTCTTGTGGAGTGTCCAGCCAGAGGATTTTAGCGCCAGGGTCAATGAAGCGGCAGATTAGCCAGGCACAGGCCAGACGATCAACCCAAGGACGCTTGCGGGTTGCCCAAACACGCCCCTGATAATCGTCACGGTCGAGTACTGTTATGGGCTGGTTGTGGCTGTGCGGTTCGTCTGAAGACAGGGCTCTGCTGACGGCAATCTCTAGCTCCTGCAAGACTGCATCAATCTGCTGTTTCGGTTTGCCGGGGAAGTAGTCGATGTTGCTCAACTGCTCGTAGGTTTTGCGCAGTTTGCGAACCTGTTTCGTGATGGCCAATGCGTTTTCAGGATTGAGCTGCCCACGGCACTCTTCGATCTCTGCGCGTAGCTTGCTGTAGTCATCGCTACGGTCGAACAACTCGACAAAACGCTCCCCGTCAGGATCGACGACGGGCAGGATAAATGCGGTGCCATTGATCGCCAGGATGTCGCGCTCGACAGCGGCGAGGGTTTCACGACAGGCACCGGTGTCCGGCAACAGATAGGCACCATCACGCAGAACTGCCGCACCAGCAGCTCTCAATGCACGCCAGGCGCGCATGCGTTCGGTGGCATTGGCGGTGGGCAAGCCAAGAATCAGGGTTAGCCAGTTTTTCATGTAGAGTTAGCTATTTATTATGTAGTAACAATTACATTACGCTGGATTTTGCAAATTGGAAAGTTGTCTGGTCAGGACGATCGACCCTCTGTGACGCCGGACGAACCGCCCGCCACAGAGGGTTGTCCCTTACTCCTTCATCTCAACATTATCCAACGCCTGATTCACCGCCAATTCCCCCAACATCACTACCTGCGTAATCCCCAGCAAGGTCTTGCGGTGTGAGTTGTCCAGCAACGCTGCGAAGTTGCTGAACATGGTAGTGGCCGATCCCAATGATTCGCTGGCGTTGGCCAGCAGGGATTCGGTGTCGTACTTGGGATTGACGAGGAACATGCGCTCGGGCTCGTTGGCCGCGGCCATGATGTGGGCGCCTGGGTTGAGGTAATGGTCGAGGGCGCGTTCGGCAGCGTCGTGGAATTTTTTGGAATCGGCGGATTCGTAGGGGGATGCCGGATCGGTATCCGGTGGGTTGGGTGTGGGTTTGATCATGGGTGAAACTCCGATGCTACTTATTAAAAAGAGCCATCGCCCTCTCGCTACCAAACGGAGGGTGGCGGCCATACGAAGGTTGGTAGACCGGGCATCGGAACCGGCGCCCCCGAAGGAGCCCTGCGCATGGCCACCGTAAAATCGCAGTCCAGAAGAAGGACCGCAGAAGGTGACGCTATGCGTCGATGCTGAGGGTCTACCAAACCCATCACTGTTTTTAGTGACGAGCAAACGATAGAACCCCCGCCCCAGACGCACAAGCCGGCGGATTCTGGCGTACGCGTAGGTAACGACGCAAGACGTTGTAGCCCTTAGGACGTAACACCGGGTTTCTTTAAACACGCGCCTTAAAACCTGTTTAACGCATCAATTGTCGAGCAAAAATTTCCAGTCTGAAATCGATGCTGCCCGCTTTTTTTGCCCTTTGTTTTTAGTCGAGTCGGTCGCACAGGCGCTGTGAAATAGGTGTAAACCTGTTTGAGGACTAGACAATGTGTTTCGCACAGCCCTACATCCATTCCACTTCCAGCACGAGGATGAATCATGCGTATGTGGATAGGAGCAGCAGCCCGGCTCATCAGCCGATGGATGATGGCGGCGGGTATCAGCCTTGTCGCAATCTTGACCAGTGTCCAGGCTCAAACCACACCTCAAGCCACTCTTGAGATAAAGAGCTTGCTGGACTATGTCGAGCATAGTGAATGTATGTTTGTGCGCAACGGGAGCGAATACCCAGGTCCCCGGGCCCGGGCGCATCTGGAGCAGAAGCTGAATTATCTCGAAGGCAAGAATAAGGTGAACAGCGCAGAAGACTTCATCGATCTTGCTGCCACCAGAAGCAGCATGAGTGGTCGCGTCTATGAGGTGCGCTGTCCAGAAGGCGTGCAACCGGCAGGTACCTGGCTGAAGCGGGAACTACTGAGGCAGCGGCAGCTTCATTGATTTTTACCCACCTTTCGCAGCTCGACTAGGTGCACGCGGCGGCAACTCCCGAGGTCTTCGATACCGCTCATGAAGCGACAACCAGTGGTAGAGGCACGAGATTACGCAGGATATTTCGAATGCTACTTCAGTAGATCTGTGAGTAATCCAGCGACATGTCTTAGCGCTTTATCTTTCTCCCTGCGCTGATTCCAAGCCAGGTGAAGCTGGAATCCGTTAACGGTGATCGGCACGGGTAACACACTCAAATCGCCGGTCGCCGATAACACCCGCGATGGCAGCATGGCAATCATTTCTGAACCGCGCAGCAATTCGGGGACCATGCCGAAGGATGGCACCACCAGTCCAATGCGCCGGCTCATGCCGAGCTGTGCAAGCTCGTCATCCAAAGGGCTGTTGGCCTCACCGCTACCCGATACCAGAATGTGAGGATAGGACAGCCACCGGGCGAGATCGAATTCGGGGATGGCCGGGTGATCATGGCGCAGGGCAATGACGTAATTTTCGTCGAGCAACCACTCACAGTGAATGTCTGCGTCCGGCCCGGGGAAGACCGAAACTGCGATGTCGGTTGTTCCATCCATCAGGGCTGCGCGAGCGGCCTCGGCGCCTCTCCAGGGTTGAACCACGATCGCAATACCCGGCGCCGTTTCGCCGAGGGCGCGTTGCAATGATGCGATCACCAACAACGCGGGATAGTCGGCCATCGTGATGCGCAGCGTCTGGTTGATATCCAACAACGGCACCTCGGGCAGATCGACCAGATTGAGCACGTCGGACAGCAGCGACTTCAGCGGCGCGCGCAAGGACTGCGCTTTCGGTGTCAAGCGCATGGTGCCTCGACCCCGCTCTAGCAAAGGGTCGCGAAACAGGTGTCGGCAGCGTTGCAGAGCGGCTGAAGTGGCGGGCTGGGACAAAAATAGCCGTTCGGCTGCACGACTGACATGTGCCTCATCAAGAAGCGCATCAAGTATGACCAGCAAGTTGAGGTCCAGCGATCGTAAATTCATGCAGTCGATAATAGATTAGATATTTCATCGATTAGATTATTTAGAGAAGGGCAGTGATCATCTTGTCATCCCAACCTTTGGAGATGGTGATGAGCCAAACTCTTTTGCTGCTTTTTCATCCCGATTTAAACCGATCAAAAGCTAATGTAGCGTTGGCGCGAGCCGCTGAGCCGCTCCCTGGTGTGGAAATAATCGACATGAATGCCGCCTATCCCGACGGGCTCGATCTCTTACGCGACGGCGAACGAGAGGCCGCCCGGCTGCTCGCTGCCGACCGGATCGTACTGCAATTTCCGATGCAGTGGTATTCGAGCCCATCACTGCTCAAAGCCTGGCAGGACGCGGTGCTGACACGCATGTTCTACATCGCTTACGAGGCCGAAGGGCAACGCCTGGAAGGCACGCCAATAATGATCGCAATTACTGCCGGGAATACCTTGGGGGCCTACACCTCAGGCGGGCGCAATATGTACACAATGTCAGATTTGCTGGCTCCGCTGCGGGCAACGGCGCATCGCTGTTCACTGGAATGGGGCGAGCCCTATGTCCTCTATCAGGCCGACAAACTCTCATCCGACGAACTCGAGTCGGCCGCTGAGCACTATGCCGAACATCTCACGCGTTGGATCGCAAGCCCCCCAACATCCCAAGGGCTGAAATAGTACGAAAGCATCTGACGTATTCCAGGACGAGGTAAGGCCGACAAACGCCCCTCAGCCCCTCAATTCAAGGTGCTACAAATAGCTTCGCCCATGGGCACATACATCACCGAATGTCCTAGACTCGTTTGCTCTGCCAATCAGCCAAGGAAGAATCAATGGGCATTCGAGGTAAGGACCATCAGATTGACAACATTGAGTTCAATGTCGTTGATATAGCCATCAGCAAGGCGTTCTACGGAAGCGTATTTAACTGGAGTTTCGTCGACTATGGGCCGACCTATAGTGAGTTCAGCGACGGTCGTATGACGGGCGGATTCACTACAGGAGAACCTGTGCGGCCGGGCGGCCCACTAGTCATTCTCTACGCAGAAGACCTGGACCTAATCCAACTCAGGCTCAAGGCTGCAGGCGCTACGATAAGCCGTGAGATTTTCTCGTTCCCAGGTGGGCGCCGTTTCCACTTCATCGACCCGGATGGTTACGAACTAGCCGTGTGGTCGAGTTCTCAATGATCTGGAGGTAAGTCTGTCGATGGCCAAATTGTGGAGAGCCCGACCCCGTGCCTTCTCCGCTAGCTGAAGCCTTACCCGAATGGCCCAGATATCTCTGACTCGGAGTGGGGCTTTCAGCCCTACAAACTTTCCCTTGTTCCAAGGCTGATGCGATGTAAAGCAATAGTGTTCATGGCTTGTCCTCTGGGTGGAGGGAGGACAAGGGGGGGCGCATTCGCGATGCATGGTGGTCGCCAATCGACCTAAAGACGGTGGCCCTGTGGGCTGTGGGTACGGTTTCAGCTTCAATGTCAGCAATGAGGCTAGCGCGTCGGCCCCGCAAATGTGGTGTCCATCGTGTGTCGGTCGTAATCCAGCAGGTATGTATGATGCTGACGATACAGCTGTGAAAGCATATTTTTGTTGGGGCCAACCACGTCCATACCTCTGTCGTCGTAGGGAAAAACCATGACGCGCTTCTTCAAATTGAAGAGGTATAAAACGCAGTTGGGTTTAGGCTGAATTGCGGCAAAATCTCTAGCCAAAGCACACCAAAGAAATGCTTGAAGCAGAGTCGCAGGCGCTTCAAATGCGATGTTGATCCAATATTCCGGATCACTTTCGCAAAACCACTCCTCCTGATCTATCTCCTCACTCCAGACTGAGCATTCCGTAGGTATGTTAATGCCGGCAGATCGAAGAGCGTAAATCACGGGCCGATGAGCAAATCGGTTGCTGCCAGAATGAATGCGCAGACAAGCAACAAGCGTCGCTTCATCAAGGAAGATATCGCTACAGATCTTTGTTGATTTTCGTAGTGCTGTTAGAAATTGCTCAATCTCTCCACCAGATTCAGAGAGCTCAAAGCGCAGACCTCCTGGATAGGAATAAAAAAGTGGCCTGGCAAATGCTTTGCCACCAAAGATCCTCTCAATCTCAAGTTGTAGATTCACTTGATCCCTTCATGACTCATAACCCGCCTCCAAAGCTTGCGCGGTGCAGACGAATATTAATGTATACGCAATATCTGCGCTAAGCCGCAAGCGTCCGCTTTTGGCCGTTGTCTGCCTGTTGCGACCGGCTGAAAACGACCCATTGCAGCCGTTCGCTAACGACTGCAAATGTCCGACTTCTGTCTGTCTCGAAGGGCTGAAACCGGCCATGAGCGGTTAATTCAACTTGTTTTTATTGCCCCCGGCTTTGCATTGTTTACAGCATTGTGGGCCTCGATCGATTGATGAATAGCCGCTTTCAATTCGGCAACGCTGGTGAAGACACCCGATACAGCGCTCGCCTTTCCAGCTGCGCGAACCAGCCTTCCACCGCGTCCAGCCACGAAGCACTGGTCGGCGTGAAGTGCGGCTTGAAGCGCGGGTGCTTCTGCAACCATTGCTTGATGACCGGTGTTTTGTGTGTCGTGCTGTTGTCCAGAATCACATGCAAGTCAAGCGCTGCTGGCGTCGCGCGGTCGATCTGTCGCAGAAAGGCCAGAAACTTTTTGGCCCGGTGGCGCTGGGTTATCCGCCCGACAACCTGGCCAGTCAGGATGTCAAAAACGGCATACAGACTGGCGGTACCGTGGCGTTTGTAATCACGTGTGAGTCGTTCGATCTACCGCTCAGGCCACTAGATAGTGTGCAGGAAGTTAAATTCACGTGGTCTACATCCTCTTAGAAGCCTTCCAGCACTATCTTGCCCTTCGTCTTGCCGCTTTCCAGTAGAGCATGGGCACGACGAAGATTTTCTGCGTTGATGCGCCCATAGTTGTCGCCAACGGTGGTGCGCAACTCACCCGTATCAACGCGCCGCGCAACTTCGTTGAGGATGTTGTGCTGCTCCTGCATGTCCTTTGTCTCGTAAAGCGAGCGGGTGTACATCAGCTCCCAGTGCAACGACAGGCTCTTACGCTTCATCGGTACGACGTCAAGCGTGGCCGGGTCATCGATCAGGCCCAGCCTGCCCTGAGGTTTCAGTGACTCGATGATTTGCTCGAAGTGCCGATCGGTCTGGGTCAGGCTTGCGACATAGCTGACTTGTGCGATACCGATGCGCTTGAGCTCCTCGCTGAGTGGCTTGGTATGGTCGATGACATGATGCGCACCAAGCTCGGTGACCCAGGCCTGGGTTTCAGGGCGCGAAGCCGTACCAATGATCGTCAACCCGGTTAACTGACGCGCCAGCTGAGTCAGGATTGAACCCACCCCCCCTGCAGCGCCGATGATCAGCAGCGTTTCGCCCCGGTCGGTCGTATCGCGTGCAACACCGAGGCGAGCAAAAAGTAATTCCCATGCGGTCAAGGAAGTCAGTGGCAATGCCGCAGCCTGGCTGAATTCCAGTGACTGGGGCATTGAACCGACGATACGCTCATCCACCAGTTGCAGCTCACTGTTGCTGCCCGGGCGGATCAGCGATCCGGCGTACCAGACCCTGTCACCAGGCTTGAATAGCGTCACGTCGCTGCCCACCGACTTGACCACGCCGGCAGCGTCCCAACCGAGGATACGCGGCTGGCTCTCGTCCTCGTGCGGTACATAGCCCTGCCGTACCTTGGTATCGACAGGATTGACCGATACGGCTTTTACCTCTACGAGCAAGTCGCGCGGCCCCGGCACTGGCTCGGGTATATCGATCTCCACCAAGGCGTCGGGATGTTCAATAGGCAGGCATTTGAAATGTGCAATGGCTTTCATTCGATGCTCCTCAGGAGATGCGATACATCTTCGTGATGGTGAGCTTTTCAGCAGCACGTTCGATGAAAGGGAGCGCTGACTGAAAATGCGGTGTCGCTTCGTGAGCAGTCTGCGCCGCTTCGTCCCGCCACTGCTCGATCATGTGGAAAGTGCGAGCTTGCTCGGCATCACGATGGAGGTCGTACTGGATACAGTCCGCTTCCCCTCGGCTTGGGCCTTGCAGGTTCTGCAACGTTTGCTCGAGCTCTGTTTCGAAGCCGGCCTTGGCGACCAAAGTGGCAATCAGTGTTAGAGCGGTAGTCATCAAACCTCCTGTCTGCGTGCGATATAAAGGGGAAACGCATTGGCTGGCACGGGTGTATCGAAGATGTCCATGCCGGCCATGCGGCCAAAAACCTGAATCCGGGTGAGAGCGCGACAACAATCTTGCCCGCTTGGGCATTCGACCAAGTTGATAGCCCTAAGGCCATGCGAGCGCCCTCGCTCCGGCGGGATCACCTGTAGCGTTCAAGCCAATGGGCATAGGGAGCGGGCAGGGTCCAGGCAGCACGCTCTACACCCAGCGCCTGGGCGGCTGAATAGGACCAGTTGGGATTGCCCAGGTGCGCCCGGCCAATCATCGCCAGGTCCAGTTGACCACTCTTCACCGCTTCTTCGGCGACGCTCGGCGTGCCGAAGCCCCATGCCGAGGCCACCGCAATCCCCGCCTCGCGCCGTACCCGCTGGGTAACTTCGCCCATGAAACCGGGGGCCCAAGGAATGTTGGATTCAGGGATGGTGAACCCGATACTGACGCTGAGCAAGTCCAATCCACCGTCCTTGAAACGACGTGTCAGTTCGATAGCTTCTGACAAGGTCTGTTCATCCCGACCGTCGTATTCGATGACACCCAGACGAGCGGTCAGCGGCAAGTGCTCTGGCCATACTTCGCGAACCGCCGCCAGCGTTTCCAGCAGAAAGCGGCTACGGTTATCGAAATTTCCGCCATAGGCGTCGTCACGAAGGTTGGAGTGTTCAGAGAGGAATGACTGGGCCAGATAGCCATGGGCGAAATGCAGCTCTAACCACTCGAAGCCGGCTTCACGTGCACGGCGAGCGGCGGAGACAAAATCCTCGCGCACTCGGGCGATATCCTCCAGCGTCATGGCTTTCGGCTGCTTGGCGAGGTGAGCGCCAAAGGCAACAGCAGACGGGGCGATGGTCTGCCAGCCACGCAAATCATCCTCGCCGATATGATCATCACCTTCCCAAGGACGGTTCGCACTGGCCTTGCGCCCCGCGTGGGCAATCTGGATACCTGGCACTGCGCCGGCAGCCTTGATCGATTGCACCACCGGCACGAAGGCACGAGCGAGCTCATCATTCCAGATACCAGCGCAGCCAGGCGTGATCCGTCCTTCGGGTGACACGGCGGTCGCCTCGACAACCACCAGTCCCGCCCCGCCACGCGCGAGGGTGGCATAGTGCACAGTGTGCCAATCGTTGATCAGGCCATCATTGGCCGAGTACATGCACATGGGGGGAATCGCGATCCGGTTGCGAAGGGAGACATCCTTGAGCGTGAAAGGTTGGAACAGTGCAGACATCAGGTTTTTTCTCCGAGGGATACTATTACTGTTGTTCGATAATATTCGAACTATTGACCTAGAGCAAACCCGTGTATGATTCGCCCATGCGCCCCTTCAAACACCTTCCTCTTAGCGAATTCGTTCTTGAGCGTCTGTTTTACGCCTTGAGCGACCCTGTACGCCTGGAGATTGTCCGGCGCCTCGCCGAGCTGGGAGAGGCCAGCTGCGGCGACCTGGACGGTGGCCGCGCGAAGTCCACCATGTCCCATCATTTTCGGGTGCTGCGAGATGCCGGCCTGGTTCAAACCCAGACCATCGGCACGACCCACATGAACTCGTTGCGTAGGGAAGACTTGAGTCACCGTTTTCCGGGCCTGCTGGAAACGATCCTGTCCCAGCACGACTAAGCCTGTCGCTCAATGACGACTTTGCCAATGGCACGGCCTGACTCAAGGCGATCATGTGCCGCGCTGACACCCGCAGCAGTGAAGTCATGGCGCTCATCGATCAGTGGTTTAACCAGGCCGCGATCAACCAGGGCAGCCAGTCTTTGCAGGATCTCGCCATGGTGCTTGCGGCCTTCGTTATGAATGATCGAAATAGCCATGAATACAAAGTCGAGTCTCAATGCCTTAAAGTGCATTTCGGTCAGATCGTAGCTGTCGTAACCGATGATCGAGACAACATGGCCCTTAAGCTTCGCGGCTTTCAGTGAGTTTTGTAAGACCTCACCGCCCAAGGTATCGAAGACCGTATCGAATCCTTTTCCTTCGGTGATTCGCTGACTGTATTCCTGGGGCGTCTCGCTGTTATAAAAAATAATCTCATCGGCGCCCAGTTGACGGGCCATTTCCGCTTTTTCTGGCGTTGAAACCGTCGTCGAAACCCTGGCCCCCAGGACCTTGGCCAATTGAATGCCTATGTGCCCAACACCACCGGTGCCACCATGCACCAAGACGTTGTCATTGGGTTTGATCGAGGCTCGGTCGATCAGCGCCTCCCAGGCCGTAATTGCCACGAGCGGCAAGCTGGCTGCTTCGCCAAAAGAGAGCGACTTGGGTTTTAGAGCAAGCATCTCGGCATCGGCCTCCATCTGATCTGCCAGCGCACCGGGAATCCCCACGATGCCGCCGAAACAGCCATAGACTTCATCGCCTACGTTAAAGCGGGTCACACCAGCACCAACGGAGCTGACCACCCCTGAAACATCGATGTGAAGAATTGCCGGAAAAGTCAGACCGGCCGTACCTTCGCTGCCCCGACGAATTTTCGTGTCCACTGGATTCACGCTTGTCGCCCGCACGTCGATAATCACATGACCTGGGCGGGCAACGGGGTTTTCCGTATTAATTTCTACAAAAAGGTCTGAGTTACCATGCTGATTTATCACAATGGCTTTCAAGGCTTAAACTCCGAGGAACAATAGGCCAACAAATTTATCATCAGTAATATGGGATAAATACGCTAGAATTATTGAATCTTTCGGTCCTTTTGGTTGGTAATCTAAGTGCTGGATTCCATCGATGAATTGCGTTTGTTTGTTGCTGTTTTTGAGGAGGGTTCCATCCGCGCAGCGTCCGAACGAATGGGGATGACTGCCGCAGGCGCAAGCAAGCGTCTCCTGGCCCTTGAAGACAGCGTGGGTCGCAGACTTTTCAACCGCACCACCCGCAAGCTAAGCCCCACTTCGGACGGTGAGAAGCTTTATCAGCACGCGCTAAGCATCCTCGAAAGCGTCGCAAAGGCCGAGCGAGGTTTTTTCCAGAAAACCGAGATTACCGGTCATCTACGCATAACCGCTTCCGCGACATTTGCCCAAGGTTATTTATCGAGCGTCGTGAGCAGTTATCTTAAACGCTACCCTGGCGTTATCGTTGATCTACACCCGACAGATCAACTGGTTGATTTGGCCGCCCATGGTACCGACCTTGCGATTCGGCATGGAGTAATGGCGGATTCATCCCTGATTGCGCAGAGGATTTCTGCGTCCCGACGTCTGATCTGCGCCGCCCCCCATTATTGGGAAAAACAGGGCATGCCTACCTCTCCAAAAGACTTGACCACGCTGGACGGCCTCATCGTCGGCAAAGATTACAGTTGGGCCATGTCCCGAGGAGGCGTTAAAAAAACATGCAAAATGCGCAACCGTTTTTCATCCAGTCTGGGGGAAGTGGTTCGCCAGATGGCAATCGATGGGCATGGAGTAGCGCTGCTGATGGACTGGCATGTACGAGATGATCTTGATTCAGGCAAGCTGGTGGAGGCATTTTCCGATTGGGCCATTGAGCCACCGGTGGGAATCTATGCGGTATACCCCTCTAGAGAAAACATCGCTCCGACTGTTCTCAGTTTTGTTGCCCATCTCAAAGAGTGGGTCGCGGCCCACCCCGTTTAAAGGTCGCGAGCCATTCACCTGCGGGTGCATTTGAAAGTGTTCGTTGGAAGACATAGGGTTTAGAGTGAAGAAGTCTACATGCAAGCTTCAGCGCCGCCACGGTGACACCACGCCGGATGCGGTCAGCAGACCGGGAGGCGTTACTTGAAGTGCACAACTGATATGCCCGCTAGCGTCATCACAAAACTCACCTACCTGGTCAAGCACGATGCGAAGCCCTATGTGCATACCGAGGCTCTGACCGGTGATAGTGAACCGCACTACTTTGCCGAGCAAGAGGAGCGCGAGGTCACGATATACAACGGACGTCCGTTGGCAGACAGCCTTTCTCTGGACAAGCAGGGGTTTGAGCTCCATCGGCGGGATACGGTGGTCGACGACCTCTACGACGATGCCTTGGTGGAGGGCGTCTACTATGACGAGGTCAAGGCCTTGATCAAGGAGCTGACGGGCGCGAACCGGGTCGTCATCTTCGACCACACCAGGCGCAGCGACGCCGAGGGGCGGGATATTCGCGGCCCAGCCAACCGTGTGCATAATGACTACACCGAGCGCTCGGGTCCTGAGCGTATTCGCGACGTGCTGGGCCAGGATCAAGCCGCCGCACTGGTGTCGGTGGCCCAGATTAACCTCTGGCGCCCAATGCGCGGGCCCGTCAAGCGCTCGCCGCTGGCCGTGCTGGACGCCTCGACACTCGACCCCAATGACCTGCTGGCCACCGACCTGGTCTATCCTGATCGTATCGGTGAGATCTACCACCTGGCCTACAATCCGCAACAGCGCTGGTACTATTTTCCGGACATGCGCGGTGACGAAGTCTTGCTGATCAAGGGGTATGACTCGCGTCACGACGGCCGTGCCCGCTTCACGCCCCATACCGCCTTCCAGGACCCCCTCACGCCGCCGGGAGCCCCGCCGCGCGAGAGTATCGAAGTTCGCACCCTGGCCTTCTTTGATTAGGTTGTGGCCACCTGGCGTCGGCCTCACCCGTGCGGTGCTTGATCACTCCCCGTGCTTTACCACGACCATCCGCTTCTCATTGGTAGGGATGAACGTGGTGCCGACGATGGCTTTAGTTTACTCCCAACAAATACAGGGAGGAGAATATCGAGAAAAATCCCAAAGTAAGCGACAAGGTATCGCATAGGTGGGTCAAAAAGAATGGATGAAAGACTAACAACTGCGCTAACTAACAGGGCAAAGCCAAGCTTGGAGGAGAATTCGCCACGGCCACCAAGTTTACGTCTGGATGAAATGTACATAATACTGATGGCGACACGTATACCAAAATAGCAGGCAATAACAAGCGGATAGTTTACTTCTGGCTCATCCCCAATCAGTGCAGACAGCACAATGAGCAGCAACATTACAAATAATGTTGCCAAACGGTGAGAATTACTGTCTGTATCAAACCTGTTGGCGTAAATCGTGTGACTAGACCAGACCCACCATAATGGAACAAAA